>Ga0181581_10003740_pt1 | contig 11912 bp, 11 predicted proteins | sample 071ome_22_FD_132433 | JGI IMG/M metagenome (GOLD analysis project Ga0181581, IMG submission 132433) | Coastal salt marsh microbial communities from the Groves Creek Marsh, Skidaway Island, Georgia - 071404AT metaG (megahit assembly) | ecosystem: Environmental > Aquatic > Marine > Intertidal... | reverse complement strand
GACGGCTTCAAGAAGGAAAGCAGCCACAAGGCGCTGGAAGATATCCGCGACTCCATCGCGGAGCTGCGGCATTACCGCGAGCACTTTTTTAATACTGCTCGCTGAAGGCTCTGAAACCCGCCCGCTGACGGCTCCTCCCTTTTCACAACGCAAAAAAAAGGCCCTGCGGGAGCAGGGCCAGTAGGTACTAACGGGCAATCGGAGTATTGCCCCAAGGAGACCGGCTGGGCCGGGCGTAACTTTCGCGACCTTTGTTCATGTTACGAAGCCTTGCCTCGGCCGGATCAACCGCTTGTCGTTTTTAGGCCGAAGCGACTATACTGGCCGGCACCGCAAGGCTCCCCTCTTCCATTAAATGTCATTTAAATCAGTGAGTTAAGACATGTTTAAGGTATCCAGAACGCTCCTTTTCCTGTTCCCGGCCGCCCTGCTTGGCGCCTGCGGCGGCAACGATTCCGCCATGGAAACGCCGGCCCCCGCAGCCCCTGTCGCCGCCAGCCTCGGCTCGGGCATCAACACCGCCAATTTCGACACCAGTGTCCGCCCGGGCGATGATTTTTATGCGTACGTGAACGGTACCTGGCTGCGGGACACGCCGATCCCGTCCGACAAATCCAACTACGGCAGTTTCACCGCACTCGCCGATGAAGCTGAAGAAAACCTGCGTGTCATCATCGAGCAGGCTGCAGGCCAGGAAGCGGAACCGGGCAGTGACGCGCAGAAGGTCGGGGATTTCTTCACCAGTTTCATGGACGAGGAGCGCATCGAGGCGCTGGGCGCAGAGCCCCTGCAGGCGACCCTGGCGGAAATCGCCGGCATTGCCGACAAGAGTGCCATGCTCATCAAGATGGCCGAGCTGAACCACATCAGCGTGCAGATGCCGGTGGGCGTCTACATCGACAACGACGCCATGCAGTCCGACCAGTACATCAGTTACCTGACCCAATGGGGGCTGGGGCTGCCCGATCGCGACTGGTACCTGTCCGAGGGCGATGCGTCGCACGAGGAAGCACGTGCCGCGTACGGCAAATATGTAGCCACGGTGCTGGAACTGGCCGGCTACGAGCGCGCTGCCGAGGCGGCCCGATCCGTTCTGGCCATCGAGTTTCTCATCGCCGGCCAGCACTGGGATCGCGTGCAGAACCGCCAGCGTGAACTCACCTACAATAAAATGACCCAGGATGACCTGGGCGCCCTGGCCCCGGACATGGACTGGGACGCTTTCCTGGCGGCACTGGGCATCACCGAAACAAGCTACATCGTGCGCCAGCCCAGTTACATCGAAGGGCTCAACACTATCTGGAACGAAATCAGCCTGCAGCAGTGGAAGGACTATACGAGTTTCAAGTATGTCGACTCCCTTGCAGGCTATCTGGGCGAGGATTTCGTGAATGCGCAGTTTGATTTCGAGGGCAGGACCCTGGGCGGTCTGGAAGAAATGCGCCCGCGCTGGAAGCGCGGCGTCGATACGGTCGATGGATCCCTGGGTGAAGTGGTGGGCCGAATCTACGTGGAGCAGCATTTTGCCGACGAGGCCAAGCGGCGCATGGATGTACTGGTGGAAAACCTGCGCGAGGCATTCCGCGTCGGCATCGATGAACTGGCATGGATGACCGAGGCGACCAGGGCCGAGGCCCAGGAGAAATTGCGCAAGTTCACCACCAAGATCGGTTATCCCGAACAATGGAAGGATTATTCCGCCTTGAGCGTCTCTCCGGATGATCTCATCGGCAACGTCATTCGTTCACGCAACGTCGAGCATAACCGTGAGCTGGCCAAGCTGGGCAGCCCCATCGACCGCGGCGAGTGGTTCATGACGCCGTACACGGTCAACGCCTACTACAACCCGCCGATGAACGAGATCGTATTTCCCGCCGCCATCCTGCAGCCGCCGTTCTTCAACGTGGAAGCGGATGACGCGGTGAATTACGGCGGTATCGGTGCAGTTATCGGTCACGAGTTCAGCCATGGTTTCGATGACCAGGGCCGCAAGTCCGACGGTGATGGCAACCTGCGTGACTGGTGGACCGGAGAGGACGCCGAGGCCTTCACCGACCGTGCGGCCGCACTGGTGGATCAGTATAACCAGTTCGAAGTGTTGCCGGGCAAGTTCCTCAATGGCGAATTTACCCTCGGTGAGAACATCGGCGACTTGTCCGGGCTTGCCGTGGCCTACAAGGCCTATCGGATGTCGCTGAACGGCGAGGAAGCACCGGTAATCGATGGCCTGACCGGAGACCAGCGATTCTTCATGGGATGGGCGCAGATCTGGCGCCGCCTGTACCGGGATGAAAACCTGGAGATGCGCATCACTTCAGATCCCCATTCGCACAGTTGGGCCCGCTGCAACGGTGTGGTCAGGAATTTCGACGCCTGGTATGACGCATTCGACATCCAGCCTGGTGACGCACTTTACCTGTCGCCTGAGCAGCGTGTGAAAATCTGGTAAGGGCAAAAGCGGTTTTTGCGAACGGGGTTACAAATTTTGAAAAGCATTCTGATTAAACTGTTCTGGCCTGTCCTTGGTCCCTTCGAGAAAGGAGACGGGCCGTACAGTTACAAGGCGTCGAGTCGCAGCATACTGCTGATCGTCGGCGTCCTGTTCGGCGGCCTGTCGGGCGGGTCGCTGTTCTTCTCCATACAGAAAGGGGAATATGCGGCCTTCCTGCCCATCGTGGTCTTCTTCGGCGTGGCCCTGGTCTGTCTCGTGGTAGGCGGTCTTGGTACTGATCGCGCCGTCGCGACGTTGTGGGGCAATGCGAAAAGCTCCCGCAAGGGCAAGTAAACGAATCCAAGAAGACGGCCTCGTGGTTAACAATTGTTCACTGCATTGGTGGTCGTCGATGCAGGAGGGCAACCATGAACACCATTCACCTGCAGTGCGACTGCGGCCGCATCAAGGGCGAGGTCCGGCACATCGCCCGCGCCAATTGCAATCACCTGGTCTGTTACTGCAATGACTGCCAAGAGTTTCCCCGTTACCTCGGCAAGGCCGGCAATGTTCTCAATTCCTGGGGTGGTACCGAGATCGTGCAGATCCCCCAGGCCTGGCTGGATATCACGGAAGGCGCTGACCTGATGCGCTGCATCCGTTTCGGCAAGAAAGGCATCTACCGTTGGTATGCCGGCTGCTGCAATGCGCCCATCGGCAACACGCTGGGTCCGGGCTGGCCTTTTATAGGGATCATCCACAGCTTCATCAGGCCCGAGGCCGAGCTCGCGGACACTGTGGGTCCCTCGCGCGGCAACGTCTGGGTCGAGTTTGCCGCACCGGGCGCACCGGATGACGTGCGCAAGCATTCATCCTCGTTCCTTCTGATGCTGCGTACGCTGCGGCTGATACTGGCCTGGAAAATGAAGGGACTGCACCAGCCTTCCGCGTTTTTCAGTTTCTCCGGCCAGCCTGCGGCAGAACCGGAAGTCCTTTCACACTGATTCGTCTGCCGGTATCGCCAGGCGCTTGTTCTGCGCGCTGATCACCAGGATCACGCCCGCGAGGATGATGGCCGCACCAAAGATGATGTGCGCGTTGATTTCCTCGCCGGCGATCAGCCAGCCGAGAAAGATGGCCACCGCCGGATTGACGAAGGCATAGGTGGATACGCTGGCGGCAGAGGCGTTTTTCAGCAGCCAGACGTAGGATGAAATGGCGATGATGGAGCCGAACACCACCAGATAGGAAAATGCCGAGAACGACACCAGTGAGATACCCACGGGTTCGAAGGCGAACCATTCGCCGAGCACCAGGGACACCAGCAGCAGCGACAGGCCGCCGCCGAACATCTGGCAGGCCGCCGACATGAAAATCGAATCCGGCTGCGTGAACTTCTTGGAATAGATTGACCCGGTCGCCCACAACATCGAACCGAATATCACCACCAGCGCGCCGGGGATGTAGATGTCCGTCGCGGTGATTTTTACCGGGTCGATCAGCACCACCGTACCGATGATGCCGAGGCTGATGCCTGCCAGGCCCTTTACCGTGGGCGGCGGACCGCCGGCCCACAACCAGTCCAGCATGATCAGCCACAGGGGCAGGGTCGATACCAGCAGGGCGGCCAGGCCCGAGGTGATGTATTGCTCCGCCCACACGACCAGGCCGTTGCCCCCCAGGAACAGGAAGGTGCCGACAACCCACAGATTCAGCCACTGCTTCAGCGACGGATTGGCTGCGCCGGTCAGGCGCATGAAGGTGTACAAGAGGGTGCCTGCCGTGGTGAAGCGCACACCGGCCATCAGGAAGGGTGGAATGGTTTCGATGGCATAGCGGATCGCCAGGTAGGTCGATCCCCAGATGAAATAGATCAGGAAAAAAGCGATGACCAGTTTTGCCTGGAAAGGAACGTCCGGGAGCTGGTGCTTTCCCATTAATTGTTCAGCAGGTTGGCCGGGGAGTACTGGTCGGTGAGGATGCGCTGGCCGGTATCCCAGGTCACTTGCGTGTTCATGTACTGCGGATACTCGGTGACATCCATGCCGAACTGCTCGAGCCTGGCCTTGAAGGCCGGCGCCCGTGACTGGAGCGTGGCGCGGTCGGGCAGCGGCTGCATGGAGGCGACGATTACCCGGTTGCCGGTGCCGGCCTGGCGTATGTTGTAGATTTCGCCGAACACGGCGCGGTAGGTGTTCGATTCGGCGGCATACAGGCGGCTGGTGGAAAAGGTATTGGCCACGACCATGCCGTCATCAGGCAGCAGCTTCTTCACTTCTTCGAGGAACTCCACGGTCATCAGGTGCTCGGGAATGTACTCGCCGTTGAAGGCGTCGAGAATCACCAAGTCGAACTTCTCACCGCGCAGGCCAGCGCGCTTGATGTAGACGCGGGCATCGCCGACGTCCACCTTGATCTTGTCGGTCTCCTCGAAACCGAAGTACTCCCGCGCCACGCGGAATACGGCGTCATCGATCTCGGAGATGACGATCTCGGTGTCGGGGAAAAGCCGGCTGTAGGTGTCCGGCAGTGTGCCGCCGCCGAGGCCGACGATCAGCATGCGTTTCGGTTCATCCTGTACCAGCAGGCTGGACAGGGTCATCTTGGCGTAGGGAAAGACCAGTTCGACCGGGCGGTCCAGGAAACGGCAGCTCTGGTTCTGGCCGGAGCGACTGGTGATAGTGAAGCGCATGCAGCGGCGTGTCGAATCCTCGGTCACCACGATGTTGCGGTACAGGGAGCGTTCCTGGTGGATGTAGCGCACCCCGACCTGGGCGAAAGCGTCGACCATGCTGATCAGCACGGCAGTCACCATGACGGAGATGACATGCCACTTGAACCGGGAAAAGACTGTCGGGGCTTTGTTCATGATGTTTTCATGCTGCCTTTATGCTGCGCTGGTCGATTGACGCGTGCCGGTAATGATAGCAGCGGCACCGGCGAGCACCAGGCTGGCCACCATGGTGACCAGGATCTGGTTCACTTCGAACCACAGCACCAGATAAAAGGAGGTGGCCAGTGTGCCCAGCGCGCTACCGAGTGTGGAGATGAAATACAACTTGCCGGCGACATGGCCGCTGCCGTGGGTGGACTCCACCATCAGGCGTACCGAGTAGGGCGCGATCATGCCCATGACAGCCGTGGGCAGGAAAAACAGCAGCATCGAAACCACCAGCGAGCCGTAGCGCGGATCCTCGATCTGCAGGAACACGAACTCCATGATCTGGTTGCTCCAGAAGACCAGCGGCAGCAGGAAGACGGCCGAGGTGGCAAAGAAGGTACCGTAGGTTTTCAGGTTGGGATTGTGCAGGGACAGCTTGCCGCCGCACAGGTAGCCAATGGACAGCGACAGCATGAATACGGTGATGATGCTGCCCCAGACATAGATCGAGCTGCCGAAGTAGGGGGCCAGGATCCTGCCGCCCAGCAACTCAATGGCCATGATGATGAAGCCGGCAATAAAAGCCAGTACCATAACCAGTACGGTTTGCAGGCCATTCTGTGAATTTTTGTCTTTCATAGGAGCCGCGCAGTATATCGCTTTTATCCCCGGTGCTGATACTGACTTTCGTTGTGGCTATTACGCGCGCCCGGGCCGCGTTGGAAGATTTTCCGGGGCCTCGGCCCGTTCTTCAGTTCTGTGCCGGGCCGCCAAAAAATCTTTTGCCTTGCCCGGTCGTCGCTCATGACGCCGCCGGCGCGGTGCTTTGTTGGGTGCCCTGCAGCGGGTACCAGTTGCTTGGCCGCAACACAGGCTGTGCAATGGTTCCTTGTTCCGGGGGGCTGATATGCTTCGCCATCGAAACCGAAATCCACGCTACGAGAAAAAAATGACCGACCAACGCCCCCCGCTGCCGCCCTTCGATGAAGAGTCCGCGAGGAAAAAGGTTCGTGCCGCCGAGGATGCCTGGAACAATCGCGATCCGGTGAAGGTGTCCATGGCCTACACGCCCGACAGCCAGTGGCGCAACCGCAGCGAGTTTCCGCAGGGCCGGCAGGAGATCCAGGCCTTCCTCGAGCGCAAGTGGGCGACCGAACTCGAGTACCGCCTCATCAAGGAGACGTGGGCCTGCACGGGCAACCGCATCGCCGTGCGCTTCGCCTATGAGTGGCATGATGCCGACGGGCAATGGTATCGCTCCTACGGCAACGAGAACTGGGAATTCGATGACAACGGCTACATGAAAGTTCGCCGCGCGTCCATCAACGATCTGCCCATCGATGAATCGGAGCGCCTGTTCCACTGGCCCCACGGCCCGCGCCCTGCGGACCACCCCGGCCTCAGCGAACTGGGTCTTTGATCGGGAATAACATGTAGGTCGGATAAGGCCTGGAAGGCCGCCATCCGACGTAATTTACGGGTGCTCTTGCAGGCGTACAAAGATTTACATTTTTGCTGCAAAAACATATCAGACGTCCCTGTTTTCAGGGTGCTATATTGCATGCCATGTAAACAACGGCTTCATTGGATGGAGTAAGCTATGAAAATCCTGTTACCTGTGACTTTGGCCCTGTTCTGGTCGACTGCCGCGCTTGCCGAGCCGGCCGTCATTTCCAGCGAGACCGGCAGACTGGAGATTCCCAGCCTGGTTATCGACGGCCGCGTGGCGCTTAAAGACGTCGACTTTATCATCACCGATCTTGATGCGGGAAAAATGCAGCTTGTCGATTACGAATTCAGCTCCCTGCGTGGTAACTTCCCGCGCGAAAAGGAACTGGCGTATGGAGAAAGTTTTGCCGTGAAGCCGGGTCAGCAGCTGCGCTTCTTCGCCGTGCTGTCCGAATCCCGCTGCCCGAGCGATGTCGTCTGTATCACCGCCGGCGAGGTCACCGTCATTCTCCGCATAATTGAAACGCTGGAATCCGGCAACACGTTGCGCACCGACTTCGGCCTGACTCTGTTGGGTACCGATATTTCGTACTTTGAGTACAAGGGAATCTACTACAGGCTGGTTGATGTTGCGCCATACCCGATCGCCATCGGCCCGGCTGACGAGGAAGATTACGTGATTACGCTGGAATACCAGTCCGTACCTTTCAAGTACTAATGATCATCCCACAAGGACAACGCCGATAGTGAAAGGACTCAATATCGGCGTTTCTTGTTTACGCCGGATGACGGCCCTGCGGGCCTCTTCCGGCCTACAACTATTACGCTACGGATTTTACGCCGGATGACGGCCCTGCGGGCCTCTTCCGGCCTACAACTATTACGCTACGGATTTTACGCCGGATGACGGCCCTGCGGGCCTCTTCCGGCCTACAAACTATTACGCTGCGTAGGCCGGAAGAGGCCCGCAGGGCCGTCATCCGGCAGTGTTCACTCAATCCGCCCAGCTTCTGTCAGTTACTTTCTCAACGAAGTCGCCTTTCTCTTCCTGGCGATGTGACCACCGGTACTTCACGTGCTGCAGGAACTTCGTGTGCCACGATGAAGACACTTCCTTGCGCTCGCGCCAGTACAGGATGAATTCCGGGATCAGCTCCTGCGCAAACCTGAGGTCGATGTTGGCCAGCTCCAGCACGTCGTAAACCTCGTCGCTTGGCTGGTAATCTTCCGGCAGCAGCCTCGGTGCCGAGTCATGCTCGAGTGCCGCTTCGTACTTCGCCCATTGCCTGCGCACGTGCGCGATGAACTTGGTGTTCCAGGTGCTGGTCTTCAGGCCGGTCTCGCGCCAGTACAGCACGAATTCGGGCACCGCGTCCTCGATGAAGGAATGGTTGATGCCGGCATGCTCGAGAATGCTGATCGCATCCTCTCCCGGCTGCCACTGCGCGGACATGTTCGCCTCCAGTTCCTTCAGGCCCGCATGGCTGCGGCTGCTTTCCCATTCGCGCACGATGTACTTGTAGAACGTGTTGTGCCAGGAGTATTGCGCCTTGTTGCGCTCCTGCTGGCTGATGACGAACAGGCGCACATGTTCGTCAATGAAGCTGCGCGGGATGTTGCGCTTCTCGCACAACTGGTAGAGGTCGGCATTGGGCTGCCAGTCGGCGGGTATCTGCGTCGCCCGCCCGCCTGCGGTGACCGGTGCTTCCGGCTTCTTCTCCGGCGGTGGTGGTTGCGCCCGTGACGAACCCGGCTGGCGAATGGCGATGCGGGTTTTGCCACTATCGGTCCTGGTTTCGATCAGGCCTTTCGCCGCCAGGTTGTCCTGTACGCGCCTGATCTCGGCCTGGTTCCAGAACGGCATGGCGTCGGTCAGCGCGTTGTAATCAACCGTCAGCCAGGGTTGGCCAGGCTGGCGCTGCAGCAGTTCGCTCAATACGTGCAGCATCACTGCCTCTTCCAGGCCAATGGTGGCGGCCAGGGTCGGCGAGATCATCAGCGGGCGTTCGGGAATCAGCGAGGAGCTCATGGCATTGAGTATCAGAGGGTGGAGAGGAGGGCGTCGATGGCGTCGCTGAGTTTGCTGACGGCGATGACATCCATGCCGTCGATCTTCTTCTTCGGCGCATTGGCCTTGGGTACGATGGCGCGGGTAAAGCCGTGCTTGGCAGCTTCGCTCAGGCGCTCCTGGCCGCTGGGTACGGGGCGGATCTCCCCGGCCAGGCCCACTTCGCCGAACACCACGAGTTCACGCGGCAGCGCCTTGTCCCGGAAGCTGGAGACGATCGCCAGCAGGACGGCGAGGTCGGCACTGGTCTCGGCTACACGCACGCCACCGACCACGTTCACGAACACGTCCTGGTCAGCCATGAACATGCCGCCGTGGCGGTGCAGTACCGCCAGCAGCATGGCGACACGATTGTTGTCGAGTCCCACCGACACGCGGCGCGGGTTGCCGTACTGGCTGGCATCCACCAGCGCCTGGATCTCCACCAGCAGGGGACGCGTGCCTTCCCACAACACCACGACGATGCTGCCGGGAGAGATGTCCTCTTCGCGTGCGAGGAAGATCGCGGACGGGTTCTTCACTTCCTTCATGCCCGTGCTGGTCATGGCGAACACGCCGAGTTCGTTGACCGCGCCAAAACGGTTCTTCTGGCCGCGCAAGGTGCGGTAGCGGGAATCGCCGTCACCGTCGAGCATCATGAAACAGTCGATCATGTGTTCCAGCACTTTCGGGCCGGCCAGATTGCCGTCCTTGGTGACATGGCCCACCAGGAACAACGCCGTGCCGGTTTGCTTGGCATACTGGATGAGATAGGCGGCGCATTCACGCACCTGGCTGACGCTGCCCGGCGCGGAAGCCACGTCCGCCGAATACATGACCTGGATGGAATCCACCACGATGATTTTCGGCCGGCATTCCTCGGCCACGCGTGTGATCTCGGTGACGTTGGTTTCGGCCAGCATCTTCAGGTTGTCCACTGGCAATCCCAAGCGCCTGGCGCGCATGCCTACCTGCTGCAGGCTTTCCTCACCGGTCACATACAGCGCTTCCATGGACTGCGAGAGCTGGCACATCACCTGCAGCAGCAGCGTGCTCTTGCCGGCGCCCGGGTTGCCGCCGATCAGCACCACCGAGCCGGGCACCAGCCCGCCGCCCAGTACGCGGTCGAACTCGCTGATGGTGGTGGTGAAGCGCGGCTGTTCCTCGAGGTCGATCTTGCCCAGCGTCTGCACGGAGGCGACAGGCGCACCGGTTTCACCACCGCCTGGGGGGCGCTTGAAATTCTTCGGTGCCGAGGGCGCGGTCGCGGGGCCCAGCAAAACACGGGTCAGCGTGTTCCACTCGTTGCAGGCCATGCACTGCCCCTGCCACTTGGTGTGTTCCGCGCCGCAGTCGCTGCAGACATATGCTGTTTTCTGTTTCGCCATCTTTTTTAAATGAGGTGTATCAAATTATTCAGGCTGCCGTATTCATGGCGGATGGCGCTGCGCTTGTCCGCCCTGCACGAATTTAACGTAGGTCGGATAAGTCCCAAAGGGACGTCATCCGACAAATGTTCTGACATGGATGTTTTGTCAAAATATCCGCCGTTTGTGCATCATATATAGGTAAATTCCACACGTCGCGCCACGCTGCAGGTCAGGTTGTAGGACAGGATGCCGGTCTTTGCCGCCACCTCGTCAAGGGACAATGCCTGGTCCCAGAGGGTGACGGTGTCACCGGCCTGCGCTTCAGGCATGTCGCTGAGGTCGATCGCCAGCATGTCCATGGATACACGCCCGACGGTAGTGGTGCGTTTGCCCGCCACCATCACCGGCGTGCCGTTGGGGGCATTGCTGGGGTAGCCGTCAGCGTAGCCGATACTGACGATGCCGACGCGCATGTCGTGCGGGCAGATGAACTGTGAACAGTAGCCGACGTTGTCGCCCGCCACGAGATCCTTGACCGCAATCATGCGAGCCTGCAGGGTCATCACCGCGCGCAGGTCGAATGCCTCGCGGCGCAGGTCTTCGCGCTGCCAGTCGAAAGGCGACGAGCCGTACAGCATGATGCCGGGGCGTGCCCAGTCGGAAGCGGTTTCCAGATCGGACAGGATGCCGGAGGAAGACGGGATGCTCGTGACCGGCTTGTCGGCGGCGAGCTGCTTCTCCACGTAGCGGAAGGACTGCAGCTGCTGGATGTTCAGCGGCGACTCCGGAATGCTGGAATTGGCCAGGTGCGTCATCATGATCACGTCTTTGACATAGGGCCGTGCCTTCAGCGCCCGCCAGGTGGTCGCATAACTGGCCGGCGTCATCCCGAGGCGGCCCATGCCGGAATCCATCTTCAGCCACAGCGTGAGTGGGTTTTTCACCGACATGCCGCTCAGGATTTCGTCCAGCGTGGCCAGCTGTTCGGGCGAATGCACCACGAGCTGGAAATTGTGCTCGGCGATAACCTTCAGGTCGTCGGGTTTCATCATGCCCTGCAGCACGAGAATCGGTTTGCCGGTGTCCGCGGCATCGAGTGCGAGCGCTTCGTGGATATCGGTGACGCCGAACAGCTCGGCATCGGTCAGTGCCTGCGCGGATTCCACCATGCCATGGCCATACGCATTGGCCTTGATGATGGCCGCTACATGCCTGGCCCTGGCGTGGGAACGGGCTATGCCGAAATTGTGCTTGAGCGCCTTGAGATCAATGCTGGCGAGGACCCTGTGTACCACTGGTCCTCCCGTCAATCGTCTTCAAAGGGATCGCCGTCGTCATAGGCGTCGGGCCCGAAGTCTGGTGTGATGTTTTGCGAAGGCGGCGGCGAACTGCTGGATGGCGCCGAACCCGCCTGGCCATAGGCGCCGCCAGGGGATGCAGAGCCGCCAGCGGATGCATAGTAACCACCCTGGAAATTATCGTTGATGGGCATGTAATTCTCGAAGCGGGTGAACTTGCCGATGAAGCTGAGCAGCTTGGTGCCGATGGGGCCGTTACGCTGCTTGCCGATGATGATCTCGGCCACGCCTTTGTGCTCGGTATCCTCGTTATAGACCTCGTCGCGGTACACGAACATGATGACGTCCGCATCCTGCTCGATGGCGCCGGACTCGCGCAGGTCGGACATGACCGGCCGCTTGTTGGGGCGCTGCTCGAGGGAGCGGTTGAGCTGCG
>Ga0181581_10003733_pt1 | contig 11923 bp, 11 predicted proteins | sample 071ome_22_FD_132433 | JGI IMG/M metagenome (GOLD analysis project Ga0181581, IMG submission 132433) | Coastal salt marsh microbial communities from the Groves Creek Marsh, Skidaway Island, Georgia - 071404AT metaG (megahit assembly) | ecosystem: Environmental > Aquatic > Marine > Intertidal... | reverse complement strand
AATGCCCTCCGCTCACCAACAAGGCGACGAAAGGCGTCGGAAGGTCAGGAGTTTCCATCAAAGGAGCCAACAGATGCCCTTCCATATGGTGAATCCCAAGCGCTGGGCGATCCAATGAAAACGCAAGTGACTTAGCAAACGTCGACCCGACCAACAATGCACCCAAAAGGCCCGGCCCAGTTGTATAAGCAATTGCATCAATATCAGCCAACTTCAATCCCGAAGCGGTAACAGTCTCATCAACCAATGGGCGGAGATAGCGGACGTGATCACGGGAAGCAAGCTCTGGAACGACACCTCCATAGTAGGCATGGACGTCAATTTGGCTATGAACTCTGTGGGCCATGAGGCCGTCTTGGTTGCTATAAATCGCAATTCCAGTCTCATCACATGAAGTTTCAATACCTAAGACACGCATTTGGTTCCCTTTTTCTCTAGACACTGGTATTCTCTCGCGCCCCAAGTGGGGATACCAAATTCAAACTTAGTTTAATTTAAGGATAGGTGCATTTTAATGCCTGCGGTAAAAATTAAAGACAACGAGCCCTTTGACGTCGCACTTCGTCGTTTCAAGCGTGCTTGCGAGAAAGCTGGCGTTCTCTCTGAAGTTCGTCGTCGTGAGTGCTATGAGAAGCCAACAACTCTGCGCAAGCGTGCAGCTGCTGCAGCGGTTAAGCGTCATCTGAAAAAGGTGTCTCGCGAAACGAAAAAATTCGAACGTCTCTATTAATCGCTGAGTCGTTCGCGTGAGTTCGCTGAAAAACACTCTCACGGAAGCCATGAAAGATGCCATGCGAGCGAAAGAAAAATTTCGCCTCGGTGTCATTCGCATGGCGCTCTCCGAGATCAAACGCATTGAAGTGGATGAACGTATCGATGTCGACGACGCTCGCTGTCTCGCCATCATCGATAAAATGTCAAAACAACGCCGAGACGCTGCAAATCAGTTTGTGGACGGAGGGCGTCAAGACCTAGCAGATATTGAACTTGCTGAGGTCGAAATCCTTAAAGAGTTTCTTCCAGCACAGTTGACTGAAGATGAAATCTTGTCACTTATTGAGCAAGCGATCACTGACACAGGCGCTTCAGGTCCGCAGGGCATGGGGCAAGTCATGGGGCAACTCAAACCCCAGGTCCAAGGACGTGCCGATATGCAAGTGATCAGCAAGCTCGTCAAAGGTCGTCTCGGTTAAATCCAATCTCAGTTTTTCAGATACACTCTAACCACTCAACTCAATCGTCGGATATCAAGTGGCTGGACGAATCCCTGATTCTTTTATCGAAACATTGAATGATCGCGTCAATATCGTTGATGTGATTAGCACCCGCGTTCCGCTGAAAAAATCCGGTCGCGAGTATCACGGTCGCTGCCCTTTCCATGACGACTCATCCCCTTCGTTTTCAGTAAGTCCTGACAAGCAGGTTTATCACTGTTTTGGCTGTGGAGCTTCAGGCGGCCTGATTAGCTTCATCATGGAATATGACAAAGTTGATTTCGTCAGTGCGATCGAAAACTTAGCCTCACTAGCAGGTCTCGAGGTTCCCACGGAAGCGGCAGACCCAGAAGCGGGACAACGCAAAGCGCTCTATGAAATCGTTGAGAGAGCGGATCAAGCATTTAGAAAGGCTCTCAAATCCAATCCGAACCGAGTGCGCGCGGTCGATTATTTAAAAGGTCGCGGCTTAACAGGAACAATCGCACATCGATTTGGCCTCGGTTATGCACCCGATGGTTGGCGTTTTTTATACGATCAACTAGGCAATGATGCGCAAACCAAGAAGCAATTGCTTGAAGCCGGTTTAACAGTCGTCAACGCACAGGGCCGCGAATATGATCGTTTCAGAGAACGGGTCATGTTCCCGATTCGAGACATCCGCGGTCGCACCATCGCATTCGGCGGGCGGGTCCTCGATGACAGCAAACCCAAATACTTGAACAGCCCTGAAACCAAGTTATTTCATAAAAGCGATACGCTCTATGGGCTTTACGAAGCTCGCCAAGCATGTCGGTCCCTAGATCGAGTACTCGTGGTAGAAGGCTACATGGATGTGGTCGCTCTTGCGCAATTTGGGATCGACTTTGCGGTAGCAACGCTTGGAACTGCCCTCACGGGTCAGCACCTCGATCGCCTCAGCCGCCAAACTGCGCAGGTCATTGTCTGCTTCGATGGTGATAAAGCCGGACGAACAGCGGCTAAACGCGCGCTCGATACCATGCTTCCATTTTTAAGTGACGAGTTCAGCATTCGATTTTTATTTTTACCAGACGGGCATGACCCTGACTCGCTGGTACGGGACGAGGGAAATGAGGCCTTTTTGAGCCGACTGAATGATGCACTTCCCGCATCTGAGGCCCTCATCCGACTGCTTTCAGATGACGTTGATCTCACGAAAATTGATGGACGCGCACGCCTGACAGCACTCGCGCTCCCAAAAATTGCAAAGGTTCCTGCGAGTATCTACCGCTCTCTGATGCTCGATTCACTGAGCGAACTGTCAGGCACTCGCCGAACAGATCTCGATGCACGCTTGCGAGATCTACACATCGAACCAACGACTGTTGAGAGCGTTCCAACTGCAATACCTCCGCAAAACGATGGATCTGACATTGATGTTGAAATTGCGAGCTTTGAATCCCTAAGACCGGATGAGGATGCTCTATTAAGTGATTTTTCTGAGAGCGCCGAACCACCAATAGAAATCGAGGACGAGATTGACGCGCCACCGACACTTCAATTTCCAGATCCCAATAAACCTGAGCCACTTGTGAACCGCTTGCTCTGGCTTGTGCTGCAAAACCCCGCACTACTTACAGAGCCATTTTCGATCCCTGAACGCAGTCGATTAATCAACATCCACGCACTCAGCCAGGTTTTTGACTGGGTTTCGAGCGCCGATAAGCCGACTACCGCAGGATTGATGGGGCACTTTAGCGGAACCGAACTTGGGCGATTATTGTCTAAACTACTGAGTCGCGAGGCACTTTTTAGCGAAAGCTCATACGAGCCAGAATTTAAAGGTGGCCTCACCCAGTTGAAAAAACAGTTGGTAACAGAATCGATGAGGCTCCTCGCAGAAGATGCGAAGCGCGGGAAAATTTCAGCCGAAGAGCTGCATCAAGCACTCGAAGCACATAAAAAGTAATGAAAATTACGGACAAATCAGTGTATAATCTGCGACCTTTTTCACAACACACCTCTTAGGTCAGTTCATGGCAGAAAAACCGTTAGATCAGGAACTTACGCAAACCGAGCAGCGTCAATCACGTCTAAAAGATTTGATTGCCAAAGGTAAGGAACAGGGATACCTCACCTATGCTGAGGTTAATGACCATCTTCCAGAAGAAATTGCAGATCCTGATCAAGTCGAAGATATCATCCGAATGATCGGAGATATGGGGATCGCAGTTGGTGAAGAAGCCCCTGATGATGACCAACTGATTCTTGGCGAAAATTCCACAACAACAGACGATGCAGCCGCTGAAGAAGCGGCCGCTGCACTCGCTGCTGTCGAGAATGACGTAGGTCGAACCACTGATCCTGTGCGCATGTACATGCGCGAAATGGGAACAGTCGAGCTCTTGACTCGCGAAGGCGAGATTGTGATTGCGAAACGGATTGAAGAAGGCATCCGTGAAGTCATGCAGGCGATGGCTTACTACCCAGGGATCGTTGAGTCAGTCCTTGCCATTTATGATCGCATTCAAACCGAAGAAGGCCGCATGTCCGATCTTCTAGCCGGTTTTCTAGATCCTGATCCTGAAGATGAAGCACCAGTCGAAGCAGACTCTACAGAAGAAGTCAGTGATCAAGATTTTGACGATTCAAATTCATCTGATGACGATGATGCTTCAGACGAAGATGATGCAGAAGAAGGCGACACAGGTCCTGACCCTGAAGAAGTCAAAGCGCGCTTCGAAGCACTGCGCACCAATCTCGAAAAAGCCGAGAAAGTGATCGCCAAAAAGGGTCGCGATTCACAAGAGGGCAAAGATGCATTGAACGCGATTGGAGATGTCTTCTCGTCACTGAAGCTAACCCCTAGGTTATTCGACGAGCTGTGCGTTGAGTTTAGAACTGTACTGGATTCGATCCGCGATCAAGAAAGAGAAATCCTGCGTCTTTGCACGAAACAAGGAAAACTTGATCGGAAGATTTTCATTAAAGAATGGCATGGAAACGAGACCAATTTTGAATGGGTTCCTGGTCTCGCCAAGAAGAAAAAATCAGAAAAACTGGAAGCAGTTATTCCAGACGTCCAGCGTTGCCAAGCAAGGCTTCAGTCGATTGCCGAGGGTGTTGGCGTCACGATCCCTGAACTTCGTGACGTCAATCGTCGTCTTTCAATGGGTGAAGCGAAAGCTCGCCGTGCGAAAAAAGACATGGTCGAAGCAAACCTGCGTCTGGTGATTTCGATCGCCAAGAAATACACGAATCGCGGCCTGCAATTCTTGGACTTGATCCAAGAAGGCAACATCGGCCTCATGAAAGCGGTTGATAAGTTTGAATATCGTCGCGGTTATAAATTTTCGACTTATGCCACTTGGTGGATCCGTCAAGCGATCACTCGTTCGATTGCTGACCAAGCGCGAACCATCCGGATTCCAGTTCACATGATCGAAACGATCAATAAATTGAATCGGATCAGCCGCCAAATGCTTCAAGAAATGGGCCGTGAACCGACACCAGAAGAGTTGGGCGAACGCATGGAAATGCCTGAAGACAAAGTGCGGAAGGTATTAAAGATCGCGAAAGAACCAATCTCAATGGAAACACCAATCGGTGATGACGAAGATAGCTCACTTGGCGACTTTATCGAAGATACGACGATTTCATCACCAGTTGATTCAGCAACTGTCGAGGGACTGACTGAGTCAACCCGTCAGGTGCTTGCGAGTCTGACCGCAAGAGAAGCTAAGGTACTTCGCATGCGTTTCGGTATCGACATGAATACTGACCACACTCTCGAAGAGGTCGGCAAGCAGTTTGATGTTACGCGTGAGCGGATTCGTCAGATCGAAGCAAAAGCACTCCGGAAGCTCAGACATCCGAGTCGCTCAGATCATCTTCGATCTTTCTTGGACGAGTAGGTTAGGACCTGCCAGCGAAATTTTCGCCTAATTGGAATCAGGCATTTGCTAGGCATCGATTATAAAAGCTCATACTGAACCCAGTACTTAGCCACTCTAAAAAAGAGCCGGCTTTCGCCGGCTTAGCACTCGCTATGCAAAACTGTCTGTGTAGTCATCTCTTAAGAGATTTTTCTGCACCTTACCCATGGTGTTGCGTGGGAGAGCATCTAACTGAATCCATCGCCTCGGAACTTTAAATCCCGCCAACTTCTCTCGGCAAATGGCTTGAAGTGAATCCATATCAAGTTCACGTTCGCCGACCAAAACAGCAACGATACCTTCACCAAAATCTGGATGAGGAACCCCAACGACAGCACTTTCAACAACACCATCCTGGTCATTCAACACATCTTCGATTTCTTTCGGATAAATGTTCAGTCCACCAGAAATAATGAGATCCTTACCACGACCGACGATCGAGACATAGCCATCTTCAGACAACATCGCCATATCTCCAGTGATAAACCAGTCCTCTTTAAATTCGGCAGCCGTCTTCTCTGGAAGCTTCCAGTAGCCTTTGAACACATGATCGCCTTTAACCTCGAGAGAACCGATCTCTCCACGAGGTAATTCAGATCCATCCTCAGCAATGATCCTTACTTCGACACCAGGCAGAGGTGGCCCAACAGAGCCTGCACGACGGTCACCATTTAAAGGGTTCGAGCAACTCATCCCAGTCTCAGTCATACCGTAACGCTCGAGAATGCGTTGCCCTGTCCGCTCAAAAAACTCATCTGAGGTCTCAACGAGTAACGGCGCAGATCCTGAGATAAAGAGACGCATGTGACCACTTACGTCACGATTGAAACGGGGATCAGCAAGTAGGCGTGTGTAATAAGTCGGAACGCCCATCATCACCGTAGCATTCGGCATCGCATCCAAAACCATATCTGGATCAAACTTCGGAAGCATAATAACCGGCCCACCATTCATTAGCGCTAGATTCAATGCTACGAACAGTCCGTGCACGTGAAAGAGTGGTAACGAGTGCAATAGAACATCGTCAGAGCTATAGTTCCATGCCTCGGTTAACATTTCCGCGTTAGCAACCAGGTTGCTGTGCGTGATCATGGCACCCTTCGGTTTACCTGTAGTCCCCGAGGTATAGATAATCGATGCCAAATCATCAGAAGCTCTGGTGACCACTTCAGTGAAAGACTTGCCCGCTGCTTTCGCACCTTCAAAAACATCAATTAGCGTTCCAGCTTCACCATCGAGCGTTAACACCTGTAAGCCAGGAATCGAACCCTTCAAAGACTCAACATGGTCAAGCCTATCGGCAACGCAGACATGAAGCTTCGACTCCGCATCTGTTAAGAAATATTCAATTTCACTATTCGTGTAAGCCGAGTTTAAAGGGAGATAAACCGCACCACAGCGTAAAACAGCGAGGTACAAAACGACGTTCATCCACCCTTTGTCAATCTGAACAGAAACTCGATCTCCCGGTTCCAATCCAAGATCGACAAGCGCTGCCGATAATATTGCTGATTCTGTATCCAGATCTGTGCCTGTCAAATCTCGACCCCCGGGGATCGAAAGCAGCGTCTTATCAGCATAACGCTGGAGATTGACTTGGATTGCCGCAAAAACATTATGCGTCATAAGAAAGTTCCTTCAATTTATGCTTTATATTTTTCTTCAATAACTGCTGTACGTCTTTAGAAGTCGCGATCTGCCCCGTTTCCATGAGTTGCTCATGATTGCTCACGATGTCATCGAGCTCATATAAGTAGTTGACCATAAAGCCGAAGCTCTGCTTGTGACCTCGAGGGCTAAGATCCGCATTTGGATTGATTCGCTCAAGGGTCGCACCATTACCCAGATGGAATCGAGCAACCGGATCTTTGAGTTTAGGACCCTGTCCGGAGGTCAAATATTTGGCGACTATTGGTTTCAGCTCGGCGTGATCCGTCGATGTCTCGAATAGCGACAAATACTGCCGCCCCTCCGTATCGAGCCACCGGCGCAGTCCCGGTATTGGTGACAACGTGACGAAACGCTTTAGCTTTGGATGCTCAGCCTGCAAGACCGATACCACCTGCTTAATCAGCAGGTTCCCAAAACTCACACCTGCAAGACCAGGTTGGCAATTATTGATCGAGTAAAACACAGCCGTATCAGCAGAAAGCGGAGGCGCTGGGGGCGTATCAAGCAACGGTCCGATCGCATCAGCTACACCCTGTACCAATGCAACCTCTACAAAGATCAAAGGCTCGTCAGGAATTACTGGATGGAAATAAGCGAAGCACAAGCGATCCTCTGCCAACCTGCGTCTCAGATCATCCCAGCCCTGGATTTCGTGGACTGATTCGTACTGAATCAGCTTTTCGAGGACCGCTGCCGGCGTCTGCCAATTGATTCGTTCGAGTCTTAAAAACCCTTTGTTGAACCACGACGTGAATAGATGAACCAGGTCTTGATCTATTGGTTTCAGCTCAGGGTGATCACGGAGCAATTTGCGTAATGCTTCGCGCATGAGTATCAACGTTTGTAGCCCGTTAGGGGCTGCATTCATTCGGCGAAACAGTTCTTGACGCTTTGCTTCCGCCGCTTGATGCAATGCCATCGCAAAGGATTCATCATTCGACGATTGGTAATCTGCAATTGCCTGATTCAGACGCGCCCTATCAGGACCAAATTCCTCAATCAAACTGCAAAAGAATGCCAAATGTTCAGACTCATCAAGCGCGTGCCATGAAGCGACTACCGACCCAGCAAGCGCGAGCCCCGTTGCCTCGCCTTTTCGCGATAGGACAGCATGGCATTGGGCAATCAAATCATCCAGAGGGACTCCATCTGATTTTAAGTCGAGAATCTCAAGCGCCCGATCAGTCACTTGTTGAATCCACTCTTTTATCCCAGTTGGCATAATGCCCTCCTACTCAAACAACGCGCCGTATCCGGGAATACGCGTGTCGAGCCCGAGTTCCTTCATCATGCGGAAGCTTGTCGCAACCGATGCTGACAATGTTGGAATCCCTGTCTTGGCTTGTATCCCGGAAACTGCCGGCAGTGAAGGCATCTGAACACATGCTGAGGCAACCAACGTATCGACATTCGCAAGAGCCAACCGATCAACGAGATCAATTGGAGCTTTGGGGTCTTGTCGAGCAACTTCTAAATTGTCTGGAATCTCTAAGCTAATTGCATCCATCACCTCAAACCCTTCAGATTCAAGGTACTGGCACACAAGTTCGGTTAGCGGCTTTCTGTATGGCGTAATCAAGGCAATTTTTTTTGCTTTGAGAACCGATAAACCGTCGACCAACGCACCTGCCGAACTGACAACCGGAGATGGATGCCCGTTATCTAAGGTCACTTGATGGAGCCTCGTTTGACTCTCACGGTGATAGCCAAGGCCCATCGACATAATCGCTACCAAACAGGCATAGCCCATGACATCCACTGAAGCATCAGACAGCTCAAGTGCGCAACGATCGCTATCACGGTCCATTGCCGCCAGTTCTTCTTTGGTCACTTGTTTCATTCGCATGCGGCTCGAATGAAACGTAAATCGATCATCATAGTGCTGTTCCCGTGTCCTAAAGACGGCGGGAATCTCTGTCTCCATCGTCACGTTGGAGCTTGGAACAATTTGACCGATTCTGTAACTGCGACTCATGAGACTGCTGATCCCATCAGAACATCAGGTAACCATGTTGCAATTCCTGGGAACAAGCACAGGATAATGATCGCGACCACCATACAAGCGACGTATGGCAACGAACCTTTGAGAATGGTTTTCAATGGGATCTCAGGCGCGATGCCGTTAATCACATACAGGTTCAGACCAACTGGGGGAGAAATCAGTCCAATTTCCATGTTGATCGTCAATACAACGGCGAACCAGTATGGATCGAACCCAGCACCCAGAATAATCGGCATTAAAATTGGAGCCGCCATCAAGATGACAGCCACTGGGGGTAAGAAAAATCCAGCAACAAGAAGGAATAGGTTCACGTAGAGCATTAATACCCAACGATTCACCTCTAGCGTACCGATCCATTCAGCGATCGCCTGAGTGATGAAGAGACTCGACAGCATGTAAGAAAAAACGCCCGCCGCGCCAATAATGAATAAGATCATTACTGACTCTTTTGTCGCATCGCGGAGCATCACCCACACTTGGGACATGTCAGTCATTCGATAGATAACAATCGCTAGCCCAAGGCATAATAAAGCGCCGACTGCCGCTGTCTCAGACGGTGTCGCGACACCACCGTAAAGTGCGTAAAGAACCCCCAAGATTACCAGCAAGAAAGGCACTACTCTCGGCAAGACTTCGAATTTCTCTTTCCACGTAAATGTGCGGCCTGCAAGCGCGTCAATACCACCCTCTCGCCAAGTCGCATAAATCGACCAAGCCATGAACAGGCCGACTAGCATGAGACCTGGCAATACTCCCGCCAAGAATAGACGCCCAATCGACGTTTCAGTCGCAATGCCGTAAACAATCATCGTAATCGACGGTGGAATCAAAATCCCTAATGTACCGCCTGCAGCAATTGAGCCTGCGGCAACGCCATCAGGGAAGTTGCGCTTACGCATTTCTGGAATCCCCATCTTTCCGATCGCAGCACAAGTCGCCGGCGAGGAACCAGACATAGCAGCGAACAGAGCGCAAGCCCCCAAATTGGATACAACCAACCCACCTGGTATCCGAGTCAACCAGCGATCAAGCGCCTCATATAAGTCAGCCCCAGCACGAGTTGATGCGATAGCAGCTCCCATCAAGATGAACATAGGGATTGATAGAAGTGCGAAATTATCGAGTTTCCCGAAGAGCACTTCGGGAATGAGTTCGAGCGAACGGAAACCGTCGAAAACGATTAAAAATAACGCTGATACAACGAGCAAACCGTTAGCGACAGAAATGCCAGAGAACAAGATAAAAATGGTGACAGCGGCAACGATGGCGCCAAGTAATAATGGATCCATTAGTGCCCACTCCCTTCAATGATAATTTCTTCAGCAGGCGTTGAAAGCGTATCCAACAAATCCGCAAGCAACTGAAGAGCAAATAGACCAAAGCCCAGAGGCATAGCCAGATACGGAATCCACAAAGGAGGCCCCCAAACAGTCTCAGACACCCATCCGCGTGAGAATGAGATATGCACCAGTTCGGCGCCGTGGTAGGTCATAACCGAAAGGATAGCGATCGCAGCCAGGAAGCTGACGATCAGTAACAATTTACGTCCCGCAGGCGGTAGAAGCATAGGGACGAGATCAACATTGACATGTCCTTTAAGCTTTTGCACGTAGGGCAGTCCGAGCAGAGTTGCACCAACCATGAGGTAGATCACAGCTTCGGTTTGCCAAATTGTAGAGCCGTTCAAGAAATAACGGATAAAAATCATTTGGCAGGTGATAGCGACAGCAACGACGATCATTCCGGCCGCAATAACCCCTACCGTTTGTGAAATCGCATTCACTGTACGGATAAATGCCTGCATTTTTATTTTCCTGGGAAGTGCCCGATCTTACGATCGGGCGATAGTATTTTGATTACTCAACTGCGAGAGCGAGATCGAGGAAACGCTGCCCTTCTGGGTAACCCGCAACGAACTCTTTGTACGCAGTTTCTTTCGCAAGATCCTGCCATGCCTTGAACTCGCCTTTCGTCATTTCCTTAATTTGAACCCCAGCTTCCTTAAAGATACGAACCGATTCTGCATCTTCTTTTTTGGCTTCGTTGAGGTAGAACTCTTCAGCTTTCTTAGCGCCATCGCGCAGAGCTTTCTTCTGAGCGTCATTCAGGCCATCGAATGTTGACTTATTCATCAATAATGGCTGATACATGAACCACAGTGCTTGTGCACCTGCCGGCGTGTAGCACTTCACCTGCTCGTAAATACGATATGAGACGAATGAAGATGACGATGTATTTGCACCATCAAGAACGCCAGTTTGCATTGCGTTATAGATTTCTGACGACGCCATTGATGCGATTGATGCACCCGCACCCGCCAACAGTTGGTTAAATGACTTACCAGCTGCTCGCATTTGGATACCTTTAACGTTGTCAGGGTGAGACAAGCACTTGTCTTTACCAGCAAAACCGCCGGCCAAATAGCCGTGCACCAGAACCATGACATCATCTTCAGCCATTTTTTCCTGAATAGCGTCCATGAATGGAGAGTAGTTCAGGCGCGCAGCATGGTCGTGGTTTTTAACCAATCCAGGCATCAAAGTCAGGTTGTAAGAAGGCTGCTGACCGCCAGCATATGACAATGGAAGAACCGTCATATCCAATTGTCCTCGAGACAACGGCTTATATTGCTCACGAGGCTTGAAGAGAGACTTCGATGGGAAAATCTTGATCTCTAGATCAACGTTCGCGTCTTTAACGTGGTTGGCAACAATCTCGGCCACTTTGTGACGGACATCTTTTGTTGACCACTGGTGTGATAGACGAAGCTCTGTCGCGCTAGCAACTGAACTGATAAATGCTGCACCAATTGCAGCGGCTACAAGGGCTTTTACTTTCATTTTAGGCTCCTGCCGATTGTTATGAGTTATTACGGCTTGCATATTTATGTATGCTATGTAGAAATTATCGTATACAAAAATAAGATGCAACGAGTTTTCTAATATGAGTAGTCGAGCCGCCACTCGAGTCTTTCAAGGGGTCGAGGAACAAATCGCGACCGGGCAATTGAAAGATGGAGAAAAATTAGATGAAGCTTCATTGGCTGAACGATTCCAAGTATCCCGTACACCTGTAAGGGAGGCGCTTCTTCAGCTTGTGGGATCAGCCTAGCGACCCAAATCCCGAAACGCGGCTGTTTT
>Ga0181581_10003732_pt1 | contig 11924 bp, 10 predicted proteins | sample 071ome_22_FD_132433 | JGI IMG/M metagenome (GOLD analysis project Ga0181581, IMG submission 132433) | Coastal salt marsh microbial communities from the Groves Creek Marsh, Skidaway Island, Georgia - 071404AT metaG (megahit assembly) | ecosystem: Environmental > Aquatic > Marine > Intertidal... | reverse complement strand
GACCGTCTCGGCGGGTACCCGCGAGGTCGTCGATCGCGCGTGTCGTACCCTCGAGACCGAGGGTCGTCGTACCGATCGCGTCTCGGCGCGAATCCATACCTCGGCGTGCGTCTAAAGACGCGCACGTACGCGCGCTCGCCGCTCGCATTTTCAAACTCTCTATCGTCGAACATATCCACCGCCCGATCCGCCTCGTTCTCCGCGTCGAAGTGCACCTCGGCGCACCGTCTTCCGCTTCTATCCACGAACGTCTGCGCGTACGTCACGCACCCCGCGCGTCGAAATTCATCCTTGACGTCTCGCCACGTCGTTCCTCTCGGCACGTCCTCCACCTTGACTTGATGGTCGCTCTTCCTCGTCATCCCGCGTCCACCGCCCGCCCCACGCGGCCGTTCATACGGGCGATCGCTCCGCATTCTCCCCGCGTACCGATCGAACTCCTCATCGCGTCCCAATCCCCGACCTCCGTCCCCGCCGTCGCCGCCGTCGCGTCCCCGCTCGCCTCTCGACAATTCCACCCGAAGCCTCCCACCGTCGAAAGAGTACCCATCTCGCCCCCGCGCCGCATCCAGCGCCTCGGACTCGCGCGCGTACGTCACGAACGCGTACGCCGGTGGACGCGCGGGCGTTTTGAGATTCACGCGCTCGATGGAACCGTAGGATGAAAACAAATCTTCGATCTCTCGCGCGCGCACGTCGATGGGTAAGTTTCCGACGTAAATCGTCCTCGACGCCGCGTCTCGCGACGACGCGGGCGAGGACGCGCGTCTCTCGCGTCGTCGAGGCGAGCGCGAGCGCGACGCGGAGCGCGAGCGCGACGTCATCGACGTGTGAATGCGCGTCAGTGAGTGGCGCCGAGTGGGTCGCGAACGAAAGACGCGCGCGCGCCAGTCGACGACGCGACGAGACGCGCGCGAACGGGCGCGATGACGACGATGGTGACGGCGCCGCGCGCGATCGGCGCGGCGGTGACGTCGACCGGCGCGCGCGCGAGGCTTGAGGTTGGGGTGAGACGGACGACGACGACGCCCGTGACGGTGGGGCGGCGGCGAACGAATCTCGCGACGGCGACGGCGGCGACGCGCGGACGACGACGACGGGCGACGCCGGTGTCGCGCGAGGCCGTGGCGCGTCGCCCCGTCGCGGCGGTTCGCGCGACGAGAACGACGGAGACGTCTCGCGCGGACGACGACGACGACGACGACGTCGCCGCGAGCGCGCGAACCGCGGCGCTGCTCGCCCTCGTCGTCGCCGCGGCGTCCGACGTCGGCGTCGCGCACGCCGGACTGTACGATTCGGTCGGTGTGCCCGCGGACGAGGCGACGCCGTTACAGAATTTGTTTGGGTTCTTCTTCACCGCGTTTTCGTTTTGGTACTTTGCCCGCGCGGTGCAAAAGCGAAGCGGCAAGGCGAGAGAGTTTCGAGTGGCGAATCGATTGCCCGAAGAGGAGCGGAAGAGGATCGATGAGGAGCGATCGCAGAAGACGAAGGAACTCACGGCGATGCAGAGCTTGACCGGTGGTTTGACGGGTCTCGGGATCTCGGCGGTGCTGTACGTGTTCGCGTCCAAGGTGAGCGCGAGCTTCGACGGCAAGGCGTTGCCGGAGAGCGAGACGGTGCGGCAGATATCGATCACCGTGCGAACGATCGTTGAAGGGTTGTCGTATTTAGCCACCTTCGTGTACGCGGCGAACTGCGTGGGATTGATCGCGTTGGCGGGACAAAAAACGTTGGATTACGTCAACGGGAAGGATCTCGTCGACGCCGTCGCGGCGGAACGAGACGCGGCGGACTCGTCCGACGACGCGTAAGAGGAGGAGAAACCGAAAAAAGAGTATTCGTTCGAACGTCGCATCGCATTACACAAGCGCGTCCTACTATTGTATTCGTAGCGCATTCATCATAAAATTCAACTTTTGAGTACTCGCGCGTTCGTTCGTTCACGCCGCCAATGCGTCGTCGAAAAACTGATGCCATTGCTCCGTCGTCCACCCGCTACTCGTGTCGACGAAGAGTCCGTTCACATATGTGCTCGGACTCACGTGCGTGCCCGTCTGTCGACCCAATTTCACGTAAAACTTCAACGCCTGCGTCACGTCGTTGCCTGGATTTTTCTCGCCTCGAGCCAACGCGTCGGCGCTCAACCGCAACGCGCCTCGCACCTCTTCGCGCGCTGTCTCGCTCAATCCGCACGCTACTTGTGCGAGATCGACGTACATGTCGTACATCTCACCCTTGGTCATATTTTCCACGCGCACGTCCGTGAATATATCCCAATGTTCTTCTGAAAACGCCGCCTCGCAAAATTTCACAAAGCCGTCGTCCCCCGCGACGCGTTCCACCGCCAACGACGTCTCGTGCGCCACCGCGCTCTGCGCGTGCCACGGCTGCACCTGATTATACACGACGAGACAGATGTCGTCCTTCTTCGGGTACGAATCGTACGCCCGCCCCACGGCGCCGCGATAAAACTTTCCAGAGAATGGACACGCGAAATCAAGCCACGCGCCGATGACGCACCGCGCGCCCCCTCTGTCGCCGCGCACGACGTGTCCGAGCTCTCTCTTCGGCGTGGGTGGACCCGCCATGACGACGATCGACCGTCGCGCGCGATCGAGGGCGAGCCGACGACGCGAGGCGCCGAGAACGGATGACGACGAGGCGAGCGCGCGCGCCATGGAATGAAAAAGGCGACGACAGTCATCGACGCGACGTTCGACGTCCGACGTCGACGTCGCGTCGTCGACGCGATGACAGACCCGGCGTCCATGGTGGCCGAGGCGCGCGCGCGCGCGATGCGCATCGCGGCGACGCTCGAGACGACGAGAGGGGCTGATTCCGACGCGCAACGACCTCGCGCTCGAAACGACGTCGCGGACCCGCGCGCGATCGATCTGGACGACCGCGCGGCGCGGTGGGCGACGATCGAGGTCGGCGCGCTGCCCGCGCTCGCGCGTCGCGCCAATCTCGGCGCGATGGGTGGGTACCATCCGGTGGATGTCGTCGACGAATCTCGGCCCGGGACGTCGACGCCGACGCCGCCCGACGCGTACCTCGAGCGACGATTCGATCGGTTTTATCGCGACGTTCGAGGATACGACGCGGACGAGCGCGCGAGATTAGTGTTAGAGACCGCGTCCGGACGCGGCGCGGTGGACGGCGGGACGAGCGGGACGACGCGTCGGTCGAGAGTCGCGGAGGCGGCGGCGAGCGGCGGCGGCGCGCCCGCCGGGGGCACCGCGCGCGCGGGATTGGGCAGTCATCGAGACGACGACGACGCGTACGTAAAATTTCGTAGTTCACGCTCCGCCGCGTTTCATCGGTCGTCCGCGCCCGCGAGGTGATGTAATAATACACAGTCAGTCGACGTAACGCTTTTTCACCTCGAGAACCGCCGAGGAGCCCCGAGCGAGGGAACGAGACCTTCACATTCACGCACGCGCGTCTCACTCGTGAGACACAGCGTCGTCGCGCGAACACGCGAACACACGACCGCTTCGCGCGCACGAGCCGCGAAAGTCACGAGTAGACGAGCGTCGACGGCGTCGAACGACTCCTTATCCAAACATGTCCGCGGTATCGACGTCATCGTCCATCGGACGCGGTGTGGCGCGCGAGACGCGCGTGACGCGCGAGCGCGTCGCGCGAGGTGGTGCGCGAAAGTCGTGCGCGCAAGTTGCGCGCGCGCGGGCGCGCGATGAGGAGGCGCCGTGCGTTGGGAAGACGTTGGCGAAGAGCTTGATGGCGATCGCCGCGTCGGCGTGCGTGGCGATGCCGACGTTGGAGGCGTTCGCGTCGCCGATGGCGCCGATGGAGATCGGACAAGTCGCCGGTTTGGAGGCGAACCCGATCACGAACGCCAAGGCGCTGTTGCGTAACGGTTTGCCGATCGATAACAAGCCGATTCGCGCGGTGCAAAAGAAGCTCGAAAACATCAGCGACGACTTGCGCGTTCCGGGAGTCAACTTCCGCGGCGTCGAGTCCAACGTCAACGGTTCGTTGAAGATTGTGCAAAAGGATGGCGCCAAGATCATCGCGTCTCTCGCGCCGAGCAAAAAGGCGGACGGTGAGAAGGCTCTCAAGGAGCTCGAAACCTTGTTGACGGATTTCCAAGTCGTCGTCACGCAAAAGGACAAGCAAGAGGTGCCGTTGCAACAGCAAGAGGCGCTCTCGCTCGTCGGACGCATCGAGGAGGACATGATCGAGGGTTTCCCGTTCGACGTGCCGAAGCAGTACGCGGACAGACCGCTTCTCAAGGGCCGGGCGACGGTGGACATGTTGGTGAAGATTAAGGACAACGCGAACACGGACGGGGGCGTTTTGACGATCGTCTTGGATGGTTACAACGCGCCGGTGACCGCGGGTCAGTTTGCGGATTTGGTCAACTTGGGTTTCTATAACAAGATGCCCATTCAGCGTTCGGATGGCTTCGTCGTGCAAAGCGGCAAGCCGACGAACGGTGACGGCTTCAAGGTGAATGGAGAGGAGCGCACTGTTCCGTTGGAGATCATGGTTCAAGGTGACAAGGTTCCGGAGTACGAATTCACGCTCGAGGATTTGGGACGTTACCGCGATCAGCCCGTGCTTCCGTTCAACGCGTTCGGTACGCTCGCCATGGCTCGTCGCGAGGCGGAACCGAACTCTGCTTCGTCTCAATTCTTCTTCCTTCTTCGCGAATCCGAGCTCACGCCGTCCGGTACCAACATTTTGGACGGTCGCTACTCCATCTTCGGGTACGTCGTTGAGAACCAAGAGCTCCTTCGCGACCTCAAGGTGGACGACGAGATCGTCGCCATGAAGATTGTCGATGGCTCGGAGAACCTCGTCAACGAAACCAAGCCAGCCGTCGATCAAGAACCCATCGAAGAACCCAGCAACTAAATTCTCCGCGCGTTGAAAACTCTCGCGCAATTCATAGCACGCGATACATTTCACTTTTCCAGGCGATTTTCGATGTAATAGAAACCAATCGAAGCGTTCGACGCGTCCCCTGCGCTGTCTCGGCGTATTTTAAACAAAACAGTTGTCCCAACGAGCGCGCGCGCGTGTCTCACACACGCGCGCGAGAGAAAGAGACCGTCCGCATGCCCAGCGCGGACGACGACGTCATCGCGCGCGTCGTCGACGACGCCGTCGAGCGTCGCGACTTTGTCATCTCCGCCGCCGCCGTCTCGCGCGCGCAGTCCGAGCTCTCGTGCGATGACGTCGAGCGCATCCTTTTACGACTCGCCCAGAGCGTCTCCAGGTACGCGCGTCCACCGACGAGTCGATTCCACGTCGGCGCCGCCGCTCTGGGCGCGTCCGGACGCGTCTACCTCGGCGTGAACGTCGAGATTTCCGCCGTGCCCCTCAACCATTCCATTCACGCCGAGCAGTTCGCGCTCGTCACCGCCGGCGCGAACGAGGAACGGAAAATACTCGCCATCGCCACGACGGAGGCGCCGTGTGGACACTGTCGACAATTCATGAATGAATTACGCGAGGCGAAAAACCTTCGGTGCGTGACCGAGTCGTGGAGATGGCCGCTGCGGGAATTATTGCCGCACGCGTTCGGGCCGACGGATTTACTCTCGGCGGACGACGAGGGACGGTTGTTGTTGGAGGATCAAGGAGGCGTGGGCGTGCGATGGGGAGACGAACGCGCCACCGTGGCGCACGGGGATGCATTCATCGGGACGACGAACGCCGCGTCGCCGCGCGCGGTGATGGATGTGCTCGGCGGGGACGAGACGTGGCGCGCGCTCGGGCGAGGCTGTCACGACGCCCTGTCCCGCTCGTACGCGCCGTACAGTCTGTCTCGCGCGGGCATCGCCGTGCGAACGACGTGCGGGGAGGAATTTTTGGGTTGGAGTTTGGAGTGTGCGGCGTATAATCCATCCATGTCGCCGTTACAGGTGGTTATCGCGCGCATGGTGGCGCAAGGGAAAGATTTATCCACCATCGACCGCGCTGTCTTGTCGGAATTTCGAGACGCGCGCGTCAAGTACGACTGCACCGTGCGTCTGACGTTGGCGAAGATTGCGCCGAAGGCGGAACTCGTCGTGTTGAATTATCATTAGATGATGAGAGAGACGACGTAGTGCGCGTCGCGCGAATGTTTTAACAACAAGCTATTCTAGTAGTACGACTGTCCGCCGCGCGGCGCTCACACCGGAAGCGTGACGTTGAAGTCGCCCTGCGCCATCGACAACACGTAGTAATAGCAGAAATCGGCGAGGATCCCCGTCTGAACGATTTCGCTCGTGACCACCATCAGAGGCCAGATGCCCTTGCCCAGAGCCGTTTGCAAGTACGACTTACCGTCGAAGACTTGCAAGATCCAGTGAGCGCACGACAGAAATCGCGCCACGCCCAGGGCGAAGACGTAATTGGCGGTAAAACGCTCCACTATGCGCGCCTTTTGCATCATCTGCAACTGTGGCAACACACTGATCGCTTCCAGGTACACGCACGTCGCCCACAACACGCGATTCAACCAAAAATGCTTCGTCGTCGGATGCGCGAAAATCGCCAATCCCACGCACGGGCCAACGATGAGCGCTAACGGCGTCGGATCTAACGCCTCGCTATACGTCGTTCGCACGCTCGTCTGCATCATCCTGCACACCCACAGCGTCGCCACTAACGTCAACGCATCCAACAGCGTGTGCAAATCGTACTCCATCACGAACGAACAATACAAACGAATCGACAAAAACGCCGCCGTGAGCTGTTGCGTCTTCAAGCTCAACCCGGCGCAATTCTTATGCCTCAACAGCTTGTACGCCAAGAATCCAATCCCGATAAAGTGTACGAACTCGGCTAGGAGAAACAAGACATCGTGATCCTTCACCAAGAGCTTGATGGCGAGCAGGGACACCGTGAGCGTGGCGACGAGGGCGAGAAGCTTATCCCTCGTGCTCGCGCGGGCCAACAGGGCATCGAGCTTTTTTTGCGCCGCGCTCGGGGCGTTCGAGCGATAGGCGTCCATGGCGCGCGAGGGGCGACGATGGATGCGAACGTCTCGTGTGAGCGTTCGCGACGCCGCACGCGACCGTGCGGTGACGGGTGGCGAGCGTGAAGTGACGCGAAGATGAAGATGACGACTCTGGTCGGAACTCACCCTCGGGACGCGACGGGACTGGGGACGCGAGAGGGGGGGACTAGGAAGGAAGTAATTACACCCGATCGACGCGACGACGATCGACGGAGGCGACGAGAGGAACGTTGGAGACTCACGGTTTCCAGGTTTTGAGCTCGCCCAGAGAACTAAAGGTGGCGATGAGGTTTCTTCGAGGATGGTGCGCGACGCCGAGCGTGGCGCTCTCGTGGAGGTTGAAGAGGGTGGTTTCGAGTTTTTTCGTCTCGGTGCTGAAACAAAAGAGTTCGTCGCTCTCGCTCGCGGCGTAGATCCATTCGCCGCGAGGGGAGACGGTGGTGGCGACGATGGTGTGCGGGAGCGCGGTTTTGTTGGTCCAGTACGTCTCAACGACGTCGCCGGCGAGCGTGCACACGACGACGGCGTTGGATTTTGAGGTGACGATGATGTGCGCGTCGTTTTTCGGATGAGGGACGGCGGAGAAGACGGCGGGCACGGTACCGGTTTGGTACGCGTCCTCGTCGTCGTCTCTGTTCGGATTCACCGGTGGTGGCGGTTTGAAGGTGTGCTTGCACTCGGACGTCTTGGAGTCCCACACCTTGACGGAACCGTCGCTCGACGCCGAGAGGACGTGCGCCTCGTCCTCCGTGAACGCCACCGAGTTGACGTACGACGCGTGGCCTCGGAATTCTTTCAGTAACTTGCCGCTCTTCAGACCGTGCACGCGAACGAGACCGTCGAAGGAACCGCTGAGCACTTGCGAACCATCCTTGCTAAACGCGACGCTCGTGACGCCGCCCTGGTGCGCCTTTTCAAACTTTCTCAGACACGTACCAGTGCTCACGCGCCAAACTTTGAGCTTACCATCCTGAGAGCCAGACGCGAGCATGTCCGAGTCCTGACTGAACGCGAGCGATAACACGGCTTCGTCGTGCATCATCAGCGCGTCCTCGGCTTGGTACTTTAAATCCTTTCTCAATTTTCCGCTGTACGGATCCCACACCTCGATGAAACCGTCCGCGGAGCCGGTGGCGAGCATGCCTCCGCACGTACTGAATTGTGCGCACTCCGGGAACGATTTTTTTGAAAATTTAATCCTCTTGTGAGACGTCGACGGACACTGCTCTTCCTCGTTCTCCTCCACCGGCGCCTGCCCGCGGAACAAATCAAACGCCGCTCCAGGCGGTAACGAGCCCGTGCTCTTCTGCCACTTGAGCGCCTGGCCGATGAGAGCCAAAAGTCTGGACGGCGGCACGACCGTCACCTCTCGCAACAACGCCTCGACAAGCTTTTCTCGTCGTTTCTCTTTCGTCGTCCCGCCGTACGCGTCCTCCGCCGTAAACTGTCTCGCGCTCACGTAATGTTCCAACCGTCCGTACCGACGACTCTGCTCCGTTTTCACCGCACGCATGACGTGTGATTGACGCAAAATCGCCCTCGCCGTGTCCTGTTCCCCGAGTTCGCACATCTCCAGCGTCACGTGTTCGTACACGTCCTCGAGCAGATTCTTTGGTAAACGCAGCGTCGCCAACTGCGGAAGCACCGCGTCCCACCGTCCCTGCAACACGTCGCGCTTGAACACATCGATATTTTCCACCGCGTTCAGCGACGTGTTCGTCTCCGAAGACAGCGCCGCGTGCGTCTCCTCGAGACCGGATTCTTTCGCCCACTGCAAGACGATTTTAATGACATCCGTCGCCTCGACGTCGAGCGTCTCGTCCGCGCCCGCGATCGTCGTCATCGCGCGCGCCTCGCGACGGTATCTTCAACCTCCCGCGCCGGCCCGCGCCTCGGACGCCTCACCGTCCGTCGCCGCGCTCGATTCTGCGGACGCGCCCATCGCCGCCGCCAGCCACGCGAGTCTCGTCACTCACCGCCGCCGGCGCCCGCGCGCGGAAGACGACGCGAGAGACCGTCGCGCGCGAGCGAGAGATACGAGAGAGTACACACCGTCGATATGTCCCGTCCCGAGCTCACCGCGCCCGCGGACGTCTTCTATAACGACACCGAAGCGCGCAAGTACTCGCAGAGCTCGCGCGTGATTGAAATCCAAGAGCGACTCACCGAGCGCGCGGTGGAGCTGTTAAACTTCCCGGACGACGGCGTGCCGAGATTTTTACTCGACGTCGGGTGCGGGAGCGGGCTCTCGGGCGATCGGTTGACGGAGCTAGGACACGTGTGGGTGGGGATGGACCTGTCGCAGAGCATGCTCGAGGTGGCGAAGGAGCGCGAGGTGGACGGGGACGTGTTGCGAAACGATATGGGACACGGCGTGCCGTTTCGACCGGGCGTGTTCGATGGGTGCGTGAGCATCTCCGCCGTGCAGTGGTTGTGTAACGCGGATAACAGCGCGCACATACCGCAGAGAAGATTGAAGACATTTTTCACGCAGTTGTACAAGTGTCTCAAACGCGGCGCCAAGGCGATTTTGCAAATTTATCCGGACGGACCGAGACAAGCGGAGATGATCACGACTGCGGCACTGAGGGTTGGATTCAGCGGTGGTTTGGTGGTCGATTACCCGAACTCGACGCGGGCGAAGAAATATTTTTTAGTGCTCGCCGCGGGTCCGCCCGAGGCGTTGCCGCAAGCCAAGGGCGAGTTCGACGAGGACGACATCGAGCGTCGAGGCATGCGCATGGACGGTAGAAAGAGCGATAAGAGCGCGAAATTTAACAAGTACTCGAAGAAAATCAAGGGCAAGGCTTGGGTTCACAAGAAGAAGGAGCAATACAGAAACCGCGGTATCTCCGTCGCAAACGACTCAAAGTTTACGGGACGCAAACGTAAGGACCGACTCTAGAGTTTCGCTCCATCGCGCGTAGTGTGTAACAATAATCCATAAGAATCCCACGTTCACGCGCATCGAACACATCGATTCGAAACGCGCGACGGGTCGACAGTCGACGCGCGCGCGACGCGTCTCTCGCGCTCCTTTTGCGCTCCAGCCCCAGTCACCACCTCGGAGTCTCGCGAGATGCCGTACGCCCAACTCGTCGTCGGCCCGGCGGGCTCGGGAAAGTCGACGTACTGTGCAAACATCCAGCAACACTGCAACTCGATCGGTCGCACCATACACGTCATCAATCTCGACCCGGCGGCGGACGAATTCAAGTACTCGGTCACGAGCGATGTTCGCGACTTGATCAACCTCGACGAGGTCATGGAGGAGGAAGAGCTCGGTCCGAACGGCGCGTTGATGTTTTGCATGGAATATCTCGAGGATAACCTCGACGATTGGCTCGCGGAGGAGTTGGAGGGATACTTGGAGGACGACATGGTCATCTTCGACTGTCCGGGACAGCTCGAGTTGTACTCTCACCACTCGGCGTTTCGCACGTTTACGAAACAGATGACGGATTGGGGGTGGAAGATGACGTGTGTGTACGTGCTTGATTCGCAATTCATCACGGACGGGGCCAAGTACATCGCGGGTTGTCTACAGGCGCAGAGCGCGATGTTACACCTCGAGTTGCCGCACGTCAACGTGTTGAGCAAAGTGGACATGCTGGAGGATAAGTCCGTCATAGAACCGTACCTGACGCCAGATCACAGCGCGTTGGCGGATGAACTGGACGAGCGCATGGATCCCAAGTATCGCAAGCTCAATCGCGCCATCGCGGGCATCATGGAAGATTTCGCGTTGATTTCCTTTGTCCCGTTGGACATCAGCGACGAGGACAGCCTTCAGTTTGTCTTGTACCAAGTCGACAGCGCGATCGGTTACGGCGAAGACGCGGACGTGCGAACAAGTCGAGACGTGGAATACGGTGACCAACCAGATTTGAGCGCGTTAAGCCTCGAATGATTATATTACACGGTGGTTTTCTGTAAAACATAGCTGATAGAAACGGAAAGTCAAAAGTGGAAACAACGAAAGACGTAATAATGTTTGTAGTATACTGGTGTGTAGTAGAACGGAAAAGTATTGGTGGGACCGAAGTATTGATACGGTGTGACCGTCCCGTAGTGTCGACACGCGCGGAGGAACTTTGTTTATTCGTTGATTGGACCTATCTCGGCGCACAACTCTCGAAACGCGGCGTCTCTGGAGAGATTGGGTTGTAAAAACAGCGCGCGCTCCAACGACGCGCGCACCGTCTCTCTCGTTTCCGTCCTCTTCTTTTCCGGATCGAGCCCGAACATCGCCTCGCTCAGCAGTACGTACCCGCGAAACCACAGCGGCTGCGCCTCCACCGTCCGCTTCGCCGATTCCAACGCCTGGACGAATCGTCCGCTCGATATCTCTATCGTCGCCTTTTTCGCGTACAGCGCCTGCGTCGGTCCATGACCGTCCTCCTTCTCTCTGATCTCTTCCTCACACGCCGCCAACTCGCGTTCCATGTCAGCGGCGGCCTCGCCTCCCCGTTGACCCGCCGCGCATCGCGTCTCCTCCCCGCTCGGTCGTCGTCCTCCCTCGCGACGCTCTCGCTCGCACTCCTCCGCGATGATGCACTCCATCGTCACCGTATTGCTCTCATCGCTCGCCGTGGACTCCCCGTCGTCGACGCCCTCCTGAGGCGTTCGCTTCCCCACGCGCGCCGATGAAGATGACGGTGCGTCCTTGTCATCCACCGTCACCATCGTCGCGTCCACCGCCGACGACACGCGACGCAGTCTCGACGGCGAACGCACGAACGGTATCGGCGCGCACGCGCGCATGACGATGGACACGCGCGAGCGTCTGACGCGCGCGGACGCGTCGACGATGATTCGTGATTCGTGTCGAGATTGACGATTATGTCCTTCGAAAAGATTCTTCTCCGTGTCGAGTCATGAACGGTCGTTTGGGGGGTACGTTTCCCCGCGAAAAAGTGTGCCACGTATGATATTTTGTTTGCACGAG
>Ga0181581_10003727_pt1 | contig 11929 bp, 13 predicted proteins | sample 071ome_22_FD_132433 | JGI IMG/M metagenome (GOLD analysis project Ga0181581, IMG submission 132433) | Coastal salt marsh microbial communities from the Groves Creek Marsh, Skidaway Island, Georgia - 071404AT metaG (megahit assembly) | ecosystem: Environmental > Aquatic > Marine > Intertidal... | reverse complement strand
TCGCCCATCGCCGCGAGAATGCGATCGTCCGTCACCTTGTTGGTGCGAAGCTGGGTATCCACCATGGTCTGCCTGAGGCTTTCGAAATCTGGCATCTGCTCGGTATTCGCTCTTTTGTTCAATTGAACCGATCGGAGCCGCAATTTGGCACAAATTAACCGACTCACGGGTAAATTGTCGCTCGGCGGCAATCGACCCGTTGATTATTATACCTCGAAGCGCGCGGCAACGACACAATCGCGTGCCCCTGCGGAGGAAACATACGGAATGTTGACCGGCAACGACGCCGCGCCTATATAGCCCGCCTTGCACCAATAAAAGGCCCGGTGGGAGAGAGGCTATCCAGCGGATTGCAAATCCGTGTACAGCGGTTCGAATCCGCTCCGGGCCTCCAGCATTTCGTCAGCAAAACAGTTGATGGCCAGCGCATGCCGCCAAAGGGCCCCAGGGATATTCACTTTCTCGTCGCGCTTCGCGAGAAAAACCCGTGGGTCGGCAGGTTCTTCTTTGTTATCGGGGTTCTGTTATTCGGGTACCTGTTCGTCGATCTGATGATCTGACGGCCGGTGCCCCGCTCAGCCCGGCACGGCGGTAAACGCCGCCATGAACATGAAGAGCCCGAACAGAACGAAAAGCAGAACTGTCGTATCGCACATTGGTACCCCGAACGTTTCAACCCGATTTCGCATAGTCTTTTTTTCGGACGCGGAGTGTCCGGCAATCATGACGAATCGGCGATCCAAATTTTGCGCGGCTTCTTGTCCTCGGTCCCGTAGTCCGTATTGTGTCTGTCAGGGACACTGCAAAACGGGAAACGTCACGTGACCAATCCATTCGAAACGAACCTGGACAAGAATCCGGCCAATTTTCAGCCGCTGACCCCGCTGAGCTTCATCGAACGGACGGCTGCCACCTATCCGGACCGGACCGCCGTCATTCATGGCGACATCCGGCGCAGCTGGGCGGAGACCTACGCACGCTGCCGGCGACTGGCCAGCGCGCTGGAAAAACACGGACTGAAACCGGGCGAAACGGTTGCCGCGATGCTTCCCAACGTGCCGGCCATGGTCGAAGCGCATTTCGGCGTTTCCATGATGGGCGGCGTGCTGAACGCTTTGAACATCCGCCTCGACGCCGATGCCATCGCATTCATTCTCCAGCATGGCGAAGCGAAAATCCTGCTCACCGACCGCGAGTTTTCGGACACCATCAAGGGTGCGCTGGCAGAACTCGACGACAAGCCCTTCGTCATCGATGTCGACGACGTCACCTATGACGGCGGCGAAATGCTGGGCGATATCGAATACGAGGATTTCATCGCAGCGGGCGATCCCGATTACGCCTGGGCCTGGCCGGCCGACGAATGGAACGCCTGCTCCCTGAACTACACCTCCGGCACGACGGGTAACCCGAAGGGTGTGGTCTATCATCACCGCGGCGCATTTCTGAACGCCATCGGCAACGCGCTGGTATGGGCAATGCCGCCGCACCCTGTCTATCTGTGGACGCTGCCGATGTTTCACTGCAACGGCTGGTGCTTCCCTTGGACGGTCGCCGCCTTCGCCGGCACGAATGTGTGTCTGCGGCGGGTCGAGGCGGAACCGATTTTCAACGCCATCGCGGATCACGGCATCACCCATTTCTGCGGTGCACCGATCGTCCTCAACATGATCGCCAATGCGCCCGACGGTGTTAAAAAACCGTTCGACCATATCGTGGAGGCCATGACCGCCGGCGCGGCGCCACCCGCTGCCGTGATCGAATCCATGGAAAGCCAGGGTTTCAATGTGACCCATGTCTACGGGCTGACCGAAACCTACGGCCCGTCCGTGGTCAGCGCCTGGAAAAGCGAATGGGACGACAAGCCGATCGCCGACCGCGCGGCGCTGAAGGCGCGGCAGGGCGTGCGCTATCATGTTCTCGAAGCTCTGATGGTTGCCGATCCGGATACGCTGGAACCGGTGCCGCAGGACGGCGAAACCATGGGCGAGATATTCATGCGCGGAAACGACGTCATGAAGGGCTATCTGAAGAATCCAAAAGCCACGGACGAAGCGTTTTCCGGCGGCTGGTTCCACTCGGGCGATCTCGGGGTCTGGCACGAGGACGGCTATATCGAACTCAAGGACAGGTCGAAGGACATCATTATATCCGGCGGCGAGAACATCTCGTCGATCGAGGTCGAGGGCATTCTCTACAAACACCCGAAAGTGCTGGAAGCCGCCGTCGCCGCCCGTCCCGACGCAAAATGGGGAGAAAGCCCCTGCGCCTTCGTGACATTGAAGGACGGTCAGGAAGCCACCGACGACGAAATTTTCGAGTTCTGCCGCGAAAACATGGCGCGGTTTAAAGTGCCGCGCACGGTCGTGTTCGGGCCGTTGCCGAAAACGTCGACCGGCAAGATTCAGAAATTCATCCTGCGGGAACGCGCCAAAGAGCTCGGCGAACGGGTCGAAGGCTGACCACATGTGGGAGACGCCGGAACTGCCCTTCCCCGTTGAATCGCGCGATCGCATCGCCAGGATTCGGAAGGCAGGCAGGCGCCGAGCCGTGGAACGCGCGAAGCAGTCCCGCTTCTTCGCCGGCGAGCTCGAACACATCGATCTCGATCACGTACACGAACCCGAGGAATGGGCCAAAGTCCCTTTACTGACCAAGGACGATCTGCGCTCGATTCCGCCGGAAGATTTCCACGATGTGTTCTGCATCGGCCCAAGAACGGAAATCGCCGAATTCTGGCGATCGGGCGGTTCGACCGGCCAGCCGCTGTTCTATCCACGCTCCCACAACGACCTGCGACTTGCCCGCGAAGGGTTCCGGCGCGCCTGGGAAGCCGCCGGCGTAAAGAAAGGCGACCTGGCGCACGTCTCTTTTCCGCTCGGCATTCACCCTGTCGGGCAGATCTACTGCCGGACCGCCCAGCAGATGGGTGTCGGCGTGAACTGGTGCGGTGCCGGCAACTCCACCCCCTCGGAAGTACAGGTCGAACTAATCCAGACGCTGAAACCCAATGTCTGGTGCGGCATGGCGAGCTACGGTCTGCAACTCGCCCAGGTCGCCGAACGTATGGGCGTCGATCTGGCGGACAGTTCGGTGAAAATATTCATGACAGCGGCCGAACCGGTCTCCCCCGGCAAACGGGAGCGAATCGAGGCCTTGTGGGGCGCCGAACTCTTCGACCAGTTCGGGTGCACGGAAGGCTCCTTCATGGCCAGCGAGTCCGAACGGCATGACGGCATGCATTACTGGACCGACATGTTCGACCTCGAAGTGGTCGATGAAAATACCGGCGAGCCGGTAGCAGAGGGCGAGAACGGCATCCTTGTCATGACGCCCTACTGGAACAATGAAATGACGCCCTTCCTCCGATGGGAGACGGGCGATTACGTCTCCTTCATCGACCGCGGTGAAACCGAGGGTCCCCTGTCGGTCTATCCCATGATCCGGCATGCCGCGCGGACATCCGGTTTCTTCAAGGTACGTGGCGTGAATATCAACCACGCCGATTTCGAGGATTTCATGAACCGGAAACTCGACATATCGGATTTCAAGGTCGAGATCGCGGAAACAGAGACGCTCGACAGCATGACCATTTCCGTCGAGCTCGCCAGAAACGCGGATGCCGGCGCGGCGATCGACGACCTGAAGCGGCACGTCCGCCGGGTTTTCGAAGTATCGGCCGACGTTCTGGAGATCCAACCGGGAACGCTGGAAAAGGAATTTCAGGCCCAGGTGAAACAGCAGCGCTTTATCGACAAGCGCGGCTGAGTGTTTTTGCGGAGCATCTGACTTGACCAAATCCGCCGCCGCCCCCGGCGTATTCGTCGTCGGCGCAGTCCTTACCCTGCTCGTCGCAGCCAATCCGGTCAGCACCGATACACTGGCCCCCGGCGTCCCCGCGTTGCGGGATTTTTTCGGCGTCAGCACGAGCCGCGCCAATCTGGTGTTCAGCGCTTATGTGTTCGCGTTCGGATTCATGCAGCTGGTGTACGGACCGATCGCCGACCGTTTCGGTCGCCGTCCCGTGCTGCTGATTGCGATGAGCCTGTATTGCGTGGCGACGGTTCTCTGCGCCTTTGCGCCGACTTTCGAAACCCTGCTGGCAGGGCGCGCGCTCCAGGGCGCGGCCGCGTCCGCCGCACCCGCGCTCGCCCGGGCCGTCATACGCGACCTCTACGGTGTCGACGGTTCCCGCAAGGTGATGAGCTATGTCATGTCGGCATTCGGGTTGTTCGCCATCGGTGCACCCGCGATCGGCGGCATTCTGGTCACGTGGCAGGGCTGGCAGGCCACTTTCTTTTTCTGCACGGTCTACGCCGTGGTCACGATCGCGGCGGTATTCGTTTATCTGAAAGAGTCCCGGCCCGAAGGCGCGCCGACCTCGTTGAGATTGTCGACAACGTTCGCACTGTACGTTCGGCTAACGCCCAATCCGCAATTCGCCCTCAACTGCGTCTCCAACCTGTTGATGTATTCCGCGATGTTCGTGTGGCTGTCGGGCAGCATGCTGGTCATCGTCGACGGATACGGCATCCGCCCGGATATCGCCGGGTTGTTTTTTGCGTTCGGCTCAGCCGGATTCATGGCCGGCGCAGCCGTTGCGGGGCGACTGGGAACGCGCGTCGGTCCGCATAGGCTGATCATGTCGGGCAGCGCTATTGCCATCGTGGCGTCGAGTATGATTGTCTTGTTCGGATTTCTCGAAATCCGCACGGGGCTGGCCGTCGCTCTGCCCGCCCTTGTGTGGATGTTCGGACACGGTTTGCACTATCCACAATCCATGGCCGCCGCCGTGGCACCCTTTCCGGAAAACGCCGGCGCGGCGTCTTCCCTGATCGGGTTCTATCAGACGACCGCGGGGGCGATTTCGGCGGTCGCTATCGGTGCACTGCACGATGGATCCGCTGTCCCGTTCGGCATACTCATGCTGGGATTAAGCGCGGCAGCGCTTCTCGCCTATGCCCCATTTTACCGGCGATTCCTTTGAACTTCCGGTAAAACGACCCAAAAATGACTCTACGCTTTCGGTATTGCCAACCGCACAGACAATGCTGAAACCTAGCGGGTAGCTACAGGGTCGGAAAAACCTGATGGAAAATGATCCAAACGAAATCATCCAGCAGGAATTTATGATTGCCAGCACATTCGGCATCGATGCAACTCTTCGAAAATTCTTTGGCCACTCGATCCGCTGTGCCGTCATCATCTTTACCGTACTCTAAGTGTTACAGCAGTTCGGCATACAGACGACCAGTTTCCTCGCCGTTCTCGGTGTCGCCGACCTTGCCACCGGAGTGGCCTCGAAGGTAACGCTGTCGAAAGTCGCCGCAATAGTTATGCCGATGATCTTCGGGCCATTCGGGGTCATCGACTGCATCGAAGGCTGCGGACTTTCGGACACGGTAGGCAGCAGGGGCTGTCCACTACCGAAATGAAAACCGGCGACGGCATCTATATCGTCGCGCCGAACAGTCAGCTTTGGGGCGGTGCGCTGACCAATTTCAGCCGCAACCCAACCCGCCGGGTGCAGATCGTGCTCGGCATCGATTACGGCGACAGCATCGATCTCGCGATAGAGACCGCAAAAAGGTCGTCGAGGCGGAGCCGCTGGGGCTCAAGGATCCGGAACCGCAATTCGTGGTGGGCGAAATGGCGGACAGTTCCGTCAACATCTTCGTCCGCGTCTGGGTCAATTCGCCCGATTACTGGACCGTGTTCTTCAACCTTAACAAGGCACTGAAGGAAGCCTGCGACGAGGCCGGTATTTCCATTCCGTTCCCGCAGCGGTCGATCCACATCGAAAGCGGCGAACTTCCCAAATAAAACGAAAAACGCACGAGGCGGCGGCTCAGGCCGCCGTCTCGAACCGATAATAATTCGCGAACTTCATCAGAAATTCATCCGTCATTGCGAACAGAATCGTGTCTTCCTCGACACGATGCTCGATCCAGTTCCAGGTGGGTGCGACGAACGTATCCCCACGACTCCACGAAATTTCCCGATCTCCGATCGTGCTTGTCCCGCTGCCGGTCATCGGGCAGTAGACGACATTCGCCGTATGCCGGAATTTTCGCGTCGTCTGGCCCCCTTCCAGGCGGTCCACGTAGATGCCGATGGTCGGCATTTCGTCCGCTACCAGGCGCACCCGGCGCCCGAAACAGCCGTCCGGATCCGCTTCGGCCTTTTCCGTGCGTTTCCGGATGCTGTCCCAGGTAAACCGGTAGGGTGAATCCGGCGTCACACGTTCGACGGCTGCGAAACCGTCCGGGTGTTCCTCGAAGAACATCGGTTCCAGCAGGTGCGTCAGCGGTACGTCCAGCCCGTCCAGCCAGTAGGCCGGCCGATCGCCGTCATGGCCGTGACCGTGCCAGCACCAACCCGGGGTCAGCACAACGTCCCCGGTCTCCATCGGATGTTTCTCGCCATTCACCACCGAGAACGACCCTTCGCTTTCGATAATCACCCGCAGCGCATGTGGCGCGTGGCGATGCGTACGCGCCTCCTCGCCCGGCAGGATCATCTGATAGGCATTGACCAGCGTCTTGGCCGTGGCGATGTCGTTGCCGGGTACGGGGTTACGCAGGATCAGGTTTCGCCGCTCGGCCAGTTCCGTGTTGATCAGTCGCCCGGCGGCGTCGAGCGCGGCGCGGCATTCGTCGTACTGCCAGTGCATCGGCTGGAACGGCGTGTCGGGTTTTTCCCACAGGATCGGCGTTTCCCGGTCGATCCAGCCCGGCGTCATGTCCAGCGGCGTCAGCGCCGCGTACAGCTCGTCAAGGTTGCCCGCGTCGCGAAGTGCGGCGACCTTGTCGGCATCGACAGTGTCAGCATCCATCTTTTCCAATTCTTCCTCCTCCGTCCGCCGCCGGACTGCGCTGTTTTACGAAAATCCAGTCTGTGGTAGATTACACGCAAGCATTCCAGAGGGTTATGGGGAAAGTAATATGGCTGTCGCCCTGTCACAGGAAGAATTTCTCGCGGAGATGGAACGCCGGTTCGAAGGTCGGCGGCATTCCGATTACCGGATGGTGCAAACCATTGCCGACGGAACGGCCACCCGCGAACAGATCGGCTACCTCGCGGTTCTGTTCTATCACTTCACCAAATGGACGCCGCAGGTCATCTCGACCATCCATTCGCGCTGCGATTCCCGCGAGATACGCCGCCGGATCATGGATACGCTGATCGACGAAGATACCGAGCTCCGTTGCGGGTCCGCCGGTCACGACATGCTGGCCATGGAGTTCGCAATACGCTTCACCGGCATGACCGAGGAACAGATCGAGGCTCATCCGGTCCCAAAATCCATCCAGGACATGACCGCCTATCGTTTCAAGGTTGCCCGTGAAATGCCGGTTACCATCGCCCTTGGCAATTCGGGCGTGGCATCCGAAAGTCACGCGCCCGAAATGTGCCGGATGATTTCCGACGGTCTGCGCGAACATTACGCTGTGAAGGACGAAGATCAGGAAAGCTGGATCGTTCATATCGAAGGCGATGAAGAGCACTCGGAAACGGCGCTGAAAACCGTCCTGGAATTCTGCACCACCAGCGAACTGCAGGACCAGATGCTCTGGTGCATCGACGAATATCTCCAACACTGGGGCAATTTCTGGAACGAATGCGTTGAGGGCGAATTGCAGGCGCTGCAGACCGCCGCCGAATAAAGTTTAACCGTGAAATCCGTTCTGCGTCCCCTGCCCGACAATGCGTCGGGCAAACCGCTCCTCACCGTCTGCATCAATGATCGCGGCCCCAACGCCATTACCGTGTCTTGCGGACCGCAGGGCGGCACCGGGCTTGAAGAGGCGATAGCCGCCGAAATCGACCGGCGCGGCCTCGATATCGATGTTCAGACGATCAAATGCTTGGGGCTCTGCGACAAAGGCCCGAACGTGCGGCTGGCACCTGGTAAAAACTGGTTTCACGAAATCCGGCCGGCCGATGTGGCGGAGCTTGTAGAGTCCGCCGCCCGGCACATGGGCATCTCTGGTTAGGCGCCCTGGCGCCGCGGTTTACTGAATGGCAACATCTGTCGCGCAAATATGACTCAAAGGGGTAGAAACGCGGATCGTCCGATGTTATATGCCCCAACCGCATTGATCCTCGGTAGCTCAGTTGGTAGAGCAAGCGGCTGTTAACCGCTGGGTCGGGGGTTCGAGTCCCTCCCGAGGAGCCAAATAAAGCAAGGGGTTAGCGTTTAACACGCTAGCCCCTTCGCTTTTCAAGATGGCAACAACCGCGAATTTTGGTTCGCGACGATCAGCTGATGCTCGGATAACAATCCTTCGGAATTCTTGTCCAGACCTCACAGCCGATGGATTTTATGCGGTCTAGTCTTCCCCGGCATGCCCGCATATCCTCGGCGGCAACGTTCAGAACCCAACAGACCCAAGGAGCTCCCAATGGCAAAAGCCAAATCGAAGAAAGAATGCGTTTACATGCCCGGCATGTCCGAAGCCCTGAAGAAGGGAAAGGTGCCGCTGTCGCCCGCCGTAAAGGCCAACGGCTTCGTCTTCGTGTCGGGTCTGCCGCCGCTGGACACCAAGACCGGCAAGCTGGTGACCGGCGATATCCGAAAGCAGACCCGGAAGTCGCTGCAGAACGTGCGTGACGCGCTGAAAGCCGCCGGGTCGTCGCTCGACCAGGTCGTCAAGGTCAACGTCTATTGCTCCAACTCGGGTTATTTTGACACGATCAACGAGGAATACCGCAAGTTTTTCCCCAAGGACCCACCCGCACGCACCTTCGTGACCGTGGGATCCTGGCCCTGGGAATTCGACATCGAGGTCGAATGCACCGCCATTTGCGACGACTGAATGACGACGCCCCGGCCGGTGAATGGGCCGGGGCGCTGTTCACGCAAACAAATAACAGTCTAGTGTTTGTGCATCTTGCGGGTCGGTCTCGACAGGGACACGGAGGCACCTCCAAGCGCGAGAATGCCGCCGATGACGACGCCGACGACTGTTTTCCGACTGTTCATCACGTGTCTCCTAGTGACCCTTTTTACCGCCGTGACCGCCATGCCCCTTCATGTCGTGCTTCATGCCGCCACCCATCGCGCCGACCGACCGCACCTCGACGCTGGTCTTCACCTCGCCGGCCTTTTCGAACACCAGCGTGACGGGAAAGGTTTCGCCCTTTTTCAGCGGCTTGTGCAGACCGATGAACATGACGTGATAACCGCCCGGCTTCATCTGGATCCTGCCGCCCGCGGGCAGGTCGATGCCGTCGACCTGGCGCATGCGCATGATGCCGTTGTCGTTGATATGGGTATGCACTTCGACACGTTTCGCGACATCGGCCTTTGCCGCGACAAGCCGGTCCCGCGATTTGCCGGCGTTGACGACGGTCAGATAGGCGCCGCCGTTCTTCGCCATGCCGGGCGTCGCACGGGCCCAGGCGTTCTCGATCTTCACGCCGGTCATGCTGCTGTGCGATCCGTGACCGCCGTGCATGCCGTCTTTCATTTTGTGGGACTGGGCGTTGACGGGACCTGCAAACGCCGTCGCGATCGCCGCGACCGCGGCGAAGGAAAGGATGGTCTTCATGTCTGTATCTCCAAAGCTTGGGAATCCGGCCTGTGCCGGGGAAACAAAAGTGTTTTCGTCAGCCCTGGAGAGGCGGCGCGCGGCCGTTCAGTGGAGTGAGTTCCGTACGCCGGACAAGGCGTGCGTCATCGCCGGCCAATGCGGAGTGAGTCCGCATGTCCGTGAAGGCGAAAATATCTGCGGTTGCCGGACCGATCAGCGGCACGGGCGCGAATCCGGCCGGGCAGAGCTGGCAATGTTCGTCCGAAGCGAAAGTCGGCAGCCCCTCCGCCGGCGCCTGCGTCCCGTCGGCAGAGCAGATATGCGCCTGCAGCTGCACGCCCTGCGCGGCGGCCACGAGCCCCGGCATGACCGCGGTCAGCAGGAAGACCGCGGCAAGTGCCACGCCGAGCCGGCAGCGGTGCTTGCGCAAATACCTCATGGCTCGAATGTAGGGACTAACTCTTAAGACTTCCAGATCAATGAACGCGCGACGGCGCCTGGCGTCCCTGACGCAGCAGTTTCATGGCCGCGTCGAGGCCGTCTACGGTCAGCGGGAACATTCGCCCTTCCAGCAACTGATAGGTCATGCGGATGCTCGGCGTCGACATCCAGCGCTCCGGCGGAACCGGGTTGAGCCAGACCGCGTCGGGATAAGTCGCGAGGAATCGCCGCAGCCACAATTCGCCGGGTTCCTCGTTCCAGTGCTCGATCGAGCCGCCGACCTCGGTGATTTCGAACGGGCTCATGGTCGCATCGCCGACGAAAATCGCCTTCCAGTCCGGCCCGTAGGTGTTCATGACCTCCCAGGTGGGCGTCCATTCATTGTAGCCGCGCCGGTTCTGGCGCCACACGCGTTCGTACAGGAAATTGTGGAAATAATAGTATTCGAGATGCTTGAACTCGGTGCGGACCGCGGAAAACAGCTCTTCCGAGATGCGGATGAAGCTGTCCATGGAGCCGCCGATATCGAACATGGTCAGCACCTTGACCTTGTTCTTGCGCTCGGCGCGCATCTTGATATCCAGCATCCCGCCGCGGTCGGCGGTGGATTTAATCGTCTCGTCGAGATCGAATTCGTCTTCTGCGCCTTCGCGCACGAAGCGGCGCAGACGGCGCAGCGCCATCTTCATGTTGCGGGTGCCGATTTCCGTTTCACCGCGGAGCGAGCGGAAATCCCGCTTCTGCCACATCTTGGCGGCGCTTTTGCCGCCGCCTTCCCCGCCGATGCGGACGCCGGACGGGTTCTGGCCGCTGTTGCCGAACGGCGACGTGCCGCCGGTGCCGATCCAGCGGCTGCCGCCGTGATGGGCGCCGTCCTGTTCCTGCAGCCGCTTGGCGAGCTCGTCCATCAGCTCCTTGAAGGACATCGCTTCGATTTCCTCGTCGGTGAACATCTCCCGCGCCAGACCGTTCAGCCAGTCTTCTGGGATATTTTCTTCGAGCAGCCCTGCCGTCTTATGAATGGCGCCCTTGAAGAAATTCTCAAACACGAGATCGAACGTGTCGAAAAAGCGCTCGTCCTTCACTAGCGCGGCCCGAGACAGATAGTAGAATTCGTCGATATTCGCCCGCGCGACGCCTTTCTCCAGCGCTTCCAGGAACGTCAGGTATTCCCGGATCGTAACCGGTATCCTGGCATCACGAAGGTCATAAAAGAACTGGACAAACATCTTCTCGCGCTCTGCTCAGGCGGCGCCCACCCGCTCCCTCTCCCGCCCAACTAACGCCAGCATCCTCAAGGGTGACCGGGTGGGGGAGAAGACCGGACCGTTTATTCGGACGAAGTCTGGAATCATGAGCCCGCACGACGCGACATGAAAGCGAGGCGTTCGAACATGTGCACGTCCTGCTCGTTCTTCAGCAGCGCACCGTGCAGCTGCGGTATCGCCTTGGTAGCATCACCACGCAGCGCTTCTGGATCGATATCCTCAGCCAGCAGCAGCTTGATCCAGTCCAGCAGCTCCGATGTGGACGGCTTCTTTTTTATGCCGTTGACGTCGCGGATGGAGAAAAACACCTCCATTGCCTCTTTCAGCAGGCGCTTTTTGATATCGGGGAAATGCACCGCGATGATCTGTTCCATTGTCTCTTCGTCCGGAAACCGGATGTAGTGGAAAAAACAGCGGCGAAGGAACGCATCCGGCAGTTCCTTCTCATTGTTGGACGTGATGATGACCACCGGCCGGTTAGTGGCCCTCACAGTTTCCTTGGTCTCGTAGACATAGAATTCCATGCGGTCGAGTTCGCGTAACAGATCGTTCGGAAACTCGATATCGGCCTTGTCGATCTCGTCGATCAGCAGCACAGCCTGTTTTTCGGATGCGAACGCTTCCCACAGCATGCCGCGCTTGATGTAGTTGTTGATGTCCTGCACCCGGTCGTCGCCGAGCTGC
>Ga0181581_10003716_pt1 | contig 11943 bp, 10 predicted proteins | sample 071ome_22_FD_132433 | JGI IMG/M metagenome (GOLD analysis project Ga0181581, IMG submission 132433) | Coastal salt marsh microbial communities from the Groves Creek Marsh, Skidaway Island, Georgia - 071404AT metaG (megahit assembly) | ecosystem: Environmental > Aquatic > Marine > Intertidal... | reverse complement strand
CCCACGATTGAGCAGGCGGCCACTCGGTCTGGTCTGTCGCTTCGTTCCCTCTACCGGTACTTCGCCGACCCAGGCGAGTTGCTCGAAGCAGTCATCAAGCGAAGCGACGAGATCGGTGCGGAACTCTCGAAGCTGCACAGCATCGGCCAAGGGCCACTCGCTGACCGCGTCGAGGCGTTCATTTCGATGCGGCTGACCCTTCACGAAGCCACCGCCCCGATCTTCCGGGCCACGCTGGTCAATGCGGCTCGGCATCCTCGAATCCGCGAGGAGTTGACCCGTCAGCGCAATGCGATGCGTCAGCAGTTTGAGCGACAGTTCGAGGCTGAACTGCGTGGTCGGAAGCCCGCCCAGCGAGAGTCGATCGCCGCCGCCGGCGACCTGCTCACCCAGTTGGAGTCGCTCGATTACCTGCGTCGCCACCGACAGCTGTCGGCGGCGGAGGCCCATTCGGCCCTGACGGCGGGCCTGCTGGCACTTTTCGACTGATCCAGCCATGCGCCCTAGCCGGGTGCCTACAACCGGATGAGCAGCTTTCCGTGGTTCTCACCTTGGAACAGCATTCGGAGGCCTTCCGGGAATGACTCAATGCCCTCGAGGATGTGTTGGCGGTGGCGGAGCGAGCCGTCCTCAACCCAGGCCGAAAGGTCAGTGAGGGCCTCGGGGATGCGATGCATGTAGTCAAGCATGGTGAATCCGGTCATCGTGGCGCTCTTGGAGATGAGCTGCAGGTAGTTCGCCGGCCCGGTCGCGGTTGTCATGTCTCCGTACTGCGAGATCCCGCCGCACACGATGATGCGGGCCTTCCGGTTGATCTGCATGAGCGCAGCATCGAGCGTCTCGCCTCCGACATTGTCGAAGTAGATGTCGATGCCGGATGGGACAACGGCTTCCAGCAACTCGGCGACGGGTCCGGCCTTGTAGTCGATCGCTGCGTCGAGGCCCAGCGTGTCGGTGAGATAGGCACACTTCGCTGGGCCACCGGCGATCCCGACCACGCGGGCTCCTTGTCGCTTCGCGACCTGCGCGGCGACACTGCCGACCGCACCTGACGCTGCCGAAACAAGAACGGTTTGGCCCGGTTCAGGGCACCCGAGATCGAGCATGCCGAAATAGCCTGTGAACCCGGTCATGCCAAGGACGCTCATGTGGAGTTCGGCTGGGCCGAGTCCGAGATCGATCGGGCGAACGCCTCGACTGTCGACCACTGCAGTGGTCTGCACTCCGGTGAATCCACTCACGACATCGCCGACCTTGTAGCGGGGGCTGGCTGATTTGGTGACGGGCCCGATGCCGAACGCCCGCATGACGTCACCGGGTTGGATCGGATCGATGTAACTGCGCCAGGGTGAGATCCAGCCCTTCATCCCTGGATCGATGGAGACGAACTGGACGTCGATCTCAATCTCGCCGTCTTGGAGGTCGCGAGTGGGGAGATGGGTGAGCGTCCACGTTTCGTCGGTCGGTGTACCGGTGGGGTAGTCGACGAGGCGGATCTGGGTTGGTTGCATCACCATGGCGCCCAACATAAGTTATGCCGGTACTACTGGCAATAATATCGGAGGCAGTGATGGCAGTTGAGCAGAACGTCTTGCCGCTCATACAGGACTCCCTGCTGCGCCGGATGCGAACGATGTTTTCGCTCTACCACGACGCCGTCGACTCCATGGACCTTCACCATGTCAATCACGTCGATGCCGAGGGGCGCCTCCCGATCGCGTTTTCGCTGTACCACTACGTCAACATTCACGACGCGACCTTTCTGGGCATTACCGGCGAACTCCCGATCTGGAACGACGACTGGCAACAACGAGTGCGAGTCGCCATTCCAGACCATGGCAAGAACCGGCCCGTGAGCGAAATGGCCGAGCAGCGAATCGGCAATTACGAAGCGTTCAAGGAGTACCAGCGTGCCGTCTTCGATCGGACCGAGCACCATCTCGCGACGATGGACCCCGCCGACTTCGACCGAGTGATCATTGCCCCGCCGTACCCGGCCGAGGTCGCCGACACCTACAGCGCGCGCTGTGCTGGCCCGCAGGGGATCACCGTGCTCGACGCGTTCGAGTGTTGGCACTACCAGCACGGGCTGCGCCACATGGGCGAGATCGAGCTGGCGCGGGGCTTTCTTGGCCTCGGCGGAATGACGGCCTGATGCCTCGATACGGCAAGCTCAACTCCGCCTATCTCGCCTCATGGCTCGAACGCGATGAGCCGGGAGGGCCGATGTGGGCCCTCAACCTGATGAAGTACCGGGAGTGGGCCGACTATGCCGATGGCCGCCAGACGGATCTCACTGGTGCGGAGGCTGACGAGGTCTACCTCCCGCACGAGCATCTGGCCGCAGTCGGCTCTCGAATCATTCTCCTCGCTCCGGTGCTGCACCACCTGCGCGGGGACGACCACCGATGGGATCGGATCGCCATCGCTCAGTATCGCGACAGGGTGGCGATGATCGAGATGAATGCATCCAAGGCCTTCCAGGTCGATGAACAGCACAAGGATGCCGCGATGGACTTCACCATCGTGATGGCGGCCTTTCCCATCGACGATGATCCCGTTCCGCCTCAAGAATCAGGCGCTGGCAGCGACCGACTCCTTCTGCTCCAGGTTTCGGGCAACGCTTCGGCTCCTGACCTTGCGGAGGGGATCGACGCCACGCGGGTTGGGCGGTTCTGGGTTGAGGACAGGATCATCGGTGATGAGCGCACGTTCACTGAAGCTCGATTCGATCTGATCTCGGTTGAGACTGCAGCTGAGCTGTCCAGTCGAGGGTTTGCCTGGGACGACAGGAGCTATGCCCTCATCGCCGATCCGACACTGGACGATGTTGCGCGCTCGCTGACCGACACCGCCAACGTGCTCTTTGAGGAGTCGAGATGAAGATCCTCCGAACACCCGACGACGCCATCGACGCGCTCGACAACTACCCGAGTGAGCGCCGGTGGCTAGAGATTCCCGCCGGCGATGGCCAACGGCTGCGGGTGCACGTGGTCGATGCGAACACCGAGTCGTCCGCGGTGGTTGTCCTGTTGCACGGAAACCCGTCATGGTCGTACTTGTGGCGGCATCAGATCGGACCACTCGTCGCAGCCGGCTACCGAGTGGTCGCACCCGACCTTGTCGGTATGGGCATGTCGGACAAACCGTCCTCCCTCGAGGACTACACCGTCGACCGCCACGTCGAGTGGATGCGGGCGCTGCTCATCGACGAATTGGGGCTCATCGACGTCGACCTCGTCATGCATGATTGGGGAGGCATTATCGGCATGCGTCTTGCTGCGGAGAATCCCGGCTTGACCAATCGAATGGTGATCTCGAACACCGCCTTGCCTGACCGGGACCCGGCAGAGCCTCTTCCCGAAAAGATCGAGGCCGAAGGCCCTCACGCCGAGTTCCAGAAAATGGCACGCGATGCGCCGGTGTGGGAACCATGGAGCCTGCTTCCGCTGGTGACCGTGGTCGAGCCGACGGCGGACGTTGTGGAGGGGTACCGAGCGCCGTACCCGGACCAGTCGCTGACCATCGGAAGTCGGGCCTTCACCCAACTGCTGCCTACCCGACTCGACAATCCCATGTACCCCGCCAATCACGAGGCATGGAAGATTCTTGAGCGCTGGACCAACCCCGTGCTCACGATCTTCAGCGACAAGGACATCGTGGCGCCCAGCGGCTGGAAGCCCATCGTGCGGCGGATCCCTGGCGCCCAAGGGCAGCCTCATGTGATTCTTGAAGGCGGGGGCCACTTCCTGCAAGAAGACATCCCCGAGGCGTACAACCGTGCGCTCTTGGAGTGGTTGGGCCCGGCACCGGCTCCCTCAGGAGGTTCCCCACGATGACTTCAGAACAACCCCGCTACACCCTGTACGGCGCCCCCGTGTCGCTCTATACGGGCAAGGCGCGCTCATACCTCCGGACCCAGGGCATCCACTTTGTGGAGGAGCATCCCGGCAGCAAGCGGTATCTCGAACACATCGTGCCCACGGTCGGCCGATGGATCATTCCCTGTCTGGAGACCCCCAACGGTGAGGTCGTTCAGGACGGCGCCGACATCATCGATCACTTCGAAAGGGGAGAAGGCCGGGCACTGCGGCGCTTCTCGGCCTACCCCGACTCGCCGATGCTGTTGGCGATCAGCCATCTCTTCGAACTGTTCGGTGGCGAGGGCCTCCTCCGTCCGGCGATGCACTATCGGTGGAACTTCGACGAGGAAAATCTGGCCTTCCTCAGCAGTGAATTCGCGCTGCTCGTGCCCGGAGCAGTCCTCGATCACGACGCCTTCCTGCACAACAGCGGCCGTATGCGCAAAGCGGCCGTGAACTTCGGCGTAACACCTGACAGCTTCGACGCGATCGAATCTGCATTCGAGGAATGGCTTGAGCTCTTCTCTGCTCACTTGGCTGATCACCCGTTCCTACTCGGCGATCATCCAACCCTTGGCGACTATGGGCTGATTGCTGCCATGTGGGCGCATCTGTACCGCGACCCGGCGCCCACGATGCTGATCAAGCAAAGAGCGCCGCGGGTCGGCAGGTGGGTCGAGCGGATGACCACTTCTGAGCCCTACTTGCATGAGTTCCCCGGCGCCGATGGCTCCCTCATCGACGACCGTGTGCTGCCCGAGACCTTGCTCTCACTCATGCGATTCGTTGCGGAGGAGTATCTGCCCGAGATCGCCGCCCACGTTGACGTGGCCAACGAGTGGCTCGCAGACCATCCTGAAATCGAAGCGGGCACGAACGGGCTCGACAACCCCGGCGCGCGGGGGCTCATGGGTGGGAGAGGGCTGGTCGGGAATGGTGCCGCCACCTTCGAGTGGCGGGGTCAGCAGCTCACAACCGGTGTCATGCCGTACCGCTTTTGGCTCATGCAACGCCTCCACGACGATGTTGCCCCGGCTCCTCCCGAAGAGCGAGCCAGGATCCGTGATGTGTTTTCAGACACAGGCCTTGAGTTGCTTCTTGATCTCCGGACGCTGCGACGCGTCGAGCGCCACGGGCATCTCGAAGTCTGGGGGCCGGCGGAGTCGTGACCTCCGAGGCGCGGCAGACCTTGCCGATGTCGCCAACCCCGTTCACTCACCTCGACCAAGGAGAAGCAATGGCCAAGCTCATGACCGTGATCAAGCAGTTCGCCGCCAAGCCCAACAACGCCCTCTTCGCCGCTGCCGCTCGGCCTCATGATCCTGCGGACTACTCCCGGCCTGCACTCGATGGTTCCGGTCCGGCCGCCGGAGACATCCCACTCGCCGGCACGAAGCCAGGCGCCATGCTCGACGTCTGGCCCTCGCGAATACTCGACGGTTGTCGAGAGCCGTTGGCCGATGGCGCCCCCGACCTGCGAGGCGTGTGGGAAGTGGTCGACGGTCGCATGAAGGGCCACGTCGAGCGCATCGAGCAGGCAGGCAACCGCATCACCATCACGGTCGGCGGCCTCGTCCACGACATGTTCTGCGATGGCACCTTGGAAAATGGCGTCGACGATATTGCCGGCTTTGACGGTGACAGGATTCGCGTCGCCGCGACGTTCGAGGATGGAGTCCATAAGCTCCGCCCGTTCGGGCGAAAGGTCGTTGCCGTGACTCGACGGCTCGATGGCGACGAGCTGGTGTGGCGCTACGGCCCGTTCCGCAATCGGTTGCGACGCCTGGCCGGACCCCCGCTGGATCATCCTGCGACGCGTGCCGCCGCCGAGGCGGCAGGCACCTTGCCCGGCTGAATCGCTGCGACCGACGGGTCGCTGCGTCTCGATGATGCGCCCTGACGCCTGACCCCGCCGCCGGCGGGAGGATGTCGAAACAAGGGCTTTGCTCTCGGTGTCTGGACACACGAGAAGGCTTATGCCAGTCTTACTAGCACTAGTTGGAGTCGGTTGGTTTCTCCGCCTGCCGCTCAAATCACGGGGGTTCCGAGTCATGACGACGACAAACGGACGCATCTGGCGTCCTCTGGTGGCGGTGCTGGCGCTGTCGATGATGGCCGCCGCATGCGGAGGGTCCGATGATGCGGCTTCCGACGAGGGTGGTTCCGATGCTGATGCCGGTGCCACCGAGTCCGAATCCAACGACCAAGAACAAGCCGCCGAGATTGTCGTCGAAGCCGAGGAACAGCCGGCAAGCGAGGAGGCACTTGACGACACCGAACAAGCGGACGAGCCCGAGGTCATCCCTCCCCCTTCAGGCGAGTTGCGCATCGCTGAGTTTGGAGCCGTGACGTCGTTCAACCCGGCTGCTGTCAACTCTGCACAGTTCGGCTTCCTCATCCCGGTATACGACACCCTCACAAGGCAAGACGCTGGTCTCTCGGTCGTTCCCGGGCTGGCGACAGCCTGGACTCGGCCTGACCCCAACACGTGGGAATTCACGGTGCGCGACGACGTCCAATTCCACGACGGAACGCCGTTTGATGCCCAGGTGGCGGTCGACAACATCGTCTACCACACCTCCTTCGAGGGAAATCCGAATGCCGGTGCTTGGGGCGGCTTCGTTGAAGCCCGAGTCATCGACGCCACCACGTTCCAGGTGGAGTTCGACGTGCCCAAGCCCCAGTTTCCGCTGACGATGTCGACGATTCCCGGAATGATGATCAACCCGAATTATCTGGATGGAAGCGATCTCACGCGAAACCCCCAAGGTTCTGGGCCCTGGATGCACGTCGATGGCGAAAGCCAGGCCGGCGTCACCGAGGTGTACGTGTTGAATCCGACCTATTGGAATCCCGCTGATCAGGGCGTCGAGCAAATTTCGATCACCGGCTTCCCGGACAACAACGCTCGCATCAATGCCTTGATCACTGGCGAAGTTGAGATCTCCGCCACTGTCGCCGATACGCAGGTCGTCACGGGCCTCGATGCCGGCATGAAGCTGGTCTCCGTTCCGAACCTCTTCCCATTCATCTTGATCACCGATCGCAACGGCGAGCTGAATCCGGCCCTCTCTGACGAACGCGTTCGCCAGGCAATCGCCTATTCGATCGACCGAGACGCGTACAACGACGCCGTCCACGCAGGCCGGGCTGATGCGAGTGGCGGAATCTACCCATCGAACTTCAGTCAGTTCCATTGGCCCGAGTTCGATGATCTCTTTGCCTACGACCCCGATCGGGCGCGGGAACTCCTCGACGAAGCCGGCTACGGCGACGGCCTCACCATCACGATGCCGATCATGCCGGCGATCGCACCGGCGGTTGAACTGATCGTGCAGATGCTCGGGGCCACGGGTATCAACGTCGAGCTGGACCAGATCAACAACGGCGAACTCGGGCCTCGGATGCTCTCGAAGGAATACGGCATCAGCTGGCTTCGTGCGCTCCTTGATCATCCCGTCGGCAACCTGCCGGCCCTTGCGATCCGACCGTGGGACACCTTCCAGGTCGGAGACCTGGCTCCGGTGGATGAGCTCGTCGCTGCGGCAAGCGTGAGCGATGACCCGGAGGAAGCTCGCGAGCTCTACGCACAGGCGAGCGAACTCCTCCTCGAATCGGGCACGATCATCTCACTCGGACACGCAGGCCAAAATGCGATGTACGCACCGAACGTGGACGGGGTCGTCATGGGCCTGGGCATGCAGAGTCCCTACCCCCACGGCATCCGAATCATCGGGTAGGCCACGGTCGTGCTCCGACTGCTCGTCGGCCGACTTACGGCCGCGGTTCCGCTGATGTTCGCCGTTGCGACGCTGGTGTTCTTCCTGGCACAGGCGAACTCGTCGGATCCGGCGGGCTCAATCTTGGGGCTCGACGCCACCGAGGATGCCATCGATGCCAAGCGAGCCGAACTCGGCATCGACCAGCCGTTGCTGTCCCAGTACGGCGACTGGTTGGTCGATGCTGTGCAAGGTGATCTCGGCACCAATTGGTTCACCGGAGAAGAGATCACGACCGAACTCTCCGACCGAATTCCGGTCACCTTGGGTCTTGCGTTCGGTGGCCTCTTGCTCGCCGTCGTCATCGGATGTTCCCTCGGCGTGCTCGCAGCGCTGAAGGCGGGCCGTTGGCAGGACCGAGTGATCACCGTGATCGCCTCGCTTGGCATCGCCGTGCCGAGCTTTTGGATCGCGTTGCTTTTGGCGTACTACTTCGCGATCGAGCTTCGTTGGCTCCCGGCCGTTTGGCCCCCCGGTGGGCCCGACGGCATTGGGGAGTGGGTTGAGGCGCTCGTTTTGCCCAGCGTTGCCTTGGGGGTTGCCGCGTCGGCCGCCATTGCCCGACAGACACGTTCCGCGATGATCGGTGTGTTGCAGCGGGACTATGTTCGCACTGCCTTGGCCAAGGGCCTTCCGGTCCGCCGGGTCGTTGGTCGGCATGCGATCCGGAATGCTGCGATCCCGGTGGTGACCCTCATCGGCTTCCAAGTGGCAGCGCTCCTCGGCGGGTCGCTCTTCGTCGAACTCATCTTCAACATCCCCGGGCTGGGGTCGTATGGCGTCGACGCGATCTTCCGCGGCAACGTGCCGGCGTTGCTTGGATTCGTCATGGTGATCGCCTTTGTGGTCGTGTTGGTCAACATCGCCTTGGACCTGAGCTATGCCTGGCTCAATCCGAAGGTGCGGGTCCGGGGATGAGCATGTCCACACGTCAACGTGTCCAAGCTCGACTGACACGGAACAAAGTCGCCATGGTCGGTGGCGTCTACCTTCTCGTCGTCGTGATCGTCGCGTTGCTGGCACCCCTCCTGGCCCCTCACGACGAAAACCTCGCAACCCGCTTCCAGGACATCCTCTTCAGTCCGTCAAGCGAGTACTGGCTTGGCACCGACCACGTGGGACGAGACATCGCCAGTCGCCTGATGTTCGGAGCCCGCTACGCGCTCTTCGCTGGTGCCGAAGCGGTCGTTGTCGCACTTGCGATCGGGGTCCCGCTCGGACTGTTGATCGGCTATTTCCGCGGCTGGGTTGACGCTGTGGTGATGCGGATCGTCGAGACCGTCGTGGCTGTTCCCGCGATCGTGATGGCGATGGCGATCATCGCTGGGCTTGGCGTCGGCCTCACCAAGGCCATGCTCGCGGTCGGCATCGTCTACTCGATGGTGATCACCCGCCTCACACGAGCCGAGGTATTCGCGGCGCGCGAGGAACTTTACGTCGACGGCGCGATCGCGGCCGGAGCATCAAGTATCCGGGTGATGTTCCGCCACGTCCTCCCGAACGTTGCGCCCGCCTTGATCGTGCAGACAACCCTGCTCTTCGCTCAGGCAATCCTGGCCGAAGCCGGCCTGAGCTTCCTCGGCATCGGTGCAGGATCCGACCAGGCCAGCTGGGGGCGGATGTTGCGTGACGCCCAGTTGAGTATCGATCGCACTATCTGGCCAGCGATTCCGCCAGGGCTCGCTGTCTTCTCGACGGTGGTTGCCTTCAATGTCTTCGGTGATGGACTTCGGGACGCGTTCGCTCGCGAGGCGCGCGGGGGACGCATCGGGGTTGGTGATGTTCAGCGCCGCGAAGCAAGGCCGATCGATAACGAAGGCGTACCCGTTCAGGAGGCCGGCGGATCGTCCGCTTCGGATCCGGTGTTGACCGTCCGTGGTCTCTCCGTTGCCTTTCCCCGACTGGGCACCGACGATGATGTCGAGGTCGTGAGCGGCATCGATCTTGATGTCGGTCGCGGCGAGGTCGTTGCGCTGGTGGGGGAGTCAGGATCGGGCAAGTCGATTACTGCGCTCTCGATCCTGGGTCTCGTGCCTGATCCAGGCCAGGCGTCCGCGTCATCGATCATGCTCGATGGCTCGGAGCTGGTCGAGATGCCATTTGAGCAACTCAGCCGGATTCGGGGCACTGACATCGGTGTGATCTTCCAGGAGCCATTCGCCGCGCTCAACCCAGCCCACACCGTTGGGCGGCAAGTGGCAGAGCCGCTCCGTTATCACCTTGGCATGAGCCGAGCCGCTGCCCGAGCTCGAACGATTGAGCTCCTCGCCGAGGTAGGCATTCCCGATCCCGAGTCACGAATCGATGCCTACCCCCACGAATTCTCTGGCGGCATGGCGCAACGGGTTGTCGCCGCGATGGCGCTCGCCTGCGGCCCCAAACTGCTGATCGCAGATGAACCCACGACGGCACTCGATGTGACGGTGCAAGGCCAACTCTTGGATCTGATCGGCGATCTTGCCCGTCGTCGCTCAATGTCGGTGCTGCTGATCACACACGACCTCGGCGTGGTGGCTGACCTCGCCGATCGAGTCGCGGTCATGTACGCGGGGCAGGTCGTGGAGACCGGCTGTCTTGAGGACGTCTTTGCTTCGCCCCAGCATCCCTATACCGAAGGGCTTATTCGGGCGATTCCCCGAAATGTCAGCCGCTCTGGCGACCTCCCAACGATCCCTGGCTTGGTTCCCTCCCCATGGGAGTGGCCTGACCACTGCCATTTCGCTGATCGGTGTGAGCACGTGACGCAAGAGTGCCGCAGCGGGGCGGTCGCCCTCACTCCGAGCGCAACCGGACTGAGTCGCTGCGTGCGAGCGGAAGAACTCGCGCTCAAGGGCGTACGAGAGGAGGCATCGTGAGTCTGCTCGAGGTCAGCGATCTGTCGGTTGTGTTCCCTGGAGGACGCGGAACCCTGCCGTGGCAGAGGCTTCCGAACGTGCGGGCTGTCCAGGGGGCAAACCTCTCTATTCGCGCAAGCGAATCGGTTGGCCTGGTGGGTGAGTCCGGCTCGGGCAAGACCACGCTTGGTCGAGCAATCCTGCGTCTCCTCCACCCGACTGAAGGGACGATTCGGCTCGGGGACTTCGACGTCACTGGCTTTGGTCGGCGCACCCCGCGTGCGTATCGCAAGGCGGTTCAGGTGGTGTTTCAGGATCCAGTCGGTTCGTTGAATCCGGCGATGACGGTGCGCGACATCGTCGCCGAACCCCTTCGATTGAACATGGGGCTTCAGGGCGAAGCGCTCGGCGAGCGGAGCGCCGAGTTGATGGGCCTCGTTGGGCTCGAGGCGCATCATCTGGATCGGTATCCCTATGAGTTCTCCGGTGGGCAGCGGCAGCGGATCGCGATCGCACGGGCCCTCGCGACCACGCCTGAACTGCTCGTCCTCGACGAGCCGGTCTCGGCGCTTGACGTCTCAACCCAGAGCCAGGTCATCAACTTGCTCGAACGCCTTCAGCGAGAAACCGATGCGGCGTACTTGTTCATCGCCCACGACCTCGCCGTCGTGCGTCACGTCTGCCAGCGAATTGCGGTCATGTACCACAGCCGCATCGTCGAGACCGGGCCCGCCGACGCGATCTGCGACGACCCGGCCCATCCTTACACCGCGCTTTTGATCGCGTCGATCCCTGACCCTGACCCCGCGGTCCAACGCGAGAAAACGAGTCGTCGTCGGGCCTTAGGTCGAGGAGTCGCTGGCGCGACCGGTGCGCCTCCCGTCGATGCGTGCCCGTTCGCTGCCCGCTGCCCGCATGTCATGGACATCTGCCACACCTCGTTTCCGACGCCGATCGCCACCGCAGCGGGTGGGGAGGTGGCCTGCCATCTCCACACCACCGGGCCCATGCTCGGCGGACGCCCGTTGAGCGAACTCGACCCTGATACCGACGAAGCGTGAGGGAGGCTGACTGATGAACGGATTCGAAGGAAGAATCGGGCGAACCCTCGCTGACTCCGAACCGCATTTCACCGAACCTGAGCATCCAGGTGAGGACGCACCGAACGTTGTCGTCATCTTGATGGACGACACCGGTTTTGCTCAGTTCGGTTGTTACGGCTCCGACATCGACACGCCCAATGTCGACGCGTTGGCGAAAGCCGGCGTGCAGTTCACGAATTTTCACGTCACGCCGTTGTGTTCGCCGACGCGGGCTGCGCTATTGACGGGGCGCTCGCAGCACGCGGTGGGGATGCGTGGTGTGTCGAATTGGCGGACGGGATTTCCACATCAGTTGGGGCACATCTCGAACTCGGCGGCCACGATCGCTGAGGTCCTCCAGGCCGAGGGGTATGCCACGTTCTGT
>Ga0181581_10003704_pt1 | contig 11959 bp, 12 predicted proteins | sample 071ome_22_FD_132433 | JGI IMG/M metagenome (GOLD analysis project Ga0181581, IMG submission 132433) | Coastal salt marsh microbial communities from the Groves Creek Marsh, Skidaway Island, Georgia - 071404AT metaG (megahit assembly) | ecosystem: Environmental > Aquatic > Marine > Intertidal... | reverse complement strand
TTGTTGACCCTGATGACTGGGGTATCACCCACGGCTTCCAGAATAGAATTGAACTTTTTCCCACTGATCTGTGTTTTGGTTGTCATCTCTTCTTTCCTCACTTCGATTTCGCTTGCACGTTTCTGCCGGCTAATTCGATGCTTGATTTGGTTCCAGCCTGTTACTAACCATTGATGTCCGACCGGTAGGAGCGGTCATCGCAATTGTATGGTTCCCAGGGATAGCGGGAGACAAACATGGTATCTGACCCACGATACTGTCCGTCGAAATAGGCCGGATCTTCTGCTGTGTATGTCCTGACCAGAGCGCCATTGGAAGGATCAATCCGGAAACGTTCGATCACGCGCATCCCCTCACTATGCGGGGTACGCATATCTGCCAGCAGGATACCCGGCAGAAATCCACGGGTGTAGACAGTCAGCTCATCATTTTCCCAGCGGCCGATGGAATAGCCACTACGACTGGGGGTGATGGTGGCAGGGAAATCCGTTTGATCCAGATGAATGATGCGCTCGAAAATCATGGTCCCGTAAATCAGCCGAACTTCTGTTTCACTCTGCTCGATCCGATTGACCGGGTTGTCAAAAGACCAGTCCCACAGAATATTGGTGGTCTCGCAACGCAGCCTGGGATTGTCCGTGGAAGAACCGTCAAACCCGGCAATGGCCTGCTGCCCGGCCGGCGTCAGCGTGAAGGGACTCTGACGCTCCCAGGTGGTGGCGAGGGGGTCCTCAGAAAATGATTCCGGCGTTCCCCTGGAACCCTGGAAAGCCCGGCCACCTTCCGGCACCTCGCCAGGTTCAAAATTGTCAGCAACACTCAAAGGGACAAGTGTACCTTCCAGGCCACGCGGATCGGTCATGACCACCTGTTCGGCCGCCCAGTCTCCCGAAATATCAGGATCACCATTGGCCAGGCGTTTGATTTCAAAATTCTGCCTCAGGTATTTTTCTGCATCGGTGATCTGCTCATAACGGTCAAGACTCAAACCATTGGCAAAGGTGATAGTACCGGTATAGCAGGTATTTTCTTCAAAACGGTCGGGTGAGCCTGTGATCGTCACCCTGGAGCCAACGGCAAAAAGCGCCTCTGTCCAGCCTGAGCGGCGCAGAACGGTACCGCCACGCAGTTCACACTTCCAGTGACTGATACTGCCATCGTCATTGCTGACATCGATATAAACCCACGAATGTGGATTCACCATGGCAATCTCCGTGATGACACCATCCACTCTGATATCCACGTTCAGGTTGAAATTGGCCAGGCCATGATGGGCTGATGCCATAGATGAAAGAACTGATAAAACAAGTATTTGCAATGATATTTTCATAATCCTACCGGTTGATGCAGGTTTCATGCTTAGCGGAACTTACCTAATGTGGTTTTTATAGATGATTGACTGAAATCAGGTCAATCTTCAATTCACTTGATACCGAAAAATGCCTCAGACACAAAACAATTTTCAATGCCCGTTGATCAAGCAGTACGCACAATACTATGTTCTTATTAAACGACTTACATCCTGAATGGACAACTTTATATGAGTCAGCCCCACCCGTCACATGAGGAGCTTTTGCATTGCGTCGAAGAACTAGAGGGCGCCCATGAAGCCCCGCATGTCCTGGAAAAGCAGTTGCAGGATGAAGTCAACTGGCGAAAATTGCTAATCCAGGAGTCCCGCGATGGCATTGTAGTGAGTGACGAGGACTGCAAGGTGATTGAAACCAACAAGCAGTTTGCCCATATGCTTGGTTACCAACTTGACGAGGTGCAGCAATTGCATGCCTGGGACTGGGACACCCAGTTTACCCAGGAGGAAATCCTGGCTCTGGCCCGGGATGTTGACGGCACAGGCCACCATTTCCAGACCCGCCACAAGAGAAAGGACGGCTCACTGATTGAGGTTGAACTGAGTAACAGCGGTACCAGCTACAATGATAAAAAGCTGATTTTCTGTATTGTCCGGGACATCACACAGTCGCTGAAAGACAAGGAAAAGCTTGAGAAAACCGTTAGTGAGTTGCAGGCAGCCATGGCCGAAGTCAAAACACTTCAGGCCATATTGCCAATATGCAGTTTCTGCAAAAATATCAGGGACGATAAAGGCTACTGGGAGGCTGTCGACACCTATCTCACCAAGCACTCATCTACCCATTTCACCCATAGCATCTGCCCAACCTGTATGAAAACGCACTACCCTGAAATTTTTGAATAGCTGCCAGCTAGTGTTAAATGCTGTTAACTTCCACACTCAATCCTGTACTTGAATTTAATTAAGGAGTGACCAGGTACCTTATATTATGTACCTTTGCTTTTTTATTCCGATCTCCTGACTGATGGGACAGAAAGTTTTCGAGATGTATTCTTTGCCAATGCCCTTTAGACGACAACTTCCTTTTTTGCTACTCCCCGGCATCCTGATCATCACTGGAATCTGTACTGCTGTGAGAGCAATGGATTACGGCATAGGCAGCTTTACCCGAATGGGCGCCGGCTTCGCCCCCATGGCCCTGGGGATTGCTCTGGCCATTCTGGGGATTGTTATTTTCCTTGAAGCGTGGAAAACGTCTGAAACCTGGCTACCTCCTGCATGGCGTCCCTTTCTGGCCATCACCATCGGCATACTGGCCTGGGTTGGCCTGGTGGAAACCACAGGCCTTTTTATCGCCACGTTTGCCCAGGTGATTATTTGCTCACTGGCCCTGCCCTCCCCCCGCTGGCGCAACGTCATTATGCTTGCAGGCATCCTGGCAGTCAGTGGCTATGCCCTGTTTGTCATTCAGCTGGGTGTCCCCCTTGAGGCCATAGTATAGGCAATGGAAACCCTGCAGCTTCTGGCACTTGGCTTCGAGCAGGCCCTTACCCCCCAGGCCCTGTTGTTTTGCTTTGTAGGGGTCAGCCTGGGCACCTTCATCGGCGTGCTGCCGGGCATTGGTTCGCTCACCACCATCGCGTTGTGCCTGCCCCTGACCTTTCACCTGGAACCCTTGCTGGGCCTGATCATGCTTGCGGGTATTTTTTACGGTGCCCAGTATGGCTCGTCCACGGCCTCCATTCTGCTCAATGTACCCGGCAGTGCACCCGCTGCAATTACCTGCCTGGATGGCTATCCACTGGCACGTCAGGGCCGGGCCGGTGTCGCCCTGTTCATCACCACGATTACTTCGTTCATTGGCGGCAGTTTTGCCATTATCCTATTGATTTTTTTTGCGCCGGTCCTGGCAAAATTCGCCATCAGTTTTTCCGCTGCCGATTATTTTTCCATCATGATTCTGGCATTGACAGCGGCGTCCACGCTGTCCGTGGGATCACCTGTTAAAGGTTTGGCCATGGTGACTCTGGGACTCCTCATGGGGCTTGTGGGAACCGACATCAACTCTGGCCAGTTCCGGTTTACCTTTGGCCTCCCTGCTCTCAGTGACGGCATCAACCTGGTGGCGCTGGCCATGGGTCTGTTTGGCGTTGCCGAAATCCTCAATAACCTTGCCTCGGGCAAGGCACCGGAACCTCTTAAGGAAAAAATCAGTTTCAAACAGATGCTGCCCACCCGGGACGATCTCAAAGCCATGCGATTTTCCTGTCTGCGGGGCTCAGCCATTGGCAGCTTTATCGGCATGCTGCCGGGCACCGGACCCACCATTGCCACCTTTATGGCCTACGCAGGCGAGAAACGCTTATCCAGGCATCCGGAAAAATTTGGCCAGGGTGCCATAGAAGGCATTTCAGCCCCTGAAGCCGCCAACAATGCCTCCGTGCAGGCCGCTTTTATTCCCACGCTTACGCTGGGAGTCCCGGGAGATGCCATCATGGCTGTCATGCTTGGCGGCTTACTGATCCATGGCATTACACCGGGACCGCAACTGGTGACCACTGATGCCGCGCTGTTCTGGGGGGTTGTCGCCAGTTTCTGGATCGGCAATGTCATCCTGCTCATTCTCAACCTCCCCATGATAGGCCTGTGGGTATGGCTGCTGAGAATTCCATATCATTTCCTGTTTCCAGCCGTTCTGTTCCTGATCTGTATCGGCGTTTACAGCGTTAACAACAACAGCGTGGATGTCCTGCTGACCCTGGGCTTTGGCATCATGGGGTTTTTCATGAACCGTTTCGGGTTTCCTTCAGCGCCGCTGTTGCTGGGCTTTGTGCTTGGTCCGCTTATCGAAGAGAATTTTCGCCGCGCCCTGGTCCTGTCTGACAGCCGACTCTCCACCTTTATTGAGCGTCCGGTCAGCCTGGTCTTTCTGTTGCTGACCTGCGCGCTGCTGATATATTCCTTTTCACGCCGAGCCAGTGCCGCCGATGAATCCGATACGCGAGTGAATCCATGATAAAACCTTACACCCTCATCCTGGGACTTGCCCTGGGCTGTTTGCTCACTGCCTGTGGCAGCGATACCTCGTCAACACAAGCCGATGCATCTTCCTTCCCATCCAAACCCATCAGGATAGTTATTCCCTTTGGTCCCGGCGGACGGGCCGACGTCACCATGCGCCTGGCTGGAGAACCCCTTGGCGAAAGCCTTGGCCAGCGCCTGATCATGGAAAACCGCCCAGGCGCCGGCGGTGTCGCGGCCACCACCACAATGTTAAATGCGGATGCGGATGGTTATACGCTGATCGTTCTCACCAACGGCACCAGCATTGCAGAAACCCTGTTCACAGATCTGCCATATCAGGTAACTGAAGACCTGGTGCCTATTACTGCTGTGGCCTGGTTTGACCTGGTCCTGATGGCCAATCCGGATGCCGGCTACAACACCCTCCAGGAACTGCTCGCCGCCCGGGGCGACAACCTGAGAATTGCCACGATCAACCCGGGCAGTACCCAGAATCTTACCGCCGAGCTGTTTACCTCACTGGCCAGCGTGAATGCCACCATCATCCCCTACCGAACCACCCCGGATGTCCTGGGCGCCCTGCTGCGTGGTGAAGTTGACCTGGCCATTGACGCCTATACTGCCCTCAAGGGAGCCATCGACAACAACCAGGCTAAAGCACTGGCAGTGACCGGAGAGGTGCGCAACCCTGCCATGCCCGAAGTCCCCACTGCCCTGGAAAGCGGCATAGAAAATTTTGTCGTCACCGGCTGGAACGCACTGTATGCCAAAGCCGGTACCGACCCGGCAATTATCGACAGGCTGCATGATGAAGTGGAAGCTGTGCTTGCGACACAGGACATTCGTGACCGCTTTATGGAACTGGGCGTTGAAGCCAGGGCAACAAGTCCCGAAGACATGCAGGCACGCCTGATGGCAGACATTGATAAATGGCGCCAGGTCATTGAAGCTGCCGGCATCGATACGCTATGAAGCCCACAACCATCACTCCTCTGGTGGATGCCCATGCACATATTTTCACCCGGGATATGCCGCTGATCGACAACCCCAGACACTCACCTGAATACAGTTATCCCGTGGAGGAATACCTGGCTCAACTGGACACCTGCGGCATCCGGTATGGCGTGATCGCTGCAGCCAGTCCCTGGGGGGACTTCAACGATTACACGCGGCAATGCGTGAACGCGAACCCCCGGTTAAAAGGGACAGTTATTCTCCACCCTGAAAAACTCGATCAGTATCCACTGGAGACCATGACGGACGAAGGCATTGTGGGAATCAGACTCCCCTTCATTGGCCTGCAGACATTGCCGGACATACGTTCACGGGCATACCGCCGCCTGTTCAGCCGGCTCGCAGAGCTGGACTGGCATGTACACCTGCATGTGGAAGGCAAACGCATACCCGACCTGATGCCTTATCTGGTGGATGCCGGCCCAAGACTGGTCATAGACCACTTGGGGCGGCCGGCACCGGATGATGACCGGGATTGTCCAGCCTTCAAGGCCATAGCAGATGCCGTGAATGGGGGCAAAGCCTGGATAAAAGCTTCCTGCGGCTACCGCATAGGATCTGTTGCCGACAACCACTTTCAGGCCTACCTGCAGCAAACGGGCCCCGAGCGTCTGTTCTGGGCCAGCGACTGTCCCTTTGTCGGTCATGAGCATGAATTTGATTTTCAGGACACCATTACCTGGCTGGCCGGGCTCATCGACAATCCAGACCATGCCCGGCAAATTTTTGGTGAAAACGCACTCGGCTTTTATTTTCCTGAAATCCGGACATAGGGATTACCTCACGTTTTCCACGTACTAATTCCACCGGGTAACAGGTATCATGGCCCGGCAGATCAAACGACCTATCCAGAAAAACAACGACAGATCCGGGGGACCTCAACTTGAACAAGTCAGGATTACTATTCAGCCTAGCCAGCTCCATTTTGATTACCTCTTGTGCAAGCACCACAATGCCTGATTCTGGCAGTGTGAAATCCCTGGCGCCGCCTCCCGGACCCACCATTTTTGGTGAACCTGTCGTGGTAACCGCCCACGAAGATCACACCTTCCTGCTGGATCTTGGGGCACCCCAGCAACGGGCCAACAAGCGCCTGGTCTATGATATGTGGCGCACCATCCTCAATGCCGGACATGTGGAAGCAGCCGACCAGTATCTGGCCCCGGATTACATTCAGCATAACCCCACAACCCCAAGCGGCCGCGAAGCTTTCAAGCAGATATTTTCATCGTTCGTGGAACGCCAGGATACGGTGCCGGATACGATCCAGAACCCGGTGGTAACCCTGGTGGCCGAAGGCGACCTGGTTATTCTCGCCCTGGTGACTGAATATCCCGAAGCCGATGGCAATGGCACCTACACCTCCACCCACTTTGATATGTTCAGGATCGAGAATGGCCTGATTGCCGAGCACTGGGATTCGGTTCAGATTCGCCGCGGACAGAATACCCCCGAATTCGGCAATGGCGGTCCGGTGCCGGTGGTCGGCACCCAGGGGCTGGCCCAGCTTGATATGCTTTTCAATGATGATCCGCAGCTGTTTGCCAACAAGCGCCTGGCCTTTGACCTCTGGCGCCATATCCCGGAAGCGGGACGGGAGGAACTGGCCCCTTTGTATGTGGACCCGATTTATATCCAGCATAATCCCAACGCGGCTACCGGACGGGACGGCATGATGGAATATTTTGCCATGCGCCCGGACACCTCCATTGACTCCACCCTGGAGGATCCCCTGGTGGCAATCGTTGCCGAGGGCGACCTTGTCGTGCAGGTCTTGCAGGAGGAGCGTCCCCATCCCAACAAACCTGGCGTCATCTATTACGTCCCCTGGTTTGACATGTTCCGCATCAAGGACGGCCGTGTCATTGAACACTGGGATACCGCATCCAAGGGTGAACTGCCGGCGGCAATGCAGCAGTAAGCACTGCCGGTGAGTGTGACAGCACCTGAAGCCTTGACATCATGAGCATCGCAGTCGTCTCCCTGCTCGCTCTGATCCTGGCTCTGGTACTGTCCATGGGGTCCAGGATCAATGTGGGCCTGATTGCCCTGGCACTGGCCTGGCTGATCGGGGTTTACCTGGCAGACCTGCCCGTGGGAACAGTTCTATCCGGATTCCCGACATCCCTGTTCCTGACCCTTGCCGGGGTAACATTGCTGTTCGGGATTGCCGATACCAACGGCACTCTGGAAACCCTGGCTCACCATGCCATGGCCCTGATCCGCGGCAACCCCCTGGCCATGCCCGTTCTGTTTTTTTTCATTGCCTGCCTGCTGTCGGCGGCAGGTCCTGGTGCCATATCCAGCACCGCACTGATCATTCCTGTGGCCATGTCTGTGGGCAGTAGACTGCAGCTGCCTCCCCTGCTGGTGTCACTCATGGTTGCCAATGGCGCCAATGCCGGCAATCTTTCTCCTATCAGCACCGTAGGCATTATTGCCAATTCCCGTATGGATATTGCCGGCATCAGTGATGAAGCCTTCAAGGTGTTTTTCGCCAACTTTATTGCCCATTTGCTGGTGGCAGGTGCTGCCTATCTGGTGTTTTATCTGAAGTACCGGCAGCCGGCATCGAGTCTACATTTGGATATCACAGCAGCGGCCCCCATGGACAAGCCGCAGAAAATGACGACTGTCGTTATTGCCGCCTGGATAGCAGCTGTCATTTTTCTGGAACTGCACGTTGGACTGAGCGCTTTCGCTGCAGCATGCATCCTGCTGATCTGCCGTACCGCGGATGAGAGCAAGGTCATTGCCAGAATGCCCTGGCCCGTCATGCTCATGGTTGGTGGGGTTGCCACCCTGATTGCCCTGCTCGATGAAACCGGAGGAATGGAGCTGTTCACCAATCTGCTCTCGGCCCTCTCCACATCAGACAGCATTTACGGTGTCATTGCATTCATCACCGGGGCCATCTCGGCGTACAGTTCCACCTCCGGCGTCGTGATGCCCGCATTTCTGCCCACGATTCCCTCACTGGTGGAAAACCTGGGCGGTGGTGACCCACTGGCAATTGCACTGTCAATCAATGTGGGTTCCTCACTGGTCGATGTATCACCAATCTCAACCATTGGCGCCATTTGCCTAGCGACTATCAGCGATCCGGAGCGATCCAGAAAAGTCTTTATCCAGCTCATGGCCTGGGGATTGGGAATGACTCTGGTCGGCGGAGTATTTTGCCAGCTGTTTGCCCGACTGATTGCAGGACTGTAAGCTCAGATTTATCTTACTGAAAAGTATAAAGAATTTTTCCAAAACCATGACGCTGCACTGGTAAAATGCATGAATCTGATTTACTCTCCCACACCATAAATCGCTGCAGGGTTTTACCTGTTGGCAACGACTCTGTATTTAAAAGGCTGTCTGAGCAATGATTGAGATCCTGATTCAGTTAGCCCCGATTTTCCTCTACTTCGGACTGGGTATTGTTCTGAAATCCACCGGGGTTGCCGACAGATCTCACGGTGAATTCATGCTGCGCATGGTACTGATGGTCACCCTGCCGCTGATGATTCTGTCCACGTTGCCCATGACCACTCTCACACCCAACAAGGCCATCCTGCCGGTTGCCAATATTGCAGTGAGTTTTGCATGCATGCTCATCACTCTGCTGCTGGTGAAAATTTTCAAGGTGGAACGCAAACAGGCCGGGACCATGCTGGTCAGCACCATGATCCTGAACAACACCTACATGTTCCCGTTCATTCTGGTGGTTTACGGCAATGAAGCGTTCACCGATGCCATCCTGTTCGATTTCGGCAACGCCGTGCTGATGTCCACCTACGTCTATGCACTGGCTTTCAAGTATGGCGGCGAGGAACATTCCAGCACTGCCATGCTGCTGAAAATGGCCAAGTCACCCATTATCTGGTCCATTATTCTGTCGCTGGTTCTGGCTATTACCGGCATCCCCCTGCCACAGCTGGCATACAAGATCGTGAACCCGCTAGCCCAGATGACAGCCCCCCTGATCCTCATAACCCTGGGCATTTACTTCACAATCAATATCAAGGAAGTCAAACTGGTGGCTATTACGGTTTTTGTCCGCATGGGCATGGGCCTGCTGTTTGGTATTGCCATCGCCAATTACCTGAAACTCCAGGAAACGGCCTTCATTGTCGTCGCCTTGTGCGGCGCCGCACCCATAGGCTTCAACGCACTGACCTTTTCTTCCATTGCGAAGCTGGATACAGATCTCAGTTCCAGTGCCGTATCGGTTTCGATTCTGGCAGGACTGGTCTATTTCCCCTTGCTTATGCTGTATTTCGGGGTTCCCTGAACCTCGCCCGTCCACTGATATCCTGCCACTACCGGGTACACTTCATCCGCCTGCGCTGACAGACCTTATTCAATTTCTGCTCAAAATCTGACCACTTCTGCGTATCCCGGTGGGTGTGACGCCGTACACGCAACTTCAATTTTTTCTTGCAATTTCCCTGATGACGTAAATACAATGGGTTACACATATTTATTGTGACAGTACCGTAGATATTAATTTTATCTCATTGATAATAAAGAAATTAGTAATTTACGGTCTGTCGCGCTGTTTTTGAGTTGATAAGACGCAAATTATGGCGACAACACAGAGCATTACCTGAAGATCAATCCTTACCTGGATATCATCAGCGGAATCACGGTGGTGCTGTCCTTCAGTGACGGCATCATCAAAATTATTGGCCGTGAGGGCTCCGGCAAATCGGTCCTGACGCAGCTGTTATCTGCAGAGCTGATTGAGGAAGACCAGGAAGTCGTCATTTTCTCGGATATCCCCCATTCCGAGACCGAACTGCACAGCCCCATCCAGCAGCAGCTGCATCTGAATCTTGATGACAACAACGACTTTTATGTTGCCCTGAACAAGCACATCCAGGCCCGTCCCTATGACCAACAGAAGCTGATTCTGGTATTCGACGATGCCGACCAGATTCCCGAAGACTGCTTTGATGCCATCCGCATGCTGTTCGAAAAAAATTACCATGACCGGCCTGAAGTCAGCATGGTATTTGCCGGCACTGAACTGCTTGACCAGAAGCTGAACGAACCCAAAAACCGCACCTTCAATAAAAACATCATCCTCAATTTCGAAGTCAAACCCATGAATCGCAGTGAGCTGGAGGCATTCTGTAATGCCTACCTGGTGGAGATGGGTCTGCAGAAACGTCGCCTGACCAAGGAAGACATTGATGGGATTTATGCGGAAACACAGGGGCTTCCCGGCAAAATCCCGCAATTGATTTTTTCCATCCTTGATCAGGCCGAGGAAAAGAAACAGACAGCTGCGCCGGAAATCCCGACAGACAAGGGCATCATCGGCAAGCTGGTGACCATTGATGATGACCCCGAACCTGAACTCAGAAGGCATCTCCATCAATAAGCCGCCGGAATTCGGAAGACCTCTCACCGGCTCCAGCCCCTGATTCGCTTTAGGGAGATGATGCCAAATGAGCCTGTTGATGGAAGCTTTACGAAAGGCCGAGGAAGCCAAGAGTAAAGCAGCGAAAGAAAAAGCGGAACTGGAGCAGACAGACGACCAGAATGCGCGTGTTCAATCCGGTTCCATGGACGAACTGCAGGCCTCAACCGAACACAATGAGCTTTCAACACCAGACTCCCTGGACCTGGAAACCGGACCACTGATCATCAACCCGGATCCTGATGAACTGGAAACCCTGTCGCTCCATCTGGACTCCCAGGAATCCCCCTCCGATGCTACTGTGGAAAACACAGAAAAAACGGTGCCAAAAAAGCCTATTGAAGCAGGACTTGACGAACTCACACTGGAGGATCTCACCTTCAGCCGTCACGAAGAGGAGGAAATCGAACAAATCGAATTCAACACCTCTGGCAACCAACCAGCTGTCCCTGTCGCAGAGGAACAACCACAGATTGAGGAAACGCCATCCTCTGCACCTGAACCGGAAGAACTTCCCCTGAACTTCGACAACGATGACACCCTGTCACTGCTTGAAAGCAGCTATTTTTCCCGGGTGAACACAGGAGGAAGCAGCACCCTGGTCGATGACGAAGATCTCACGCCTGTGTCTGATATTGCCCATGATGATCACCCCCTCTGGCGAAATCCAGCTTCCCGAAGCCATCACCTCAGCTGAATTCCTGGTCATGCTGCGATCGGGCGTTGTGCTGAGTCTTACCTTACCCATATTCACTCCTATTGCTGCATCATTCCTGGTCCTCTTTCTGACCATTCCCCCGGCCACACTGGGCATAGGTTTTCCGTTCAGGGATCCCGGTGTCCCCATGCAGTACAGCCTGCTTGTCCTGCTCATGCTGTTTGGCGTCAATGTCCTGCTGACCTATTTTTCCGAGACGCAGAAAAAGCAGGAGCTGATCGATATGTTCGGCCAGTATGTGCCTCCAGAAATTGTGGCAGAGCTCAGTACACGCAGCGAGCACATCAACCTTGAAGGCGAGTCAAAACACATGACCGTACTGTTCTGCGATCTGCAGAATTTCTCCGGTGTCTCAGAGCAGATGACACCCCGTGAATTGGTCCGGATGCTCAATGACTACTTCAATGAACTCACAGCCATCCTTTATAAATACGGGGCTACAATAGACAAATACATTGGTGACTCCATCATGACTTTC
>Ga0181581_10003696_pt1 | contig 11969 bp, 15 predicted proteins | sample 071ome_22_FD_132433 | JGI IMG/M metagenome (GOLD analysis project Ga0181581, IMG submission 132433) | Coastal salt marsh microbial communities from the Groves Creek Marsh, Skidaway Island, Georgia - 071404AT metaG (megahit assembly) | ecosystem: Environmental > Aquatic > Marine > Intertidal... | reverse complement strand
TGGGGTAAGGTGTTGTGAGGTGAAAGTAGAAATTAAAGATGAAAGGGAATAGGGTAATTTTAGGTATATTATAAAGTAGAATTGGTGAGATAAAAAAATTATATATTGAATGTATGAAATAATATAAGGCGTATAAAAAAAATGATAATTAGTATGTATATTTTATTTACCGTTGCCATTTTGGCACAAGGCTACCTAAATGTTCGACCTTCGGGTCGGATTGATTTTGTAGCAATTGCGGGAGGTCTTGAAAGACCTCAGTAGTACAGATTACTAATCTATCTGTAAAATATATTTAGTTAATAAGATACGTTCACATACGTTCACAATAAGCCATAATGCACAGTAACTATGGTATACGTACACAATTGTGTTGATGTATCAACACAATCAAGACGGACACATATCTTTATTTACTATCTGTATTTTACAGTTTAGTAACATGTACTATTGAGGTTTTTCAAGACCTCAATAGATTGAACTATTGGAAGTTGTCACAATTGCGTTTGATACGCATTCAAGACAACAATAGTTAACTATAAATCTATTGGGAGTCAGCACATTTGCTTTTAATAAGCATTTGTGTATGTGGGATAAATACGAGGACTCATGCAAGACAACTTAAATGTTGAGGGTTTTTTTTTATTTTTCTAAATGTTCACATAAATTATTTAATATATTATCAAGCATTTGTTGGCAATGTTCATTATATGGTTTATTAGTATTTTGTACAGGTTGTATTGCTATTGGAAGAAGAACTTTATCATTATTTTCAAATCCCCATTCAATACAAGCTATAACTTCTGTACAATCTACAACACATGTACATATATTAACAGATTTTATACCGCATAATGACGACCAGAAAGGACATTGTGTAAATATATTATCTTTGCATAAGAAAGGTGTTTTAATAATATCTCTATCTGAGTCAATAAAGGTAATTTCGTGTTTAGATTTATTCATATGTACAATAAATCCTTTAAAGCACTTCACCATATAATCGCAAAGGCGTTCATAATCTTTTGCTGAATCAGCACAAACAGTAACATGTTGAAAGTATTTAATCATTTCTTTTTTTTTACAACGTGTATTAATCATAATTGCTGGAAAGCAAAAATTTGGTAACTTTTGTTTATATCCAACATTATTAACAAATTCTATATCAATTTTATAGTCATCAAATTCAATTTTTTTAGAGAAATTACTATATTTTTTAATCATTTTTTGGCATTTTTCAATATTATCATCAGATACTTCATTTATGAAATATTTTTTAACCCCGTCGCTGATAAAATTACGTTCTTCTTTTCCTTTTGCGAATTTAGCAATTACTTTTTCATCATAAGTTGTTTTACCTTTATTTTTAATGCGTTCTTTTACCAGTTCATTATGAAGTTTAAGTTGATTTCTCATAAATTTTTCAGCATAATTATCAACTTTTGCTTGAAATTTTTCAGTACGTTGATGATTTACAAATACTTTTTGTAATTTATCCATAATTATAAATAATTAATTATAAAAATATAATTATAATTAATTATAAATTTAAATATAAATATAAATTATTTTTATTATAATCAAATATAAAAAATGCCATAATATATAATATTTTTTTAATACTGTTGCTAATAAAAATATTAGCAAATAATGCATAAAAGGCAAAAGAAAAAGGCTATGTCTTTACAACTTTTCTTAAATCCTGAATATGTTGACAAAAAAGAAGAAAAATCATTCGATGATTGGAAGAAAGATAAAGGAATTCAAAATAAGTTTTATTCATTAAAAGAAAAAGCGCAAGATAAAGAAACTAAAAAAGGAACAGGAAAAGGAAAAAACAAAAGTAAAGAATACAGTTTTTATAAAGACGAGAAAAATAGAACATATGTAATTTGTGATGAATTAGTAAAACATCAACCTACGATTAATTGGTTAAAAGAAAATGGTTATAAACTTGCACATAAAAAAGAGCAACTTAAACCAAAAAGTCGTCAATATATAACAGATAATGGATATAGATATGAATGTTATAAAAACAACATAACTAAAATTTCTGAACAAGGACAACGACTATTTTGTGTATATTTTCCTCGTTCTGTATTACCAGAAATTGCTGTAATTGAATACGGTGTAATGTCTCCACGACATTATGCACCTGGTGAATTAGAACGTATAAGTCAAATGGGGAGATGTTACTTTGTATATCAAGCTTATAATCAACAAAAAACAGTATAAAAAATGCCAATATAAATATTTTTTTTAATTACATTATAAAACACATAATAATGTCATGTTTTAAATTTTTTCCTTTTTCAAGACACGTACCATTAACAATTTATCAACATAATATGAATAATATTTTACAAGCTGAAAATGAGAAAAAATATAAAGATGAAATAGTTAAAAAATATGAAGATTTTTTCGTTAAAATTATACAATTATATTATGATGATGATTATGAAATATATAAAGAATAATATATAACTGATAAAGTTTGTATATAAATATATTTTCTAAAAAAAATTTTTAATATTATTTATTTTTTATTATAAATCTTTATAAAAATTAAGTACTTCTTTTGAATTTTTAAATCCTTCTAAATTAAAATTTAAAATTTGTAATTTATCTAATGTTTTTACACGTGATAATGCTGTGTATGCTTGTCCTGTACTAAAAATATTTTTAAAGTTAATAATCGCACTATCAAGAGTCATTCCTTGACTTTTATGAATACTAATTGCATATGCCAATTTAACAGGTAAAAATTTAAATTCAATAGATTTATCAATAATTTTTTTACCTTCATCATTTAATATTTCAACTTCATGTTTAAATTTATAATAATTAATACGATGATAAACTCCATTTATAGTTTTAATAATAATACTATTCTCATAAAGTTTATGAACAATTCCACGTGTTCCATTTACAAGTCCATTATCAATATCAATATTATAAGTTACAATAATTTGTGCACCTAAACATAATTGTATATTATGTTCATAACCAGAAGATAATGCATAGGTTTTACTGACACTATTGGAAAATTCAGGTTTATATATATGATAAAACATTACATCTTCACAATTACTATACATCTTTTCAACGTTTTCTAATTGTTTCTCAAATTCAATTCTATTAATTTCATCAACATATTTATTGAGACTATGTAATTGAGTTGGTTTAATTTCACAATTACTTAAATCATTATTTTCACATTTATTAAGTAATGCTACATCATCAGCTGTTAAATAATCAGTCCGTAAATGTTTTAATATGCGTTTAAATTTTTTATCAGATTTTTGTCTATAATTAACAGTTAATAAATGATTAAATATATTACATTCATTCCAAAGTGGCGATTTAAAGCAATAAGTATTATCCACAGGAGGTAATTGATAAAAATCTCCAACTAAACATAATTGAATACCACCAAATGGTTCATCAATATTTCCTGTAATAATTTTACAAATATTTGAAATTGTTTCAAAAAGTACATTAGATACCATAGAAATTTCATCAATAATTAAGAATTCTAAATTTTTAATAGTATTATATTTCTTCTTTTGCCGTTTCTTTAATTTTCCAATACAACGCGAAATATTATCAGTACTTAAATCGCCATGAATACCAAAGAATGAATGAATAGTATATCCACCAACTAAAATCGCAGCACATCCTGTTGGTGCTACAATCGCGTGATTAATATCGTGCATTTCGCAATAATTGATAAGATATTTTATGATAGTTGATTTTCCAGAACCGGCCATTCCCGTTAAAAAGATATTTTTCCCATTCTTGAAACTTTCCACTACGTCTTCTTGTTGTTTTGATAATTCTATTTTTAAATCACTGTATACCTCATTTTCACTATTTCCGCAACCATTTACATTATCCAAAATAACATTTTCTTCGCATTCATTTTCCATCTCTTTAATTGCACTTTCAAATTTTTCTAATTCTTCTTTAATTTTATTCGTCTCATCATGAATATGTCCCATAATGTTTTTAGAAACTTTTTGTGATTTTTTATTCATATTAGTCCATTCAATAAATTTGATAATATTTTCAATTTTTACTTTATATTTTATACATAAATCTTTTAAACTATTATCATAATTTTCTTTATTAATCATTTTTGTAATATTAAGATATATTCTTTTTTGAATAGATCCATAAGAACGTTGTAATATAAACTTAATGTCGTTTATTTTTTTTCCATCTTCTATTAAGTTCATTAATAATTTATCTTCTTCTTCATACCATTTTTTACCAGCATTTTCTAAAACATTATAATTTTGATTTAAATTAACCATATTTTCTTTATATACTTGTAATTGTAATATCCATTCTTGTTTCATTTTTTCTAATAATTTTTTTTTTCTATTTGATTTTCTTCTTTTATTAATAATTTTTTTTGTTTCTTTTCTTCTTTATATTTTTTCTTATTTTCTTTTTTCATTTCTTCATCAATAATAAATTTATTAATTTTTTCTATATTGCAATTATAAATTTTACATAAATTTTCAAGACTATCATTCTTTTTATCTCTTTCTTTAATAATATTTAAATATATTCTTAATTCAATAGAAATCTTTGTTCTTTTAAATATATTACTAATTTCTTCAAAATTTTTACCATCTTTGACTAAACCCACCAACTTCATATCATCATCATTAGTCCATTTTTTACCGTGATTTTCTGGTATTTTAATTTTATTATTTTCATTATCATAATTTGTATTTTCAGCCATAATAAAAGAGTATTTAAAGGATTTTTCTTTATATAGTAAAAAAAATAATAATTCAATAAATTCATTTTTTTTTGATAAGTTATAAAAAACGATAAATTAATTATTTAAATTTAATGTTTTGGTTGGCAACGTTCATCCAATTCAAGTCGTGTTCCAACACCAATACGTGAGCCTCCTAAGAAACTTTCATTGATAATATGTTTTGGATTTTGTTGTTGTTTAACACATGGAAGAAGAGGATACATAGATAAATCAAGTGTTGATACTTCACTTAATACATTACAAGGTTTATCTGTTCGTGTATCATCGCCTATTTGAATTTTTGATTGAACATCACTTACTAAACCCCCACGATTTAAGTTAGGTACTCCTTGGAACATTCTATGGAATAATTGCTGTTTGTTCTTGTCATTTGTCAATTGCTTTCCATTACGAATTTCATTATCTTTTTGGATTTCACAATAGTTGGTATTTCCAAAACCAAGACCTACACTCATACCATTAGCCATAGCAAATTCATCAACTTGTTGTATAGATTTAGTATTTTTATTATTTTGACTTCCACAAGAACCCATATAATAATTGTTTAACATGTAATTATTCATACTTTGATTTTGAAGGTCTTCTACTTGCACATAACAATTATCATATTCAAGACTTTTAGCTTTATTAAAGATTTTAAATTGGGACATTATATTTATATATTTATATATTTATATATTATACTAATATGTATTTATTATTATATATATATTTTTTATTTTTATTATTAATTTAAATAATTATATTTAATTATAAAAAATTTGAGTATTTTTGTTTTTGTGATGGTTTTTTTTTTTTAGATGATTTACTGTTTGATGAATTTTTACCGCTTAGTTTTTCTTCCTTTATTTTTCCAATTGATTTATCATTGTTTTTAGTATTCATATTTTTTTTAATATTTGAAAGAATTTGATTTATTTTCTGCTTTTCACAATATGTCCTTGCTTTACTGAATTCGCGAGTTTCTTTTTGTCCAGTAGCAGTATGTCTTCTTGGTCGAGAAAATACACTTGAAAATGGGTTTTGTATAGGTGAGTTTTCTCTAGATTTGTATTTTCTAGCAAGTAATTTTAATTCTGCCATTACTATCTCTGCAACTATTTTTTCTAATTGTTCGTGAGTAATAGTAGGTTGACTGTTTTTATGTGGTGATGGCATTTTTTATATTTTATATATTTTTACTTATATTATTTTTTTATATTATAAAGATATATTTTTTAATATTTTTAAAAAAATATTTAAAAAAATTATATTTTATAAATTTAAAATGGGTAAATATTATAAATTTTTTATGAAATATATAAAATCAAAAGCAAAAATTATAAAAAATGGTGTGAAGAAAGTTAAAAAATTATTATTTAAATCTCAAAATTCTCGTAATATTAATGGAAAGAAATTTGAGGAAAAAACTTCTATTGAATCGTACCTTATAAATATAAAGAAATATGAAAAAGTAATATATAACCCTTGTTTAAAGTCTGGTTTTTATTTAGTAAAAGATACTGTAAATTATAAGAACATATATACATCACAAAACGGATTTAAATATTATATGAATAATAAATTAAATGTACCATTATCAAACCTATGTAGATTACCAGATGAAGCTTTTATACAAATTCCAAAAAATAATAGTAAATCAAAAAAAGTAAAAGTATATATAGTAGAAAAGAAGCATTATACCCAAAAACATCGTATAGATATATTAATGACTGGAAATGAATTTAAAATGGAATATCAAAATTTATTAGGAAACCGTTTTCAAATAGAATACGGATATGTTTTAAATGATAAATTTTTTAGAAACGTACAATTAAAAACACTCAAAAATATTAATTTAAAGAACCGCCTAAATGTGTCAAATATCCCCCTATTTAATGGCGACAAAAAAGAATATAAAAATTTAATATATAGATGGTTAAATTATAAAAAAAAATGATAGTATATATATTTATATAATATACCGTTGCCAATAAAACTCGCTACAATGTTAGATAAAATGAAGTTTGATAAGAAAGATGATAAGAAATTTTTAGAGAATTTTATTGAAATTCACGAAAAGTTAGGCAAAAAAATGAAAGTTGATAATATAACAGGTGTTTTATCAATGTTAAATAATGTATCAAATGAAAATTTGAATATTTTCAATGATATATTAGACAATTTCTGTGATTTATATAAGAAAACTGGTGAAGATAAGGCAAAAGAATATTTAAATGAATTAATTTCTAAAAATGATAAACACCAATATATTTATCGGTTGATTAAATTATGCTTTTAAGTTAATAAAATAATAAAATAATAAAATAAAAAATGATTTTTTATATGTTTGTTTTTTTTACCGTTGCCATTTTGGCACAAACCACACCGTTTTTGGGTGAACTGAACTGCACATCTGGCAACCTGGCAACCGAACAAATGACACGTGTTTGGGAGCTAGTTAACAGTTACACGAGGCCCGATCCTGACTTTGACGTAGCTTGGGAAGGACAGGGCGACGGGATCGTCGTAATTTGTGCATCAGATAACAAGGAGTACAGGTTCGCACAGGTTAAGTATTGGCATTGCTCCTGCTACGATTCATCGTATGCTACCTATAAGAAGGTGCATCAGAACGACGAGTTGGACCTGAGTAAGTTTCAGTCTGCAGAGGATATTTTCCAGTATTCTTGGGAAGACTTGAAACCTATCGCAGCTGAATTGATTCAGGAGCGTGCGTATTGCGACGTCGGACCGATTGGTCTGAAAGTTCTAGAGGGAGACTTTGACGTACGACAAGTTAGGGAACAGAACACGTTTTTGAAGGAGGTCATTGAAGAGCACGATTTGGTGGTTTTCAATGGCAAGTTCTTCAAGCGTGACAGCCTTGACGACCTAATCTCCTCCAAGATTGCACAGTTGGGGAAATTAGGACTTTTGTTGTAGGAACACCAAAACAGAGATGAAAAAAATTTTTTTCTTATTTTGTTAATTATAATAAAAAATGATTTTTTTTACTAAATATAAATACCGAAAGTTCTATTATATAATTTAAATGAATCAATTGATAAAAAGATAATTTTAACTTAGTATATCGTTTTGTTAATTTATGTATTTTTTAAGTATTTATTTACTATAATTAAAGCGTATAATAAAAAAAAATGTTTTTTTTTATTTAAAATTTATTACCATTATAGCATTTTTTTAAGGCATATAAGAAAAAAATGATTTTTTTCATGTTATCATCATTTACCGTTGCCATTTTGGCACAAGGGTAACACCAAATCCGGTGATTAGAACGATGAGTGTCCTGCACCGTATGCCTATCAACTTTGTCGGGCGCAACGGTCTTGCGATAATCTTACTCTTCACCCCTAAGCCCGGATGTACAGACGGAAACGGAACAGGAGATTACTTTGTGATTCGGGCGCCAGAGGGGTATCGTTTGCCTTCAATTCCTGAATTGTGTAAGTATATGAAGGAGAAATACCCTCACTCGCAAGTCTCGGTCGAGATGCTTCCGCGGACTCGCAAACGATTATGGGTATACGAGGCACGTAACGCAGAGGGGTCTTATTGCGGGGGGTGGAATAACTTCTACTTCGGTACGGAGAAAAACCCGCCATTGTACTGGGAAATCTGCTTAGGCAGTGAACCGGCGGACATTGAGAAGTACGAGGAGATCACGAATTTCCAGTGGTGGGCTGACGACGAGCCCAGCTCAAACACCGAGCCTGAGCCTGAGCCCGAAGAGGACGAGAAGGAGGACATGTTCGAGGGACCTGATGACTCTCATCTTCCTATTTCATTTGATTGGATGATTATGGAGAGTTAAAGGTCCTGTTAATGTATCACGTATACTTACATCATGTACAGAAAAGGGAAAAAATTTTTTTATTTCACTAATTATAATAAAAAATGCCATAATTTATATAAAAATAAAGTACCTTTGTTATATATAATTAACAATAAATTAAAAGAATTAGTAAATAATTAATAATAAATAAAAATGGGAATTCCTTTTTATTTTTCAATTATTACTAAACAATATCCAAAAATTATTAAAAAATATTCACAAGTAACAACAAAATGTAATAAACTATTTATTGATTTTAATGCAATTATTCATCAAGCATCTCATATATTAAAGAGTGAATTAAAACAAGATAAGAAAATTTTAAAAGATGAAGATTTTGAGAAAAAATTATTAAAAAAAGTATGTGATGTTGTTGATGATATTTATAACTCATTTGATAATTCTGAATTAAATCTTATTTATTGTGCTTTTGACGGTATTCCACCATTTGCGAAAACAATTCAGCAAAAGAAGCGTCGTTTTAATACATCTCATATTCAACAAAAAAAAGCTGAAGATATACAGAATATTAATGTAGAACCATTTTTAATTAAATTTTCACAAAAAGAATGGAATTCTTCAAATATTTCAACACAAACTAGTTTTATGAATGAAATGTCAAAAGTATTAAAATCACATATGAAAACTAATTATACTGATAAAATTAAAGGTCTAGAAGTTATTATTAGTGATACAACCGAATTTGGTGAAGGAGAACATAAAATTTTCCAATATTTAAAGAAAAATAAAAAAGAAAAAGAAAGTGTTCATGAACATAATGAAACTATTTTCATTCATGGATTGGATGCTGATTTAATTCTATTATCAATGATTAACCTTTCAAATTATAATATTTATTTAATGAGAGAACAAGATGATGATATTAAATATCTTTATATTAATGAATTTAAAGAATCATTAATTAATCATTTAAAACAAAAATATAAGATTTTAAATATTACAAATGTTGATGAAAATGTAAAAGAGAAAATTAATATGGAAGATTTATTTATTATGAATTATTCATTCATTTGTGTGTTCTTAGGAAATGACTTCTTACCTCATTTATCTTATATATCATTAGATAATAATGGATTAGAAATTATTACAAATGCATTTTGTAAATTAATGATTAATGAAAATAGTTTTATATTAAGTTATGATTTGGATACAAATAAATTTTATATTGATTTTAATGTATTAAATAAATATTTTGAATATTTATCATATAACGAAGACCAATTATATAAACAATTTGTTGATAAATATGATAAATTAAAACCACAATATGGTACAAAATTAGAAGTTTCTAAAGATATGACATTAGAAGAATTAGATAAATATTATAAAAATTATTCTACAATTAATAAACAAACTTTAAATTTATTTTCTAATTTAAATTCGTGGCGTATTAATTACTATACTCTATTATTTCCTTTAGATGCGAATACTAATATTCAAGAATTATCTTCAATTAATTATATTGAAGGTTTAAATTGGTATGTTGATTACTATTTCAATCAAGAATTAGTAACAACTGGATGGTTTTATAAATATAATTATAGTCCTACATTAATGGATTTATATTTACAAACATCTTTTATATCATCAATGAGTAAAACTAAAAATATTAATATTTTAGAAAATAATAAGGAAAACTATGTAGAATATGAATTAGGTAAAAATAAGAATGATCATATTATTCAATTATTCTATATTTTACCATATAATTCCCGTGATATTATAAATAAATTAACAAAAGGAAAATACAATTATATTTATGATAAAATGTGTTTAGGATTTTATTATCCTCCACAATATGAATTAATTACATATTTTAAGAAACATTATTATGAAGGTATTCCTAATATTCCATTTATGGATATTAAGTTACTGAAAAATGAATTAAAACTTAATTAAAAAAATAAAAAAAATAAAAAAAAATAAAAAAAATAAAAAAAATTTAAATAATTTAAATAAATTAAATTAAACTATAATATTTTTTTTGATTTTCAGGTATTTTAACAGTTTTTCCATTTACTAATCTGTATTTAACTTCATCTAAATCTTGTAAGTAATATATGAGAAATTTTAAATCATAAACAGGAATCTGTAGTTCTTTAGCTTTTTTAATTTTTGAACTATTTTTTTTAATATCTTTAATAATTAATACATGTGTATTATTATTAACTTTATTTTGAACTTTTCCACCATTTTTTTCTATAATATATTCTAATATATTATTTCTTAATCCTGAAAATACAAAATTTTTATCAATAATTTGATATTTTTTAAGTTTCCAATTTTTATGTATCAATGAAAGTTTTCCTGGTATTATTCCAGCATTATTTATATTTTTTTCATTTTCTATATATGGAATATGAAAATTATAAATTGGACTTTTTTTATTTTGTAAAATACTTAATTTATTATCATTACATATAAAATTATAATGAAATTCTTCCATAATTTTTTTATATTTTTTATTAGATGACTTTTTATAATCTTTAATGCTTTTAATTTTATTATTAATAATATCTAAAATCTCGTCAATATTATCTGATAATTTATATTTTTCTAGATAATCACAATAACTATATAAATATTTATTTGTAATTAATACAGGATAAGACAATGCATTATTACCAAACATATTAAAAAAATTTATTACTTTTTCATTATTACTTAATTTAAATTTTATTAGAATATTTTCAAAAATTAATGTATATTTATTAGTAGTAGTTTCTAAAAGAAATACATTATTATTAACTAATATATCATCATATATAATATTATCTGGGTTTTTATCCATACCATTCCAAAAATTTTTATATTTTATTATCATATGTGGTTTATTTATACAATAATAATATGAATTTTTAATTTTTTTATCATAACTTTTACGTCTATTTTTAAAAAAAATTAATTCATTATATACAATAACATCTTGTTTTAGTAATTTTCTATCATTTAAATTATCTAATATTCCAATAATTAAATATATTTCTACACTATTATTTTTATTTATAATGACAATATTATTTCCATTATTAGTATTTGGAATAAAATATTCCATTTTAAATGCCATCTTATATAAATTATTTAATATATTTTTTTTGATTTAAAAAAATTATAATATTAATAAATAAAAAAGAAAAAAAAGAATTTTTTAAAAATATAAATGGCAGCACCTCAAAATTTAACAGAAGCAGTAGATGTTGTTGTAAAGTTTCAAGAAGTAATCAACTCAAACCATGTTGTAAAATCAAAACCAAAATTCAAAGAACATATTCGCAAACTTTATGATGCTGGAAAATTATGGATTGATGGAAATAAAGA
>Ga0181581_10003691_pt1 | contig 11980 bp, 10 predicted proteins | sample 071ome_22_FD_132433 | JGI IMG/M metagenome (GOLD analysis project Ga0181581, IMG submission 132433) | Coastal salt marsh microbial communities from the Groves Creek Marsh, Skidaway Island, Georgia - 071404AT metaG (megahit assembly) | ecosystem: Environmental > Aquatic > Marine > Intertidal... | reverse complement strand
GGGTCCTTCAATGGGGCGGAAAAAAAAAACCCCCCCCCCCCCAGGGGTGTGTTGGGGGGGGGGGGGGGGGGGTTCGGCACCCCGGTGACTGGGTTGAGAGCTGCGGCGGCAATGGTGTCGGATCTGAGCCCGGGTTTGTCGTGCTCACCTGGTTCCGGAACATCGCGACCACTCCTTCCCTCCCGAAGCCTTCGGTCCTATGTGGGGTGTGCCCTCTTCGTCACTTCGTGCGTCCTTGCCGTCTTGATGCAGCTCCGGGCCTCCCCGTTCACCCACTCGAGCTCTGCTTGCGAGATTTTGCATGGCGGATGGCCGCAGAGGCCCCGCATTGGCGAAGGGGCGCATCGCGTTTTCGAGGTGCGCCAGAACGCCCCCCCCCCTCGCCCGACGCCGTCGGCGACGGCCCCCGCTGTGCCCCGGGACGCCAGATATAGCCCAGTTGAGTGCCGCTTCCCGACAGCGGCCCAGCGGCTCCACTCGTGGTCGTACCTGCACAGTTGGGGGCGCACCACCGCCGCAGGAGCCGTGTTGTGGGAACAGGTCTCCTGTCACCTTTCCGTCGGCGCGATGGCCCTGGACAAGACGAGCATCGTGCCCTTCGTGGTGCACGTCGGTGGCGAGTATCCCTACACTTGTAACCGCGGCCTGTCCGGGACCGTATATCTTTGCTTGGCTAGGGTCCAGGCGCCCTCCGTCGCCTCGCCCCACGCCCCCCCGGGACCCCTCCTGACCCCTTCCCGACCCCTTCCCTTGCAGTCTTCGCGGTGGTGACACTGGGACTGGCGTGGCTGCGGCCCCTGAACAAGATCATGGTCGGACTTCAGCAATTCCTGGTCCCCAAGGAGCGGGGCGGCGGCATCTCCGGAACGTCGGTCCTGGAGCCGAAGGAGCGGAAGAAGAAGGGTGAGCGCACACTGGGCAGCCTCCCGAGGGACCCGCTCTCGGGCCACTACAACCATCGCGCTCACGCCAGCCCGCGCCCCTCGCGCAGGAGCGAAGGAACGTGCGGACGTGCTCAACCTTGGTAAGGCGGGGCAGCTGCTGGCCGTGGAGGTCGCCGAGCGCACCGTCGTTGGGCCCCGGGCCATACGCAGCCTCGACACTGCCTTGCTCTTCTCATCCAGTGCGTTCCTGTGCGCACTGATCGAGGAGGCTCTGGTGAGTTGACGTGGGGATCGACCGCCCGATGGTGCCGCCACCGAGTCCCGGCCCCCCCTAACCGCGCCCAGCACCCCCTGCGTCGCAGTTCCACCTGCTGTCTCTTCCCCGGAGCCCCGTCCTTGGGCCGCTGGCCCTCTTCGCAGCGGGGCACGCTGTCGCAGCTCTCGCTGTCGCGGAGCCCCTCAACAAGTACACGTCCAAGAGCAACCGGTCCATCATCGCGTCGATCGGCCTCTTGTCCTTCTTCGCCACCTTCCTGTGGGTGGGCCTCGGGCCGACCTCTGTTCTCGAGTTCGGGGAGAGGAGGGCGGCAGCCTCCCTGGGCCCGTACTTCGCTGCTTGGGTCGCGAAGAAGCGGTCGTTCATCGTCAAGCTCTTCCTGCGACTTGGGCAGCCGATCCCCGACAACCTCATGGAGTGGCTCGATGTAGACCCTCGCAGGCCTGCTGCGCTGGGGGCCTCAGCCACACCCTTGTGGATGGTCACCCTCCTGTCCACCGTCGCCGGGACCATGGGCGCGTGCATTGTCCCATCCGCCCTGCGCTTTGGCAGGTGCTACCGTCTGGCTACCGTGCCCCCGTCCTGGGACACGAGCGAGTCCCTGGGTGCGTCCCGTGCTGGGAGGGCGATCCTTCACGGGTCGCTCATAGCACCCGTGCTCGTGGTGGCGTCGTTCGCGGAGCCCCTTGGCGTGGCAGATCTGGCGCCGATGCTTGACGTCTGGAGGTTCCGGGCCATTCTGGTGGCGGTCTGGGGCGCCTTAACGCTGGCCGCGGCGCGGACGAGCATCCAATCGTACCTGAACACAGCAGTGGTCGCGTGGCATGGGACCAAGCACGCCACCCACGGCTCCGGCGACACGAGCGGGAAGGTGGCGCAGCGTCTCAGGGACGTGAATGAGGTCATCAACTTCTTCCTCCACCGTGTGGCTACACAGATGGTGGCGCCGGGGGCACTGGCTTTGGCGATGTCAACGCTGGTCATGACAGCGGGGTCGGGAGCAGGGCAGCGTGCACCGTCTCAGGGGGTGTACGAGATGGTCATGCTCTCCCCCGAGATGGCCGACACGTTGCCGACCTTTGTCGGTTTCTACGCCTGCCTCACATGGGCGTTGTTCTCCACTTTATCGCTCGGGATGTTCCAGACGGGGGCCATCACTCTTGAGGAGTACGGGAGGTGAGCTGGAAAGAAGTGCTTCTTCAATGCCGAATTGAAGGTGCTCATCTCAGTCACTCTCCCGCGCGTGCCGGAACCTACGATGCGGCAGGCGCGATCGCTCCCCGCATCATGCTGGCCATGTTCTCGGCGTCCCTCTCGGCAGCAGTCGCCTTGTCAGTCAGGCCTCCGAGGCGGTACAACTCAGCCAGAGCAGCGAAGTCCCCACGGGCGCGCTCGTACTCCTTCATGTGCCCGAGGGCGACCGCCCGCCTGCCCACCGCCTTTGTCAGCGTCTGGCCCTCTCGTGTCGCGCCCGACCCCCACCTCTGGGGCACACCCAGCGACCAAAGAACGGAGACTGCGTCCCCCGCGTAGTCGATCCCCACGGCGGCACCAGCGTCTTCCGCCTTGGCGACGCCGACGAGCACCCGGCACGCCTCGGTACAGTCCTCCTCGGCCGCACGAAAGCGGTTTAGCTGGAGCAAAGCGGCAGCCCGCGCCGTAAGAGCGGTCGCCTCGGACATGCCGTGCCCAGCCGCCATCCTGGCCGCGCACCCGAAGGCCTCTGCAGCGCCCTCGAAGTCCCCCTCCTTGAACCGCCTGTTCCCGAACTCCATGACCGTCGGCACATCCTGCGCCCCCTGGGACAGCTGGGCGTCCTCGATCGCACGGGTGATCTCCGGGTTGTTGGGCTCCATCTTGCTCGCCTCCTCCAAGTCTGCAAGGGAGCCCCGCACGTCACCGATGGCAGCGAGAGCCTTGGCCCTGCGACAGAGCACCTTAACCCGCATCCTGTGCGTCTTGGCAGCGGCTCGGGCCGCAGCCTCCTCTGCGACGATGGCCGCGGCCTTGTCCTCGGCGGCGGCAGGCTTCTCGGTGTCGACCTGGGGAAGCGTCACATCGCCAGGCGCACCAGGTAGGGTGATGTCCAGGCCCCCGTTTGCCGCTGCCACCCCGCTCCCCGCTGACGGGCCGGGCGCCGCGGCGCCCTCCCCAGTAGCCGCAGCAGCCGCCGGCGAGGAAAGCTCGAGCGCCCGGTTGCAGTCGGTGACGCAGTGTTGGAACATGCCCATCTTGAGGTGGCACGCCGCGCGGTTTGCGTGCAGCACCGCGAGTCGGTCGTCCAGCTCGATAGCGCGGGAGTAGGCGTGCAGCGCGGCCTCGAGGTTCCCCTTGCCAAAGAGCGAGTCCCCCTTGTCCTTCAGGAACATGGGCTGCCGCTCCGCAATGTCGTTGGGCTCGTCCAGTCGGGCGCCCCCCCCCTGCTGCTTGCGCCGGTAGTCGGCGATCTCCGCCTCTCGCTTCTCCCTTGCGGGCAAGTGGGCCATCTGCAGCGCCGTGAAGTCCACCTTGACGGGTTCCGCCTTGAGCCTCGGGGGCGGGAGGGGCCGGAACGGGGCCGCCTCGACCACCTTCCTCGTGGCCACTGGCTGCTCGCCGCCCCCCCCTGGTGCCTCCTCGTCCGAGTCCCCCATCACCCGAACTATGTGCTTCTCCCCCCACTGCTCCTTCTCCCCCTCCTCGCCACCCTCCCCGTAGTCCTTGCGCCAGCCCCGCCCGTGGTAGTCAGGGTGGTCGGGCATGGGCTGGTCCGCCGCTGCCAGGGCCAGGGGCTCCTCCTCGTCCCCTGACTCATCATCCCCCCCAATGGTGCCTCCGAGGCCCACGCGGGCGCGCTCGGCCTCCAGCTCCAGGGCCTTGAGGCGCTCGATCTCGCTCCGCTTGGCGCTTTCGATGTCGAAGGTCTGGTGCGTCAGGTCCTTCTCGTACCGCTTGCGCTCGTCGAGCTTTAATTTCCTCGCAGCCTGCGAGGGGCCATCCCACCCAGCCTTCTCGTGAGCCCCAGGCGGCGGGGGCAGAGCAGGCGGGAGCGGGGCCCTGCGACCCGAGGTGCGGCCAGGGGGCAGGGACGGCGGAGCGGGACGGGGGGATCTCACCTCGAGGCGGGCGTGGGCGGCCTCGACCGAGGCATCCCGGCGCGCCTGGCGCTGCTCCTTGGACAGCCCCTCCACAGCAAGCTTGCCCCAGAGCCCCGGGGTCTTCTTGGCGGCGCGGAAGGTCACACCCGCCGAGTCCACCGTCGCGGTCGTCTGGGCATCGTCGATCTCGCCGCTCAACTGCGAAGCGTCAAACGCAAGGGGCGGGGTCACGGGTGAGGCGCAGGGGTGTGGTGTCGTGGGGCGAGGCGTGCGGGGAGGGCACGGCGAGTGGGGGGGCGCAGCAGCGCAGGGCGCCAGCGGGCTGTGGCGGGTAGGGAAGCCACTCACGTCGACCTGGTAGAAGTAGGGGGGCGCGTTGACCTTCAGGAGGCACTCGGTCGCGAAGACATCGATCCTCGCGCGCGACACCCCCGAGAACTTCACCTGGACTGCGGGCACGCGGACATGGATGGCACGAGATACCGGCGCCGAGGAGGCCGCGCACCCCCATCATGGCTTTCGACGGATAGCCGTGGCCCTTCGCGCTAGAGCGCTTGCAATCCAGTCCCCTTTCGAGGCGCGCGAGAAGGGTTCACAGACTTTTTTAGCACTCACCGGTGATGCCACCCGGCGTCTCCTCCCAGTGCGTCTCGGGCGTCACGGGCATCGTGTCCGGGAGCTCAAGTGGCGGACGCACGCAAGCCGATGGGGGACCGCGCCGCAGTGGTGGTAAGGCGTTCGCGGAAAACCCCTTGTTCTTCGAATGGGGCCCACGCCGCGTGTTGGCGTGTTGAAGGAAAACAGATAGTGCCTGACCAGGTGGCGCCGAGGGGCCCGGCAAGGGCCTTTTTCCTGGTCTGCGTTCCTCCAGTGCGTTTAGATAGGCGACACACGCCAGACGACGCCGAATAAATCCTCCGTTCCACGCGGCCGACGGCTCGTACACAGAGCAGTGAGCTCAAGGGGGACATCGCCCTGGAAAATCCAGCCCGCTGTGGAGCAGGGACTCTTTTCCTGCCGTCTGGGCTCTTCGGGGCGATCATAGAGGGAGCGCCCGAGTTATCCTCCTGGTACGCTCTCCTGCGCGTCCTCCGCGCGTCATGTTCTATGTTAGTTTTTGGGGCGCAAGCTGGGCTCTCGACCCCGGCGAGGTCGCAGCACCACCGGGGACCCGCTTGCTGCAGCCGCGACGACAAGTTATCTGTGAATACGTTTCGCACGGGGTTTTGCGAGCGTTTGCCGGGCCTTCGGCCCGCGCCGTGCGGAGAAGGGGTTGGTCAATTCCCTGGTCATGCCCGAGGGCGCGCCGTTCCTCCGAGCACTTGGTGGCCGTTGCGGGCTGAGAAGACGATGAACCCCATCAATGCGCCGCGTGCCGCGACAGTTCCTGGAACATGCGTCTCCGCACCGCTGGGCGCAGGGAGGAAGGGAGGTTCGGTTCGCTAGGAGGATGGGGCCCAACGACGGGTTCCCAACGTGGCAGGCCGGGGATACACCGAGCGATGAGAGCCACCTAGACGAGTGGCTGGGTTATGGTGACCACGACGACATCGACGATGAGTTCGACGACGAAGACCTCGCGCGCGAGGAGGCGCACCTGGGGAGGGACTCCGCACGTCTGCGAGAGGAGCACCGTGAGGCGGTGAGGGAGGAGTACGCGCGGATGGAGCTGGGGCTCGGGCAGGCGCGCACTGTCAATGTGAACAAGGCCGAGTGGGATCGGTTCGCAAAGCTGGCCAGACAGCCGAACCGGGGGAACCGGTCCAACAGTCGGCGCAGGGGAGCGAGCTCTGTAGCGCCCTACCCCACGGCCCGCCCCAGGTCGATCACCGGGGTCGGGGGGCGAGGGTCCCCTTCCCCTGGGGCCAAGCTGAAGTCCGCTGCGTCGCAGAAGCGGGCGACTGGGACCGACGAGGACGGGGGTCTCGCCTCGCAGGTAAGTTTTACCTCCTACCCTTGGGCATGGGATTGAACCAGCCTCGTGCAGCCCAGGTGAAGGCAGCCCCCCTTCTGGTGCCGCAGGAAAAGCGCGATTCCGCGACATCAAGGCGGGGAGACACGCGGTCCGTGGTCACGCATCAAGGGTCGCCCTGGTGGAATCGGTCGGTGCTGGGTATGCCCATGCTGTCGCCAATGCACCCCTTCATCGCGCGGTGGACTACCCTCATCATGTTCCTCGACCTGGCGTACTCGTCCATCCTCCTCCCCATCTCGATGGCTTCTGGGCAGTCAGTGGTGCGATGGAACTGGGTCGCTGCGGTTGATTTTGTGGCTGGCGCCATTTTCCTAGCCAATATGGTCATCTCCCTGCACATCGGCTTCATGATCAGCCACAACTTCAGGCGCAAGCTCATCCTGGACGGGTTGGAGTCGCTGAAGTACTACCTCAGGAGCCCGAAGGCCGCCATTGACTTCATCTCTGTTTTCCCCCTCCTCGTCCAGATTATCGGGATGGCCTTCAGAACCGAAGGCACTGTCGATGCCGCGCTCGCGAGTCGTGCCCTCCGCCTCATCCGGCTCTTCAGCTTCGCTGCCACCACTTTCGTGGCAGCGAACAAAAGCGAGAACGATTCCCGGTACTGGCCGGCCTGGGCGGGGCGGAAGACGCAGTTCTTCTCGCTTCTCCTACTGACGGGGTTCATCATCGTCAACTTCATCGGCTGTCTCCTCCTCGCCTTCGCGCGCCTCCAAGACTCCGAGTTCCTTGGCACGTGGGTCGAGTTCAACGGGTTCGCGGACCACGAGGCCCCGAGCCAGTGGATGAATTCTGTCTACTGGGCGCTCACCACGGTGACGACTATCGGGTTTGGCGACATCACACCCTTCTCGAACGCGGAGCGCACGCTTATGCTCTTCGTCGAGATGTTCGGGGTGATCTTCTTCGCCAGCGTCATGGGTTCCATCACTACCATGATCCAGCGTATGAACAAAGAGTCGGACGCCCTCGAGGCCTTCCGCGCCCATCTCGAGTCGAGGGTGGCCTGGATGGTGCGGATGGGCATGCCGGCAGAGCTCATCCGAAGGACTCGCATGTTCTACCTCTCGACACAAGACGCAAGCAGCAGGAACACGGTAAGCTGGCAGTTCGTCAACGAGCTGCCCCCGGCCCTCCGCACTGAAATCACCCAGTACTCGGCGGCGGGACTGCTGGAGAAGCTCCCTCTCTTCGAGGGGATCGACCCCTCCCTCCTCAACATCATCACCTCCAAGCTCAACCCTTTGTCCATAGCCCCCGGTTATGACATCTGCGAGGAGGGAAGCACCAACGACTCGATCTTCGTCATCCAGGACGGAAAGGCCGTCGCGCTTGTCCACGATGCCGTAGAGGACGTTATTGAGGGCCCAGCAGTGGTGGGGGAGACCGCCCTCCTCGCGGACGTGGTGCCCGAGTGGAAGCTCCGCACCAGGGGGTTCCAGGCTCTGTCCGCAAGCACGGTGTGGGAGCTCAAGATCAACGCCATCATCCCCCTGCTCACTGGGAAACCTGCTCTCCACGCCATGCTCATCAGGAGGCTGCGCCAGCTCCTGCAGGAGCAGTGGGAGGGCTCCGAGGATCATGTGGATGACCTTCGTATTCTCGAATCGGCAAAGGCTGAGCTCGATGCCATCGTCAGTGTGCTCAAGAAGGCAGGCTCCATGCGAATCTTCGGGGGTTCTGGCAGCGCCCGGCAGGCCATACCAGGTGGTATGAGAGCGATCCGGGCGCAAAGCAGCGGGAGGAAGGTGGGGTCTGAGGCGTTCAACGAGAACACCGGTGTGGCCGAGGGGAATGAGCGAGGGAGCATGCATGGCAACAAAGGGACCCCAGGAGCGAGCAACATGAATCAATCTAACGATCTCGAGAACAGCCGCCGGCAGCCGAGCCTGACCAAGATGAAGACCGTACCAACGTCAACCTCGCGCAAGTACGTGCTGTCTGGCACGGACGAGGCCCGTGCGGAAGAAGGGCCTAGCGGGGAGCCGAGTGGGGAGCCGAGCGGGGAGAACGCGACCAGCCACCTCGACGAGCGGGAGAGGCACCACCAAACGCAAGCAGGGGCCCTGCGTAAGGTCATCTCTTTCCGCAAGTCCGCCGGTGGGGAGTCGGCCGATGCTGGGCGCACCGAGCAGCTTCCGACGAGCTCGAGGGCGGCTCCGCTTGCAGGACAGGGTAGAACACCTAAACGTGCCAGCGCGTTCTTTGGCGGGGGGCAGCTCGAGGGGAGCGGGAACGCTGACACGGGAACGAAGCGGCTCCTCCAGGGCGCTGTCAGCAAGGTGGTCGCTGCCAACCGCGAAATCAGGGCTGGGGACCCCACAAGAGGGACGCCCCCGAGGCCGCAGAAGGCCGCGCCCGACACGATGGAGCTCATGATGTCGGAGATGCGCGAACTAAAGCGGATGCTCAGCAACATTGTGGGGAGCGCAAGTGACGGGCCACAGCGCAACCTCGCCTTCGGGGAGGGCGCGAGTACGGGGAGGGCGCTCAGCAGCAGGAGCGGGAGTGGGCACCAGAAGATGGCAACCAACGATACCACCGGCGCCAGCGCCTCGGGCCCCGCCGAGGATCCGTGCTGATGCGGCCTCGCTAGGACCTGTGGCTCTGCTTAAGACCGAACCCGGGCCCCATTGAAATGGTTGAGAATGGCCGATCCCGCTCCAGCAGCTCCCACGTCCGTGGCCCGTCCAACGTCAGCGCCCAGCCCTCCAGTACCATCAACGCGGTTGTTGAGCGCCGCGGGGTGCCCGGCCTCCGCCGCCGCCAGGTACAGCCGCTCTGCCTCCCCGGCGTCCGCGGCATTCCCGCAAGCACCGTGCACCATCCCACAGCCCCGATCGACTGGCTAGCGCCAGCACCCCGTCCTACTGGGGGGAGGACCACCGCTTCACGGTGGCGACGTGCACGCCCTCCGGGACGCGCATTCCGAGCTTGTCCACCCACAGGTCGAGAAGCCGGTCCCTCGTCCTGCCCATCTCCAGTGCCTCGAGCTGCCCCAGGGCCTTGCGCGCCATCTCCTCAGACGGGTGCCTCCAGCGTAGGTGTTCCAGAGGGACCTCCAGGCTAGGATACCGGGCGGCCTTGCGCAGCTTCACCAGGTCCTTGCTGAGCCGCGCCGCGTCCTCCGCCCCATCCTTGGCCAGACAGTTGCGCGCCCTGGTGTCCTTGACCTCGCCCTTCCGCAGGAGCACCTCCTCCACAGTTCCGAACTCCCTGACGAGGGGCAGCGCCGACTTCTCCCCGATGCCCTTCACCCCGGGGATATTGTCGCTCGAGTCCCCCTTGAGCGCCTGCACGTCCACCCACTGGGCCGGGTCCAGCCCCTCGAAGGCGGCGCGGAAGTCCTCGTCAGTGTACGGGACGAGGTACCCCGCGCCGGCGCCACCCGACTGGTCCCTCGTCCTTCGCGTCGGCGGTTTGAGCATGCGGACCTGGGGCGACAGGAGCTGGTAGTAGTCCGAGTCGAGCGAGATGATGGACACGAGCATCCCCGCCTCTGCCGCCCGGGTGGCCACCGTCGCGATGCAGTCGTCCGCCTCGATGCCCATCTCCCGGATGCAGGGGATATTCATGGGGGCCAGCATGCGCTGGATGTGGTCCGCGCTCTCCGCGACCACCAGGGGGGTCGGGTCGCGGTGAGCCTTATACGCGGGGAAAACCTCGTGCCGCCACGTCAAAGACTGGTGGGGGGCCTGTGAGCCCCCCCCCGCGGCACACGAGTTCTTACTGTCCATGCACACAACGACGTGGCTCGGTGGAGGGTCTAGGTCCATCACGTCCATCACCATGCTGAGGAACCCCGTCTGAATGGTCGTGTCGAGGCCGTTGCTGTAGAGCCTCTTGTCCGCGGGGAATCCGTGGTGGATCCTGCGGGGAGGGTGCCGGCAGGCGTCACGCCTGCCTGCCTCTGCTGAGCGTGCTGAGCCCCGGGGCGGGGGCGAGGGCCGGGGGCCGGCCGGCGAGGGGTGCTCCCGGAATCACCTGTGGATGATGGCCATGCCGTCGATGAGGTACATCCTCTCCGCGCCGCTCACCGACGCGGCGTCGTGCCACGAAGGAAGGGCCGGGAGGGGGGGGGGCGAGCCCCGGCCGCTCCCCGGCCTGCCCGGACCACTGTGAGTGGACAAGCAACCTCATCGCGCGCATCCTGGCCTGTTGACGACGCGATGGACTGCAGGGGGCGCGCGGATATCCCCCAAGGCTGCGCGGGGCGCGCACGCGAGGATACCCCAAGCGCATGCAAGGAGGTCTGCCGGGCGCAGGTACACACGGCCACCGGCCCAAACGAAGGAGAGGACATGAACTGGAAAGCCCTCAAATTCCCAGACGAGGGTGCCAAACCTCCTCTCAGCTGCCTACCAAGGGCGCTACAGAGCATGAGAGATCCTCGTGCAAGCGGGGCAAGCGGGAATTATTTTGTCGCCTGGTTGCCGCGTCAGCGCCCCCTGATCCAAGGGCGTAGGGTCGTGACAACTGCGGAATCTGGCCCGACCCACGCCGCTGCTGGAGACCTGCGGGTCGCTCTCAAGAAGCACCGGACTCCGTCAGCCCTACTCCGGCAGCGACAGACTCAGCCCCGGCTCCGGTGCCCAGGTTGGTAGTCCGCCCCCCGTCGCCCGCCTCCGCGCGTCTTTTTTTAATGACGCGGGTGGAACAGAACATCACATTACTACTAATTCGTCCCCCCCCCGGCCTGCGGCAACTCGGGCCTTCTGCACCAAGAGATCCAGAAATCCTCCTGTCGATCGAGATTATGGCCTTCCTGAGCTCGAGCGCGCGCTGCGCGCCGGTTCTTGCACCATTCCCTGTGCGCTCGACGAGGAACTCGATCATCGCCGGTTCCTCGGGGGGCTTCGGGGGGAAGAAGCAGGGGGCCTCTCCCAAGGAACGCAAGCGGGGGGTGAACCTTAAAAAGGCGGGTGCAAGGCGTCCCCCCCCCCGCGATGCCCCCGTTCACGCACGATGCACCCAACGGACGCGTCCTGCGCCGTTCAGAGGCGGATGTGGGCGCTCACGCCTGGCGGTCCTCCCAGCTGGGCCAGACCGATAGACCTCAGTGAAGTGCACAGGGGTGGGAGGGGGGTTACGCCTGCCCGGGGGCGGAGACCTCGACCCCCCCGGCGATGGCCACGGCGATGTCCCTATTCGCGGTTGTGCCCGCAGGAGCTCGGCCTCGACGCCAGCGAGGTGTCCCGCGGGGCGCCGTCCACGAAGAGGGGGGGGGCTGGGGCGCCGGTGGGCAAGGAGTGGGCCCGACTGTGTAACGTCAGCGAGCTCAACGACAAGCCCCCGATGGGCCGCAAGGCGGTGGCCGTGGACGGGACGGACCTCCTCGTCGTGAGGTGCTCGGAGGATGAGGTCTACGTCTGCCAGGTGGCGGGGACTGCCTACGAGTTCCCGCTCGTGGACGGCACCGTCGAGACGCAGCTGGGCGGGGCCTGGAGCATTTCCTCGCCCCTCGACGGCTCCGTGTACGATCTCGCGACCGGAAACGTCGTCTTCTGGTGCCCCACAGACACCGTCGCGCGGAGGGTCCTCAACGCCAAACCCAAGGACCCCGTGCCGTTGAGGGTGTATGAAACGAGGCTAGTGGACAGTGGGGACGTGTTCGCCAAGGTCCGCGTCTAGAACGCCCGGCCGGCCCGTTCAATCAACCGATCCTAGGGCGCCCGGAGGACCCCAGCCGCTGCCCTCGCGAGCACCGGCTGCTGCTGGGCCAGCGCATCGAAGGCCTCCTTCATGGCCCGAAAGTCCCCCATGAGCG
>Ga0181581_10003681_pt1 | contig 11997 bp, 6 predicted proteins | sample 071ome_22_FD_132433 | JGI IMG/M metagenome (GOLD analysis project Ga0181581, IMG submission 132433) | Coastal salt marsh microbial communities from the Groves Creek Marsh, Skidaway Island, Georgia - 071404AT metaG (megahit assembly) | ecosystem: Environmental > Aquatic > Marine > Intertidal zone... | reverse complement strand
CGTTTCGGACGATGACACTCTGGATGTCTCGGCACGCAACAAATCTGTTTGAGATAGACGCGCGCGTCGCAGATGGCTTGCATGGCGCCTCGACACCGTCCGTGCGCCGCGCACGCCTCGCGATATCTCGCCGCCTCGCGATAGCCTCGATCCTTGTGCATGTCCCCTCTGTAATACGTCAATAATCGACGCAATCGCACCTCGAGCGCTTGCGTGCGCTCGAGCGTTCGTAGGAGGACTTTTTTTAAATTCACCGCGTTGGTTCGAATCCCGAACGCATCCTGAATCGCGCCGACGTCGTCGAGAAACGCGCACGCGTCGCGCGCGACGGCGTCGCCGAGCGCGGCGGCGACGTCTCGCGTCACCAGTTCCCATCGTCCCTGTTCGTACGAATCGATGTTTCGAGCGTTCACGTCGAGTGGACACAGTCCCTGTATTCGTGCGTCGGGCGTGAGGGCGTACATGGCGCGCACGCGACGACGAAACGCATCCGGCGACTCGGGCGCGGAGGTCGACGCGGCGGCGTCGCGAGACGTCGTCATGAATCGAACGATGATGACGACGGAGATGCGCGGACGCGCGCGAGTCGGCGCGTCCAGCGAAGACTTCCGCGCGTCACGAAAGACGTGTGTCGCGCCTCGGAGTCGGTCGCCCGTCACCGACGCGTCGCGACCGCGCGTCGCGCGTCGATGCGTGACGCGTCGAGACGAGACGCGCGGAGAATCGTCGATCGTCTCTCGTCCACCGACGCGCGCGCGAGACGATCGACCCAACTCGCGACGCGTCGAGAGGTGCGCGCGAGATTTATACGCTTTACTCGTCCATCGTCGCGACGCGTCGAGGCGTTCACCGACGCGCGCGCGCGTGCGAATCGAGACGCGCGCGCGCCGTTCCCCTCGGGCGCGACGACGACACGGTGTCCGACCGACCGCGATGTCGTCCCGGTTCCATACTGTGCGTCTTCGAACGCCATCTATGCGGAATTCGAATGGGCACGTACGTGCGCCTTTTTACATTCCTCTATCCATGGGGTGTTTGTATATGAGGATATGTCTCCTAGTCGAGACGTGTGGGAGACCATGAGAAGGACCGTGAGTGGACAAAGAGCCGTTGGTCGGGGGGACGACGACGGGAGACGACGACGCTCGGAGACGCGGCGCGATGTCGACGCCGGCGAAAGAGAACGCGCGTGCGGACGCGGGAACGGTGAAAACACCGTCGTCGGTGCGTGCGAGATCGATCGGGGGGGGTGTGAAGCGCGCGAGAGAGCGCGGGGGTCGAGTGTGGGTGATGTGGATGGATTTTAAATGCGACGCGACGAATGAATGAATGAACGCGCGTGGACGTCGTGCGCGAACGTTTCTCGTGAACGAACGGTGGACTGACAATATCGCGTCGTCGTCGTGCGTTCGCGCGCGTAGATTTTAAAGCGACGGGGACGGACGCCGACGTCGCCGGCGCTCGCGGAGAATGGCGAAACCGCCGAACGGGCGACGCGGTCGAGCGCGAGGAGACGATCGGGGAGACGCGATTCGGCGGTGAGTCAAGAGGGTTCGGGTGAGGGCGGTGAGAGCGCGGCGGTGGCGGCGGCGGCGGCGCCGCCGTCGCCGGCGTTTGCGAAGAGGAAAAAGCAGAGACAGTCGCTGGGACGGCGCGTGTCCTTCGCGGCGCCGGCGGTGTTGGAGACGGTGCGCGAGTTTGAACCGGAAGGGGACGAGGATAAGAGCGGTGAGACGTATGAGGCGAGCGCTGAGGTGCCGGCGGGCTTTTCGATCGTGGAGGAGGCGAGCGTGGAGACGGCGCCGGCGCGGGATCGCACGGAGACTTTTGAATTCAAGGCGTCGGCGGAGACGCTCAACGTCGCGGGAGGGGCGACGCCGTCGCCGGCGGAGGACGCGAATGCGGCTGATTTCTCGTTGTCTCCGGTCGCGAACGACGAACAGGAGGCGCCGAACAGCGCGCAGTTGAATAGCGAAGGGAAGCACACGCCGGGCAAGAGACGGGCGAGCGTGGGACGCTTCGGGACGCCTAACTCGGCCGATCGCACGGGCGCGTTCACCTTTGACGCGACTCAAAACATGGACGACGTGACGTCGGAGGTGCCGACGATGGGGGCGCTCTTGGACGCGGCGGATACGGAGAACATCACCGGCGCGGTGCCGTCGTTGTCCAACCTGTTGAACGCGGACGAGTCTCCGCTCGGGTACAGACCGACGCCGACGCGCGTCAAGCCGGACGCGACGGAAGACATCACCGGTACCGTTCCATCGCTCGCCGCGCTCGCGAACGAGGACGAGGAACACACCACGACGTCGCAAGGGGAGGTGGACATGGACACGGGGAACACCACCGACGGTATTCCCGCCTTTGAGCCCACCGACGATCTCACCCAGCGCGCCGTCGACGCCGCGCACGCGAGCGCGCTCGATCTGGCAAATACGGTGATGATGGACGACGCGACCATGGCGTTCAGCATGGGCGCGCCGACGCCGGGATCCGTCGCGCCGGGTCCGACGCCTTCGTTGACCTTTGCCTTTGACGAAAAGAGCGGCAAGCGCGAGAGCGCCGGGTTACCGCCCCGATCCGTCACCGCGAACACGCGACCGTTCAACCTGACCGATTCCACGAATCTGGATTTGCAAGGTCAAGCCAAGGGCGGGATGGGTACGAACACGTTCAATTACGTCTACGGCGCGAACGGCGACGGCGCGACGACCGCCGGCACCAGCGCGCCGACGAACCAGCCGACCACCGACTTCCCCACCGCCGAAGTGACGGGCACAGATGTGCAAGCGGCGATGGGCGTGACGCCCGCGAACGGCGCCGGCGTCGCGGCCACTCCGAACACGGATGGTTCGATCGCGAGCTCGCACGACGGTTTCACGCCGGGCGACGAGTCTCTGCGCATGGCGGAACTCTTGCGTCAAAAGCAACACGGTGATGAAGCGTTGATGAGCATGAGAAAGGTGTACCAAGAGCGCACGACGCCGATGCAGGGTCGATACGGTGCTCCTCCGGTGATGCAAGCCTTCACGCCTTCGAGAACGATTACGATGGGAGGCGCCAACTTTATGCAATTCGGCGGGGCGGGCACTCCCGGCGCGGCGATGCACAATCCTTTGTTTGGCACCCCGGGTGGACACACGGGTACGATGCTGCAAGGACTTCCGACGTCGTTGCCGCCGATTCCAGACGCTCTCATGAACTCGAAACCGATCGATTTAGAAACGTTCTTTTACGCGTGCGAGATTTCCTTCATGGAGGCGAAAAACTTGGGTCGACGATCCTCCATCGCCATGGGCGCCTTGGCCACGGCTCCGCCACCGGAGACGCAATCCGAGGCGCTGAAACTGTGCTGCTTGACCGCGCCCCTCATCGAGGCGCTCGAAGGCTTCCACGAACAGTTGAATGTGCGAATGAACGCGCTCACCGCGGAGACGGAAAAGTTGCGCTCCACCGTCGAGGCGACGCAGCCGCCACTTTTGCGCTACGCCGCTTCCGACGATCCGGCGCACGCCAACGAGCTTCGACGTGCGGGTAAAGCGCTCAAGAAGGAGTGCCAACTCGCGGCCAAGGAGCGATTTGCGCAACAACGCATGGAAACCGAGGAACTCGTGCGAGAAAGCTTGAACTTTCACAGCGAAATCTTGTTGAAGAGCTCTCAGAGCATCGCCAACTCGCGAGCAATCGCGGCGGAGGCGATTTCGAGCGCGAATGGGCACATCATCAAGCTTCGAGCGCAGCGGGCGGCGAGCTCGAGGCGCTTCGACGCCGCCAAGTCGACGTCGGCGACGAAGGAACAGGTGTTGGAGGCGTTGGCAAACAAGCGCGCGGCGATCAAAGCGGCGCGCAGAGCGCTCGTGGCGAGCGAACAGAACTTGGAGCGCATGAACTCGCGCAAGATGACCATCAAGTCTGAACGAGACCGACTGCAAGAAGAACTCGACGCCATGCGAGAGGCGCAAGACGTGGCGGCGGACGCGACTGTTAGTTTCAAGTCCTTCGGAGGCGTCGACATGGATGATACGCCCTCCCGACTGCGACGAGCTAGTCAAGTGCGATTGCGCGCCAAGGCGAAGAACGCGCAGGGCGCCAGTGAAGAACTCGGCGTTCTCAGCGGTCTCGCGCCCTGGCGTTTGGAGGGCGTGGGCGGACCGCCGGGAGCCGAGCTCACCATTCGCGTGGGTTCACTCTTCCGAGTCACGCTCGACGCGAGCACGGGTGCCGGTCGCGTGACGTCGGTCGATGGACCCGAGATGACGCCGAAGGGTGGCCGCGAGTTCGCCGCCGCGTTGGCGGGTGCGCCGATCGCGTGGAGCGAAGACGCCGTGCCGGCGGGCGGCGTCGCGGGTGTCTTGCAAGAGCTCGCGCCGAAGCTGTCACGCGCTGAACGCGTTTTGGAGGAGATGGAGGGGTGCCGAAACGAGTTCCCGCGACTCAATAGAATCAAGTGTAGCGCGACGGGTGTGCTCGAGCTCACCTTTGTCGATTTCGTCAACGAAAGACTGTTTAGCGTGAAACTGAACATGATGGGCGGCGCGTACCCGTACGGCGCTCTGAGCCCGGAGGTGGTCGTGCAACTCACGGGGAAGAAAGGCGTGAGTGAGTTACCGAACGTTGAAGCGATTCAACGCGCGATCAACTCCGTGCCCGTCGGTCCGCGCCGTTTGACGAAAGTGTGCCGCATCTTAGATTCCATAGTCAGCACCGGCAAGAACGCGTTGACGTCCTTCGCCGCCATGCCGGCGCCGGCGCCGCGCCGACCGTCGCACGCGCCTTCGCTTTTGTATGCTCGATAGTTCGTATATTAATAATTGAAAACAAGCAATGTCTATTCTACGCTATACGCCAATAGTAGACGCGAAGACGCTCGTCAACGCTGAGAGTCAAAGGCTATGCGAAGCTCCGGGGGTGATCCCTCCGCGGCGCGCGCCTCTTCGCCGTCGCCTATCGTTCTAAACGCGAGACAGTGGACGCTTCGGTGTCGTTCGTAGGCGATTCGGTCGAAACCAACCTTCAGAAACGCCTCTCTCCACTCTGCGAGCACGGGCAGCGCCTTGTGCGGACAGTGTCCCTTGTCCGTACTGTGTGGAGTGATGACGAAGAAGAGACCGGCGCCGCGGTTTTTCAACGCCAAGCGCGCGCGGCGCACCATCTCGCCGCGTTGTTTCGGTGTCGGCAAGTAGCTCAGAACGAGTGAGAAGACGATGACGTCCGCGTCGTGTTCCCGCACCGCTTCGAGAGCGGCGGATTCGCCCTCTCGAGACGCCGGCGCGACGCGCTCTTCCTCGCCGAATCGCACGTTGAGCCAATCACAACGATACACCGATGGTACGGCGGGACACAGATCGCACGCCACGGCGTTCACGGTCAGATTTCCCGGCCACGGACCTTTGAAGTGCAGATTAAAGTAGTCCCAACACGAACCGACGTCCAAGAGCTTCAACGCGGCGCCTGCGACTCTTCGATCCGGCGTCCCGAGCGCGTCCTCACTCTCGACGATCGTCTTCAGCACGCTCTCGAAAGGTTCTCCGCGCTCGCGCGCCAACGCGCGCGCGCGTCGCTTATTCGCCGTGGCCCACGTCGGCGCTGTTTCGCTCGGCGCGCACCGCTCCGCGTCCCCGAAATACAATCCAGTCGCGTTCACGCACCACTCCAACGCGCTCACCACCCACGCCCGGTTTCCAACCTCCGTCGCCGCCTCGGCGTATCTTCGCAGCGCCTCCGCCCCGTCCTCGCTCACCACTCGCTCCCACGTCTTCTCTGCGTCCTCCGTCTCTCGCGCGTCGGCTCGAAGCGCTCTGTGATGATTCACGATGACGTCTCGTCGCCACATCGACCGCTCGCGATCCCGATCGCTCTTCTCCATCGCCATCAACACCTCCACCTTGACCGCATCCGCATCGAATCCCTCCTCCGGCCGTTTCGACGCCTCGGCGAAGACGCGCGCGCACCGCGCGCGCTCCGCCGCGAAATTCCTCGCCAACGCCTCGCACGACCTCTGCACCCACCCCATCACGCTCGACGACGCCTCCGACGGCTCGGAGCCGTTCTCAGACGACGTCTTCGCTCGTTTCCGTCGTCCATCGTCCTCCCGCGCGTCTCTCTCGCCCGCAACGACGGTGTCCCCGACGGCGCACTTTTCTCGTCCCAGCGCGAACAGCGCCGAGACCACCGCCTCGCACGTCCGCTCGCACCCGAACGCCACCCCTCTCGCGTCGAACGCGTCGCGAATGATGGCTTCGTCCGCACCGCTCGCCCGCTCGCGCACGCGCGCGCACGCGCGACGCAGGCGTCGGACGCAGTGCGCGCGGAGCGACTCGACGCCGGGCGTCGACATCTGTCGTCACTCGCCACCGCGCGTGACCGGACGGACGACCGCGAGGAAGAGCGCGACTCGCGTCTCGCGCGTCTCAGCGCGTCTCCGCGCCTCGTCGACGTCGTCATGGGCGCGCGAGACGGCGCCGAACGCGCGCGCCGCCGCCGGAAGAAGAAATCGACCGACGCGCCGCCGCCGCCGCCCGTGGCGCGCGCGAGCGACGACGACGATTCGGACGGGGGCGTGAGCGATGAAGACGTTCGATTCGTTCGTAAGAACGCGGCGTACGCGTCGTTCATGACGAGTGGGTCGTTCGAGGAAGCGCCGTCGGGGAGTCGGCGGCGAAGAGACGACGACGACGACGACGCGCCCGAGGCGGCGCACGGTCGCGCGATGCGAGAGCGGGCCAAGGCGGAGGCGGAGGAGGCGGCGCGAAAGGCGAATTTACCGGAGGAGCGTAAACCGTTGGCGCTGCCGGTGAAACGGTTGGATGGGACGGTGGTGAGGGACGCGACGGCGCCGGCGGACGCGCCGGAGAGCGACGGCGACGACGACGACGACGACGGGCAGGAGGGCGAGGGGAAGTGGAGAGACGTCGGCGCCGGCGAGGGGAGAGGTCTCGGAAAGAAGGCGATGGCGCGCGAGATTCGCGAGAGCGATCTCGGACGTGAGACGACGAAGTCAAAGAAGAATGAAAAGTGGTGGGAAAAGCAGGCGGAGGACGCCGCCGCCGCCGCCGAGGCGGAGAAGAAGAAGAAGCGCAAAAAGGGGGACGATTCGTCAAGCAGCGATTCGGAGGATGCACGAGAGGAACTCGCGGTGAAACTCGCGGATAAGCGTCGGGCGGATCGCGAGGCTCTGGAGGCGGAGATGAGCGCCGAGGCGAGACGCGAGAGCGTCAAGATTCGCATCGCGTCGACGTGTCAGGGCATTCTCGAGGATCCGGAGACGCGGTGGAAAGAGTTGAAGGAGGTCGGGACGCTGTGTGAAGACAGAGACCCCGAAGTCGCTCGATTGGCCGCGCTCTCGCTCACGCTCGTGTACAGAGACATTTGTCCCGGGTACCGCATTCGTCCGCCCACGGAGAAGGAGTTGTCGATGAAGGTGAGCAAAGAGGTGATGAAGACGCGCGCGTTCGAGAGCGGTCTCCTCGAACACTACAAGGCGTACGTCAAGACGCTCGTGCGTTGTTCTGGGGCGAAAAAATCGCGCGCACAGCGCGGAAGAGGCGGTCCAGACACGGAATCCGCCATCAAGTGTCTGTGCGCGTTGCTCGTCGGTTTACCGAGCTTCAACTTTCGCACGGATATCTTATCCGCCCTCGTGCCCGTGTTCGACAAACGGGACGAACACCACGCGAAACTCGTGGCGAACGCCCTGGGCGATGCGGTCGAGAGCGACGTTCGCGGTGACTTGACGCTCGAGGCGTTACACATGACGGCGCAACTCGTCAAGCAGAGTCGATGCGACGTCCAGCCGAGCGCGTTTTCCTACTTTCTCAAGGTTCGATTCGACGAGGGCATCCTCGTCCCTCTGGTGCGCGATAAGAAGGAGGTGCTCTCTCGCAAACAGACGTTCAAGAAGAAACAGGAGGAGCGCGAGAAGATTCGCAAGGCTCGCGCGGAAAAGATGAAAAAGCAACAAGAGAAGGAGCGCATGAAATCCTTTGGACACGAGGTGGATTCCTCGGACGATAGCGAAGACGAAGAGGCGGCGTTTCGTCGCGATTTAGACGAAGGTTCCGCCGTGATGAGTTTCGGAGAGAAGAAAAAGATGCAGAGTCGACTGTTAGAGGCGACGTTTGAGATGTACTTTCGAGTGTTGAAGAACGCGGCGAGTCCCGAGCCCACGCCCGGATTGCCCCTCCTGAGCGCGGCGCTCACCGGTTTAGCCAAGTTTACGCACTTGATCTCCATCGATTTCTTGGGTGATCTCATGGAGGTGTTTAGAAAGTTACTCGCCAAGGAGGACTTATTATCGGACGCCCTCAAGGCGCAGACGTTGTTGACGGCGTGTGAGATTTTGAGCGGTCACGGCGAGGTGCTCCAAGTGGACACGGGCGAATTTTATAGACAGCTGTACGTCATGCTCGGGAAACCGAGCGCCGGGAACGCCGGTTGGCAGGAGGGCATGTCCATCACCGATCAACGCTCGCTCAGTCACGGCACGCTTCGCGTGCGAGCGATTCAGAGATTCATCGGTGGGTTTAAACAGGTGGACCAGGCGCGCATGGCGGCGTTTTCCAAGCGTCTCGCGTCGGCGTCCATGGGCATGGAGGCTGGAGAATGCCTCGGTTCCCTCGGCGTCGTGCGTCAAATATTAGCCTCGTACCCACGCGTTCGCAATCTACTCGAGAACGAGCGCATCGGCAACGGCGTGTTCCAGATGGATCTCGACGATCCCGAGCACGCGCAGGGCATGTCCGCCGTCTTGTGGGACCTCTCGCTCCTCGCCTCGCACTACCATCCGACGTGCGCGGCCGCGGCGAGAGAGGTGGCGAATTTACCACTGAGCGGCGCCATCGCCCCACCACCGGGTTCACACGCCCCGAGCGAACTCGCCAAAACGTACTCCACCCTGCGAGGCGACTTCAATCCGCCCATGGTCGAGCCGCCGACGCTTCGCGCCGCGCCTCGCGCGCCGCGCGACAGAAAATCCTTCGTCGACGTCTTCAGCGACGAATTCGCCCAGCGCGTCGCCCAGCGCACCACCACCGATTCCCACGACGACGCCGACTTTCGTCGACACTTTCGTCGTCAACGCGCGCACGTCGCGCACGCGTCGCTCCTTCGCGAGCGGGACAGACTCGCGCGTCTGTCCCGCGCCGCGCGCGACCGCGCCGACGAGATCGCCGCAAAGACGAAGACAAAGGCGAGGAAACGAACGAAAACGTAACGTGACATCGCATCGTCGTCCACGCGTCGTCGACACCGCGTCGACGCCGCGTCTCGTCCCCGTTCGCTTCGCGGCGACCGACCGACCGACCGACCGCTCGTAATGAAAAAGAATTAGTGTTGTCACCGATCGTCACCTCCCCGCGCGCCCCGGCGCCCTCGCGCGATCGTCATGGCGTGGCAATCGCGCGTCAGGGACATGGAGCGCTCGTTCGAGACCGCCGAGTCGACGATACTCGCCGCGCGTCGACGAGGGAAGGGCGGGAAAGTGCATGATGCGAGCGCGGCGATGCGTAAAGATTATCGTGCAATGTTACGCGACGCGGACGACGCCGGCGCGAGTGAGCGGGCGAGAGTGGAGGGGGGAAGAGATGGGGTCATGTCGGACGATTCAGCCGAGCGCGCGTCGCCGGGAGAGACGCGCGTGCGCGTGGACGTGGATGAGACGTCGACGTCGGGCGAGGCAGAGCCGAGACGCGACGGAGACGGAGACGGAGACGACGTGGGCGTCCACGGCGTGCCCGGCATGGAAGATTTCGGACCCGCGATCGATGCAGACGTCGAGCGACCGGCGATGCGGCGGATGAGGCCGAAAGGGGAGACTTACGCACCCACGGCGTTGATGCGCGCGCTCGCCTGGACGCGACGGCTCGGTTTGGTCGGCGCGGCGGCGCTCTTCGGAATATTTCTCGTCTTGGTCGCGTTCGCCGTGTACGAAGAGATGCGCGCGGTGACGCCGTACGATCCGTTGAGACCAGATTTCGGACCGAACGGACCGATCGTGGACTCGATGACGGTGGCGGAGGAAGCGGCGGCGAGAGGCGAGAGCGCGACGGCGGCGCTGTTGGACGTCGAGCGCGAAATTAAAGGGGGCGGTGGACGGTAGACGCGCGCGCGCGCGAGTGATTTCTCGAAGTATTATAGATGTGTAACTGTGGATGATGGAAATTAATGTACAAAGATTGAACTAGGCGCGGCTCAACCAAAAGTGAATGAACGGTTGCGCGACGACGACGGCGAGCAAGACGTAATTGTGCGACATGCTCTGCGAGTATCCACCCTGTCTGGACTCGCTGAAGATGATCCTCTTGAGCGTTTTCGCCATGAAGACGCAATTACACAGGGTGGACCAGAGGAGAAAGAACCAAAAGACGTACGAGGCGTTGAACATTTTCGACGCGAGGACGAGCGAGGCGTACGTAAACGTGTACCCGACGTACGCGGCGATGTCGAGAATCGGCGCCGAAACGAGATGATTGGCCGAGCTCGCCGAACGAAGGGCGACCCATATGATGGCGGATTCGCTCGACCAGAGCAATCCACTCCACCACGCGTGCGTCGCGAGCGCCTCTGGCGTGAACGAACCTTTGCCCGACGACGCGAACACCTCGCGAATCGACGCGATGAGCACGTACGTCCAAAACGCCATCAACGGAATGTACAGATCCGGCGCGTTGATATCATTCTTCGGCGGCTTATACGCCGTCCCCCCGGCCACGGTCTCCGGCAGACGAACCCAAGACCCTTTGTGCAAAAACGGACACAAAATCAAACGCAACTTGTGAAACACGTACGACTCCGTCACGTCGAAATACGCCCGCATGGACGCCGTGCTGAAATATTTCGCATAGTTTGAGCTCATAAACGACGCTCCGTCGTTCAAAAACTTCCCTCCGTACATCCCGAACCCGGCGGCGGCCAAACTTCTCGGACTCATCGGCATGCCAAAACCGGCGCCGGCGTCGCTCGAGCTCGCGTCGCCGTACCCTCTTCCACCCGCGTTCACCGGCGGCACCGGCGGTGCGGCGTATCCACCGCCCGCGTGCGCGTCACCGTACACACCCGGACTCACATTCGGCGCTTGCGGAACCGCACCACCACCGTACGACGCGCCCGCGCGCGGTTCGCCGTACGGCGTCGGCGTCTGTCCCCATCCGCCCGCGCTCTGCGAAGGCGCCTGTTGCCATCCACCACCCTCCTATCGACACCACGCGCGCGCGTCGCGACACACCGTCAGTCTTTCCACCTCTTCCACGCCTCGCGTCTGCGTCACCACCGTCGCGCGCGCGTCCACCGACGCGTCGGCGGTGCACCGCGCCCCCGCCGTGTCACACAAAAGATGACGCGTCGAACCGTTCGCGCGTCTCGCCCGTCCGCGCGCGCGCACCCGTCGAGGAGGCGCCTGTTGCCATCCACCACCGCCTCCACCGGGCGGTTGCATCGCGCGCGGTCGCCGTCGCGCGTCGTCGTCGTGTGTCGTTCGAACGGATCCATCGTCGTCGACCGAACGCGTGTGCACGATAAAAACATATCTACATACCCTTACACACCCTTTGACTATAGTATAGGGTTTAGACTAACCTTCGAGCGCACAGCCTAAACCCTCGCCTCTGATCCCCATCGCGCGCGTTCGCGCGTCGCCGCGTCCCACACACCGCGACGCCCGTTCGCGCGTCCGATCGACGCATCGACGCGAGGTTCGCGCGCGACATCTTTTTTGTCTCCCGCATCGCACACCGCGTCACCCCGCGCGCGCGCACCGCGTCATCCATCATGTGGCTCTCGGCGCGCCGTCTCGCCCGCGCGACGACCGCGCGCGATGTCGTCCATCGTCATCATCGTCTCTCCCGCGGCGTCACCGCGAGCGCGACCGCGGCGACGCGCGCGAACGGACCGAGCGATATTTTATCAACCCCTCGTCCGTCGTCCGACCGTCCGTCGACGTCGATCGACGAGGCGTTGACGCGCGGACGTCGATTGTATCGAGACGCCTGTCGAGAGATT
>Ga0181581_10003680_pt1 | contig 11998 bp, 8 predicted proteins | sample 071ome_22_FD_132433 | JGI IMG/M metagenome (GOLD analysis project Ga0181581, IMG submission 132433) | Coastal salt marsh microbial communities from the Groves Creek Marsh, Skidaway Island, Georgia - 071404AT metaG (megahit assembly) | ecosystem: Environmental > Aquatic > Marine > Intertidal zone... | reverse complement strand
TGACACCCATTTTTTCGCTCCCGGATTTTTCGATGTTTCTGCCACGCCTGTCCCGGCACCTGTAAGGTGCGCAGGCGTTATATTACCCCGATGCCGCGCCGCCGGCAAAGCGCGGCGTCGATTCCATCAGCATGCGGGTATAGGGATCCTGCGGGGATTCGATCAGGGGGCCGGCCGCGTTTTCCTCGACCAGCCGGCCATTCTTCAGAACGCCGATCCGGTGCGCCATCACCCGCACCACCGCCATGTCATGCGAAATGAACAGATAGGTCAGCTGCAGGTCGCGCTGGAGCTGCTTCAACAGGTTCAATACCTGCGCCTGGACCGACACATCAAGCGCCGAGGTTGGCTCGTCACAGACAATGAATTGCGGGTTCGAGGCCAGCGCCCTGGCGATCGAGATGCGCTGGCGTTGGCCACCTGAGAACTCATGCGGGTAGCGCTGCGCATCCTGCGTCGACAGGCCGACCTGGTCCAGAAGCTCATGCACCCGTCGCCGGCGGGCCTCGGGATCGGCGATCAGGTCAAAGGCGCGAATCGGCTCCATCAGGATATCGCCGACACGCCAGCGCGGATTGAGACTGGAATAGGGAGACTGGAACACCATCTGCAGCTTCTGCCGCAGGCTGTTATCCTGAACCTGGCCCTGCCTTTCATCAAAGGCGGTCCGGCCGTCGAACCTGATCGTGCCGCTGTCGGGCCGCTCCAGCCCGACAATCATGCGGGCGATGGTCGATTTGCCCGACCCGCTCTCGCCGACAAGGGCATAGGTCTGGCCGCGCGCGATGGAAAAGCTGACATTGTCGACAGCCGTCAGCTGCCGCCGCGCGCCACCGGTCAGGAGCCGTGCCAGAAACGGGTCGGAAATATCGAAATGCCGGCTGACGCCGGAGACCTGCAGATAGGCGTTGTCCATCATCACCCCACCCGGCATCACCCGGCCTCCTGCGTCTGTGCCCCGTAGAGATGACAGGCGACACCGTCGATGAAGGGTGCGGCGGTCCGGCGGCACACCGGCATGACATCACCGCAGCGCGGATGGAACCGGCAGCCCAGCGGCAGCGCGGCGAGGCTTGGCATGCTGCCCGGGATTTGCGGCAGCACGGTATCCACGGACACAAGATCGAGGTTCGGCGTCGCCGCCATCAGCCCCTTTGTATAGGGATGGCGCGGCGCCGCGATCACCTCGGCGGTGCGGCCGGTCTCGACAAGACGGCCGGCATAGAGAACAGCGACACGGTCCGTCGTCTCGGCGATCACGCCCATATCGTGGGTGATCAGGATGACCGCGGCGCCGCGCTCCTTGCAAAGTCGGCGCAGAAGTGCCAGCACCTGTGCCTGGATCGACACGTCCAGCGCCGTTGTCGGCTCATCGGCGATGATCAGCTCTGGCTCCGGCGCCAGCGCCAGCGCGATGACGATACGCTGGCGCATGCCACCGGAGAATTCATGCGGATAGGCACCTATGCGGCCGCGGTCGATGCCGACCTCATCCAGCAATTCACCGGCGCGCTGCGCCGCCGCGCCGGCATCCATGCCAAGATGAAGCTGGATCGTCTCGACCAGCTGGTCGCCGACGGTCCGCAGCGGATTGAGGCTTGTCAGCGGGTCCTGGAAGATCATCCCGATCCGTCGTCCGCGCACGCTTTCCGCCTGGCCGTCGATCCGCTGGCCCTGCAAGGTGATCCGGCCGCCGGTGATCCGGCCCGGCGGCTCCAGAAGGCCCATGATGGCCGCGCCCGTCAGCGATTTGCCGGCGCCGCTCTCGCCAACGAACCCAAGCACCTCGCCAGCCTCAAGCGTAAAGGAAATCCGGTCAAGCGCCTGCAATCGCTGGCGGCGCTGCGGGAATTCCACGCTCAGATCGCTGACCTCAAGAAGCGGTGCCGTCATTTTAACCTCGGATTCAGCGTGTCTTTCAGCCAGTCACCAAGCAGGTTCACCGACAAGGCCAGCGCCAGCAGGGTGATCGCCGGGAAGGTCAGGATCCACCATTCGCCGGAAAACAGGAAATCCTGGCCAATCCGGATCAGCGTGCCGAGGCTTGGCTCGGTCGCCGGCGCGCCAACACCGAGAAAGGACAGCGTCGCCTCGGCGATAATCGCCAGTGCCAGCGTGATGGTGGCGATGACAAGCACCGGCCCCAATACATTCGGCAGGATATGGCGCCACATGATCTGGTGGCGGCCAAGGCCGATCAACCGTGCCGCCTGCACATATTCCTTTTCCTTCTCGACCAGCGTCGTGGCCCGCACGGTACGGGCGAACGGCACCCATTCCGACAGGCCGATGGCGGTGATCAACACGAAAATCGCCATCTCGTCGCGCAGGTCGGGCGGGATGATGCCGCGCAACACGCCGAAGATCAGCATCGCGATCAGGATCGAGGGGAAGGTCAGCTGGATATCGGCGATCCGCATGATCAGATTGTCGAGCCAGCCGCCGACATAACCGGCAATCAGGCCAAGCGAGACGCCAAGCCCCATTGCCAGCAGCACCGACATCACCCCGACAAACAGCGAGACACGCAGCCCGTAGATGATCGCCGACAGCAGGTCCCGCCCCTGGTCATCGGTCCCCATGACAAAACTCTCGCCGGTGAACATGTTGGCCTGCATCGGCGGGGTGAAGCCGTTCATCAGGTTCAGTGAGGCCGGATCGAACGGGTTCGTCGGCGCCACCAGCGGCGCCAGGATCGCGACCAGAAACAGGAACAGAACAACAAGCCCGGCAATGATGGCGATCGGGGCACGGGTAAAATCATAGACAAAATCACTGGCAAGCGCGCGCTGCAGGCGGCTGGCCGGAATGCTGGCCGAAACGCTCATGGGGGCGCTTTCTGGCGCGCCTGCCGGCTTTTCGGGTGGTCTGACCGGTGGTGATGTCATCAGCCGCCTCCCCGCAGATTGCGGTCACGGATTCGCGGGTCGATCGCCAGATAGAGCAGGTCGACAATGAAGTTGATCAGGACAAACAGCGTCCCGACCAGCAGCAGATAGGCCGACATCACCGGGATATCGACGAAATAGACAGCGTTGATGAACATCAGCCCGACACCCGGCCACTGGAACACCGTTTCGGTAATGATGGCGAAGGCGACAATCGAGCCAAGCTGCAGGCCGGCCACCGTTGTCACCGGCACCAGCGTGTTGCGAAGCGCATGCCGCAACAGCACCATGCGTTCGGGAAGCCCGCGCGCGCGGGCGAACTTGATGAAATCCTGACGCAGCACCTCCAGCATCTCGGAGCGCACAAGCCGCATGATCAGCGTCATCTGATAGAGACCCAGCGTGATGGCCGGCAGAATCAGCGATTTCAGCCCCGATGCCGTCAACAGGCCGGTTTCCCAGAAGCCGAGCCGCACCGTGTCGCCACGCCCGAAAGAGGGAAGCACGCCGAGTTCAACCGCAAACAGCCAGATCAGCAGCACCCCGATCAGGAAGGTTGGCAGCGACACCCCGACGAGCGATGTCGTCATCACCAGACCGGCAAGGAACCGCCCGCGGCTGATGGCGGTAAAGATGCCGAGCAGAATTCCGGCGACAAGCGCAAAGAGCGCCGAGATGAAGGCAAGTTCCAGCGTCGCCGGCAGGCGCGAGGCAATCAGCTCGGCCACCGGTTCGGCGGTGCGGTAGGAAATGCCGAAATCGAAATGCAGCGCGTCCCAGACAAAGCGCGCATACTGCACCGGTATCGGATCGTTCAGTCCCATCCGCTCGATCATCTCGTTGCGGTCCTGCACGGTGGCTTCCTGACCGAGGATATTCTCCACCGGATTGCCGACAAACCGGAAAATGGCAAAGGAAATCAGCGCGACAAGAAGCAGGACAAGAACCGCCTGCGCGATCCGTCTGGCAAGAATGATCACCATGAGAGGCCTCGTGCGGACGGTCGTCCCGTCATGCCACGGCTGATGGTCGGGATATACATAAAACGGAAAAGACCGGCAGCGGCGCGGGGCCGCTGCCGGCATTTGGTCAGTTCATGGTCAGATATTTGAAGTGCGGCTGGTCCTCCGGCTGCACGTCAAAATTGATACCATCCTTCATCCCCCAGTTCAGAACCTGGTTGTGGATCGGAAGATACAGCTGGTCTTCCTGAACCTGGGCCCAGATCTCGCCGATGATGGCGTTGCGCCTGTCGAGATCGGTCTCGGACTCAAGCGCCACCACCTTGGCGTTCACATCGGCATTGTCATAGCCGGTGTTGTTCCAGGAACCGCGATTCTCGGTCGTGGCATGGACAAGGAAGTTGAAAATATAGTGCGAATCGAAGGTCGGAACACCCCAGCCGAGCATGTAGAACTCGGTTGTCTTGTTCGTGATCATAGGGAAGTGCTGCGCCTTCGGCTTGGCATCGAGATTCACCTTGATACCGATCTGGCCGAGCATGCCGACGGCGGCCTGACAGATCGCCTCGTCATTGATATAGCGGTCATTCGGGCAGTTCAGCGTGACCGAGAAGCCGTCACCATAGCCGGCTTCGGCCATCAGCGCCTTGGCGGCGGCGACGTCATGCGCCGGAATGGCGTCAAGCTCGCTTGTCCATCCATTGACGAAAGGCGGCATGATGACGTTTGTCGGCGAGGACTGGTCGCGCATCACGACCTTCTTGATGGCGTCACGGTTGATGGCGATATTCATCGCCCGCCGCACGCGCACATCGGCGAACGGGTTCTTGCCGCTGACATTGTCAGTCTCAAGGTCAGCCTTGCCGCTGTTCATGCCAAAGAAGATGACGCGGTTCTGCGCCGCGGTGACAACCTTCAGGCCACTCTGCGAGCCGACACGGCCAAGGTCCTGAACCGGCACGTCCTGGATGAAATCGACCTCACCCGAAAGCAGCGCCGCCACGCGGGTGGCCGCCGACTGGATCGGTGTGTAGATGATCTCGCTGACAGCCAGCGGGAAAGTCCCCTTGCCCCAGTAATTCGGGTTGGCCTTCAGCACCGTCTTCTGGTCGGGAACCCGGCTTTCCAGCATGAAGGCGCCGGTGCCGTTCGTGTTCTGCGCGGCAAAGGTGGTCTCGCCCGCAGCAACATCCTGCGGCGCGCTGGCACCATTCGCCTCGGTCCAGCCGGCATCCATCATGAACAGGTTGGTCAGGTTGTTGATCAGCAGCGGGTTCGGGCCGTTGGTTTCCATATCGATGGTATGGTCATCGACCTTGCGGACTTCCTTGACGCTTGTCAGCAGCTCCTTCATCGCCGAGGTAGGCATCATCGCGCGGTTGAAGCTGTAAACAGCATCATCGGCGGTGAAATCGGCCCCGTCATGGAACTTTACACCCTTGCGGAGCGTGAAGCGCCAGACATTCGGATTGTCGGCAAGCGCCTTCCAGCCTGTCGCCAGCCCCGGCGTGATCTGGCCAGCCATGTCACGGTGCAACAGCGGCTCATAGATCTGGTGGGCCAGCGTGTGGGTCGGGCCCTCATTCTGCGCGTGCGGGTCCAGCGTCAGCGAGTCGCCGGAGCGCGCCCAACGCAGCGTTTCCGCCGACGCCGCCGTCGCGGCGGCAGCAAGGGTCAGCGCCACCGCGCCGATGCCAAGCCTGATTACGAGGTTCTTCATTCTTTCTCTCCCTGAAAGTATTTTTCGACTCGTTTCGGGAACAGGAGAATGAACCCTGTTGCGGCCATTGGGCAAGCTATTTTGCATGTCTCCCCGGGTCAGTTCTGTCGCACCTGGCCCGACTGGTCGGCGAGGAGGGCCGCGCGCCGCCGGCGTTGCAGCAACAGGACAAGGCCAAGCAGCAACGCGGCGGGAAGATAAACCCATTCGCGGGCCGGCCGGCCGGTGATCTCGACAAGCACCATATCCAGCGTGACCGGATCGTCGGCATAGAAGTCAAAGCCCTGCAATTCCTGGAACAGCGGGGTGCCGGGGAACGGCTCCCCGACAACGGCCCTGCCATCCTCCAGCACCATCACCACACCGGCCTCGGCCAGCCCGGCAAACGCGTCATCCGTGGGTGGCACCCGAATGATGGTGTTGCGCGTGACCATGCGGCTGGCATCGTCGAAATCGGGGCCGACAAATCGCACACGCAGATCGCGCGGCACCGTCGCGCCAGTGTCGGCCTCGAGAAGCGCCACAATCTCAGGCCCGGGGCGCAGATCGAAGGGCGGCACCCAGCGGTCGAGCCAGAAATCAGGCCTGAACATGGTGAAGGCGATCAGCAGCAGCAGCAGGGTTTCCCACAGCCCGTTGCGAATCAGCATGAAACGCTGCGTTGCCGAACAGAAGGCCAGCATGCCGATGGTGGTGACCACCACCGCCACCAGCCCGTCGACAAACCCGACATCGATCAGCAGGATATCGGTGTTGAAGATGAACATGAAGGGCAGAACCGCGGTGCGGATGTCGTAGCTGAAGCCCTGGATGCCGGTGCGGATGGGATCGCCGCGCGAAATCGCGGCGGCGGCAAAGGCGGCCAGACCGACCGGCGGTGTGTCATCGGCCAGAATGCCAAAATAGAAGACAAACAGATGCACCGCCACAAGCGGCACGATCAGCCCGTTCTGCGCCCCGACCATGACAATCACCGGTGCCATCAGCGACGATATAGTTCGCCGTCGTCGGCAGTCCCATGCCGAGGACCAGGCTCATCACCGCGACAAGCAGCAGCATGATGACGAGGTTGCCGCCCGACACCGCCTCGACAAAGCTGCCGATGAACTGGTGCGCTCCGGTCAGCGAGACGGTGCCGATGATAATGCCGGCGATCGCTGTCGCGATGGCGATGCTGATCATGTTGCGGGCACCGTTTTCAAGGCCGCGAAGCAGATCCCGCCACCCGTCACGCCAGTCCTGCCGGGTGACGGTCTGGCCCCGGAACAGGGCTTTCAGCGGATGCTGCGTCACCAGCACGAACATCATCGCAAGGCAGGCCCAATAGGCCGACAGGCCCGGTGACAGCCGGGTGACAAGAACGCACCACAGAAGCACCAGAATCGGCAGCACGAAATGATAGCCGGTGACCGCCACATCACCGACACGCGGCAACATCTTCATCTCCTCGGCGCTGAGCCCCTCGCCAAGATCGGGCCGGCGCGCCGCCAGCCAGACAAGCGGCAGATAGATGGCCAGCAACAGCACCACCACCAATGGCGGCGAGAGTGCCGGCGCATGGTCGCCGACAAGTGACACCAGAAGATGAAAGATGACCGCGATGACCGCCAGCCCGGCAAAGCCGACAAGAAACCCGGCAACGCGGCGTAGCAGGCTCTGCGTTGGCGTCTGTCGCGGAAGCCCGGTCAGGCCAAGCTTCGTCACCTCGATATGGACGATGTAGAACAGCGCGACATAGGACACCAGCGCCGGCAGCGCCGCATGCCTGATCAGATCGTAATAGCTGATGCCGGTGAATTCGGCGATCAGGAAGGCGGCGGCACCCATCACCGGCGGCGTCAATTGCCCGTTTGTCGAGGACGCCACCTCGATCGCGCCGGCCTTTTCCGCGCTAAGGCCGGTTTTTTTCATCAGCGGAATGGTGAAGGTGCCGGTGGTCACGACATTGGCGATCGATGACCCGGAATAGATTCCCGACAGTCCGGAGGCGACAACCGCCGCCTTCGCCGGGCCGCCGCGAAGATGTCCCAGCGCGGCAAAGGACAGCTTGATGAAGTAATTGCCGGCGCCGGCGCTTTCGAGGAGCGCCCCGAACAGCACGAACAGGAAGATCATCGAGGCCGAGACGCCAAGCGCCACTCCGAAGACGCCCTCGGTCTGCATCCAGAAATGCCAGCTGGCCTTGTTCAGCGACGCCCCTTTCCAGCGCATCGCGTCAGGGAAGATATCAAGATGGCCGAACATCACATAGATAATGAAAATCGTCGCGACGACCAGCAGCGGCAGACCAAGCGCCCGGTACACCGCCACCATCACGCACAGCATGCCGGCGATGGAGAAGAACAGATCATAGCTGTTCGGCAGGCCGGCCCGGTTGGCGATATCAAGCTTGAAGATGAACAGATAGAGACAGGCGGCAACGCCGATGGCGGCAAACCCCCAGCCGACGATCCTGTCCAGCAGCGGATGCACCGAACGGACGGCCGGATAGAGCGACAGCGCCAGACCAAGCCCGAAGGCAAGATGGATCTGCCGCGCCTCCTGATTGTTGAAGACCAGCTTCAGGCCGCTCACTGCGCTCAGATAAAACGGAAAGTCGGACGCCACCCAGAGCTGGAACAGCGACCAGAAAATACAGACAAACGCCGCCAGCCGGCCGGCGCGCCTTGCGCCGCCCTCGAAATCCTCGGCCGAGATGCCGGCGCTGTCAGCCGGTCCGGTGCTGCTCATCGTCAAGACGTTCCGGGGTTCCGGTCACGAGACGCAGGACGCGCAGCCCAAAGGCTGCACGCCAAAAGCGGTGCTACATCCAGCCACGCTCCTTGTAGTATTTCGCTGCACCGGGATGAATCGGCGCCGACAGCCCGTCGGAGATCATCTCCTCTTCCTTCAGGTTCCGGAAGGCCGGATGCAGCTTCTTGAAGTCGGCGAAATTGTCGAACACGGCCTTGACCACCGTATAGACAACCTTCTCCGGCACATCGGCCGAGGTGATGACCGTCGCACCGACGCCAAAGGTGCTGGTGTCATTCGGCGAGCCGGCATACATGCCGCCCGGCACGGTGGCCACACGGTAGAAGGAATTGTCTGCGACAAGCCTGTCGATCGGCGCACCGGTGACCGAGACCAGCTCGACATCGCAGCTTGTGGCAGCCTCGGTAACGGCGGCGGCCGGATGTCCGACGGTATAGATCATCGCATCGATCTTACCATCGCAGACCGCCTGCGCCATTTCAGACCCCTTCAGCTCGGCGGCAAGCGAGAAGTCGCCCATCTTCATGCCGAAAGCTTCCATGACGACTTCCATGGTCGCGCGCTGGCCGGACCCGGGGTTGCCGACATTGACCTTCTTGCCCTTCAGATCCTCGAAGGATGCGACGCCGGCCCCCTTGCGCGCGATCAGCGTGAACGGCTCGGGATGTACGGAGAAGACCGCGCGAAGACCCTCGAACCTGCCCTTGTCGGCGAATTTCGAGGTGCCACGATGGGCATGATACTGCCAGTCGGACTGGGCAACGCCAAATTCCAGCTCGCCGGCGCGAACGGTGTTGATATTGTAGACAGAACCGCCGGTGGACTCCGCTGAACAGCGGATACCGTGGGACTTGCGGTCCTTGTTCACCAGACGGCAGATCGCGCCGCCGGTCGGGTAGTAAACCCCGGTGACCCCGCCAGTTCCAATCGAGACAAATTGCTCGGCGAAGGCCTGCGCGGTGCCAAAAGCCGCCATTGAGGCAACGACCCCGCCATAGATGACATGTTTGAGTTGCATAGCTCTCTCCCCCCTCTTTCGAGGTGATTCCAGTTTGTGAAGTCATGGAAAAAGCACACGGGCCGACCAATGATCGGTGCATAACAGTGCCATTATGAACCCATGTTGACCGGCAATCAAGCAAAGCCCCCCGGCAAACTCCCGGCAAACTCCCGGCAACCCCCGGCAACGCAGGGGGCGGCCCGCACCAACACCGGTACCTCGTTGCTTTTTGAATTTTGGCTATTGAAGCGAAGGGAGCGATTTGCGTTAATCGCCGCACAAGGGAGGGTACCAATGAAACTTCACAAGCTGTTCATCATCTTCATGTCGCTTTTCGGCCTGATTGGATCCGCATTGTCCGGCGCCGCCAATGCGGATACGAGGATCACCTACAAATCGGCCAAATCGACATCATCCTATTACCAGATGGCGGTCGAGATCGCCGAGGCCATGAAGGCCGGCTCCTCCGGCGAGATCACCGTCACCGTCGAGGAAAGCCAGGGCTCCGTGCAGAATGTCATGGAGGTCATCGGCCGGACCAACAACTATGTCTTCACCACCCCGCCGGTGCTGATCAAGCTGGCCCGCGGCGGCACTGCCATGTTCAAGGACAGGGGCAACCCGCGGTTTGACGAGATCCGGGCGCTGTTCCCGATTCCGTCGCTGACGATGCATTTTGTCATGTCGGAAAGCTCCGGCGTCACCGATTTCGCCGGCATGGAAGGCAAGACCATCCTGCTTGGCAAGGGGTCTTTCGGCGCACGTGAAGGCGAAAAGTATCTCAAGCTGTTCGGCCTTGAGGGCAAGGTCAAACTTGCCGAGGTGGAACTCTCGAACGCGGTGCCGGCGCTGAAGAACGGGCAGATCGACGGGTTCGTTACCGCCGGCTCCTACCCGGCGCCGAACGTCATCGAGGCCGCCGCCTCGGCCGGCGCCACCGTGATTTCGCTGAATGACGAGCAGGTCAAGGCATCGAAGCGCACACGCCTTGTCATCCCAGCCGGCACCTATGCCGGCCAGGCAAGCGACATCGTGACAACCTCGCTGCCGGTTGTGGCCTTCACCACCACCGACATGGATGACGAGACCGCCTACCGGTTGACAAGGACCTACTGGGAAAACAAGGGCGCGCTCGGCGCCGCGGCAAAATGGTGGGACGGCGTGTCGCTCGACATGCTGGATAACATCCTCACCGACATCCATCCCGGGGCAAAGCGCTATTACAAGGAAGCGGGGGCCAGCCTCGCCGCGCATCACTAAGGCAGACGGGGCGGCCCGGTGCCGCCCCCTCTTTCATTCCGTTTCATGCCCGTTTCATGACAGAACAGAACCATCGCCCGATCTGGGTCGGTCTTGGCATCGCCTCGATCGGCTTTCATATCTGGCTCATTTTCTCCGGCCTTGTGCCGAGCCTGGTGTCGCGCCCGCTTCATATGGCGCTGGCGCTTCCCTGGGTGTTCATCTTCACTGCCACCGGCGCGTGGCAGCGCCGGATCGGCTTGCTGCTGACCGCGGTCGGGGTGCTGTTCTGCGGCTATATCGCGTTCAATGAATCATCACTGTCCGACCAGTATGGCTTCATCACCGGCGGCTGGCAGATTACCGTCGGGATCGGGCTGATCCTGCTGACGCTCGAAATGGCGCGCCGCGCCGTCAGCTGGCCACTGCCGCTGATCACCCTGCTGTTTCTGCTCTACGGCCTGTTCGGCAGCCTCATTCCCGGTGAATTCGGGCATCCCGGCCTGCCTTTCAACAGTTTCCTCGGCACGCTGGTTATCACCGAGGGCGGCTTGTGGGGCAAGTTGACCGGTGTGTCGGTCTCGGTGGTTGCCGTCTTCGTGATTTTCGGTGCGGTGCTGAACGCTGGTGAGGCCGGCCAGGGATTCATGAACATCGCCATCGCGGCGGCCGGCCGGCTGAAGGGCGGAGCCGCCAAGGTGTCGGTGCTGTCATCAGCCCTGTTCGGCTCGATCTCCGGTTCGGCCTCGGCGAATGTCGCCTCCACCGGCATGGTCACCCTGCCATCGATGCGGCGACTCGGCTATCCGAAACGGATCGCCGCCGCGGTCGAGGCGGTGGCCTCCACCGGCGGCCAGATCATGCCGCCGCTGATGGGGGCCGGCGCGTTCGTCATGGTCGAACTGACCGGCATTCCCTACACACAGATCATTCTTGCCGCGGCGCTGCCGGCCATTCTGTATTTCGCGACGGTCTGGATCGGGGTGAACGGCTATGCCGACCGGCATGGGCTGAAGCCCTATGCCAAGGACATGCGGCCAGCATTGCGGGCCGTCATTGTCACCTCGCTGTTCTTCGCCCTGCCCTTTGCCGCGCTGCTGATCGTGATGTTCAGCGGCTACACTCCGCAATTCGCGGCTGCCTGCGCGATCATCCTTGCCGCGCTGCTGTTGCTGACAGGCGCGGATCTGAAATTCAATGCCATACGGACGCGTGACCGGCTGGTGATGGCCGCGGTCACCGCCGGCCGGCAGATCGCAATGATCGCCTCGATCATCCTGTGCGCCTCGATCATCGTCGGCATTCTGGGCATGACCGGGCTCGGTGTGAAGATCACCTCCGGCATCCTCGCTTTCTCCGGTGACAATCTGTGGCTGGCGCTGGCGCTGACGGCGCTTGCCTGCATCATCCTCGGCATGGAGGTGCCGACAACGGC
>Ga0181581_10003677_pt1 | contig 12004 bp, 7 predicted proteins | sample 071ome_22_FD_132433 | JGI IMG/M metagenome (GOLD analysis project Ga0181581, IMG submission 132433) | Coastal salt marsh microbial communities from the Groves Creek Marsh, Skidaway Island, Georgia - 071404AT metaG (megahit assembly) | ecosystem: Environmental > Aquatic > Marine > Intertidal zone... | reverse complement strand
TGCTGCACGCCACGCTATTGGGCAGTTCAATGTCGCTCCCGCCATTGACTTTGATGCAGAACAGAGCTTCAAGGTTCCGCCCTTACCTGAAGGACACCTTCCAAAACCGCCTCAGATCCAAGTTAATCCAAACTTCAACCCCTTCGAGTCGGCGAAATCTACTCCGCCGCGTATCAGGTCCAACGACGAGCGCTACGAGCGTATTAAGAACGAAAAATACCTCAACACCCAGCAAGCCTTCGACGCCCCAAAAGAGTGGAACATCGAAGATGCCCTACCTGTGGATCCCGTCAGCGGCAAAATCATCCGTTGGGGCAAATACGCCATCACGACACTAGGTGCGAAGGCGCTAGTAATCGATATCAAAGGAGCCCGCTTCAGAATCTTATACGACCAAATTTGGTCGAAGCTCCAAGATTCTACCGTACCTTCTCAACAAGTATTGTTCCCCAAGAGCATTTCCTTGTCCTTGGCCGAGAGAGCACTATACCAAGAGCACGAACAAAATTTCACGATTGCAGGATTTGACTTGGCCCCTACGGCCACAGAAGGCGAATACGACATTAAAGGCATACCAATGATGCTGAACGTAGAGCATGCAATACCTACTCTCGAAGCACTCTTTGAACAATACAATAAGACTGGCGAAGCAGGCGAAAGTAAATTACTCAAAAGCATCGCTTTGGCCGTTGCACAGAATAGCGCTGCTAGGCACGCTCCAAGAACTGTTGAGGAACTCTACGTGTTAAGAGAACAGCTGTTGAGTAGCTCTAACCCACAATATGCTCCAAACGGCAAAAAAATCATTGCCGAATGGACCACTGAAGATATTGACAAAGCGTTATGATAGTACAGAATAGATTTAATTTGATGCCAACAGTAGTAAAGAATTTACTCATTATAAATGGGTTGTTCTTTTTTGGTATGTACAGTATTCAAACTGCCTTTAAGGTAGATATAACGCAGTGGTTAGGACTCTACTTCCCATTATCAGATTTTTTCTTGCCATTCCAACTCGTCACGCACATGTTCATGCACGGAAGTGTCGGACATATTTTTTCGAATATGATAATGCTTTGGTTCCTGGGAAGTGCCATGGAAAACTATTGGGGTCCAAAGCGATTTCTTATTTACTATTTGCTGACCGGTTTAGGTGCTAGCGTGCTTCATACTGGAGTCAATGCTCTAGAATATTTTCAATTGAGCACTCAGCTCGATCCATTAGATCTAGAAACTATTTCAAGCCAGGGTGGTGAAATTATAAGCCAAGGAATGAACTATAAAAATAGTACATGGGGAGCAATGAACCGCCTTCTACACACCCCTATGGTTGGTGCATCTGGTGCAGTTTTCGGTGTTCTGCTTGCCTTTGGAATGACCTTCCCAAATCAAGTCATTTATCTAAACTTTCTATTCCCCATCAAAGCAAAGTATTTTGTCATTGCCTATGGATTGTTCGAGCTTTACAATGGATTTACTGTCAGCAACAGCGGTATAGCCCACTTCGCCCATCTAGGGGGGATGCTTTTTGGTTACTTACTCATTCGGAAATGGAAACGCGATATGTATCGTTAAAATTTTGACAATTAGTATGAGCGATTTCATTGATAAAATTAGGCACGATGCGTTTAAAGGAAATTATCTTACTAGATTATTGTATTTGAACATATCAGTTTTCCTGTTGTATGGATTATTGAACGTATTTGTAACGTTATTTACTGGAGATAGGAACGCGGTCCAACTCTACGCCATTGATCTGTTAGCGCTTCCATCTGACCCCGTAAAACTGTTAACGAGACCCTGGACCATTCTAACCTATATGTTTACTCATCTAAGGTTGGGACACATCTTATTCAACATGTTAATTCTTTATTTTTCGGGAAAGATGTTCATGGAGTATTTAGGTCAAAAAAGAATGTTAGCCTTGTACATCTATGGAGGAATAGGAGGAGGGTTGTTGTATGTTGTCATATCAAATTTCAGCCCGCTAATTATTCAAGACAACATGGTTGGAGCGAGTGCAGGAACAACTGCAGTTTTAATTGCGGGTGCAATATACCTACCCAATATACCCATTAGGCTTTGGGGAATTTTCGAACTCAAATATTGGATGTTGGCTGTCGGAATTGTCTTCTTCGATATTCTCAGTTTAACAGGCGATAATGCAGGAGGGCATATAGCTCATCTCGGTGGTGCAATGGTTGCGTATTTCTTCATAAGCAGTATGAGGAATGGCCATGAATGGAATGTTTATCTCTTCCAAGTCATTGATGCTGTTCGTAATACTCTATATCGAAACTCGCGGAAGCGGAGAGGATTCAAATTTGGCGAACGCAACTATACTAAATATGAGGAGGTAAAAACGAAAAAAGCGAATACCACAAATCCGGATACTTCTAAAATGGATGAGATTTTAGACAAAATCAAGGAAAACGGCTACGATAGCCTTAGTAAGGAGGAGAAGGCTTACTTGTTTAAAATCTCGAAGGACCAGTGAAAAAGCGATTTTGGTTCTTGCGTGTTATTAACATAGCACTGTTTTACGCCACCATAATTATTGGAATCTGCTCATTACTCCCCGGGCATTGGTTACCTGGCGTTGGTGTACTTAATATCATATTTCCATTCTTGGTTATTCCGCATATCATCTTCGCATTGATTTCTTTACGCCTTTTACCTCGCTTAGTCGTACGTAATCTCATCGGGTTGATGCTTTTATTTTTCCCTTTGATGGCCCAATTCCCATTTAGCCCTTCTCCAGCTCCTGAACAAACAGCTTGGAAAGTGGCCAGCTACAACGTACGAGCCTTTTACCAACAGCGGGGTATCGCCAAAGACATTGCAGAATGGACACAATCGGAAGGCATCGATATTCTTTGCACCCAAGAAATGCGTCGCAGCGAAGCCAATCCCATAGCAGCGCACTACCCTTTCCGAGTATATGCGCCAAATAACAAAAGAATTGGGACCGCTATATATTCCAAATTCCCCATCATCGACCACGGCTCCTTAGTGTTCGATGCCATTGAAGGAAACTCCTACGCTAAACGTAGTGCAGGATATGCGGATGTCGCATTGCCAGATGATACCATTCGTATCATCAACATCCATCTTAGCTCCACCGGTATCAAGGATATGGATATGGAGATGGAGCCCACCCGCGAAGAATGGATTGAAAAGAGCCAATTTATGGCTAAGAAAATCGCCCGTTCAGACCGAGACCGAGGCAAACAAGGTCGAAGCTTATTGAAATGGATAGACGAAAGTCCTCATCCCGTAGTACTGACGGGAGATTTCAACTCCGTTCCTGGTGGAAATTTGTATGCACGCCTACTATGGAAATTGGACGATCCATACCTCTTCAAAGGATCCGGCGCATGGGGCTCCTACCTTCCGTTGTTACAAAAAGGCTTACCGTTACGTATCGATTGGACCTTAGTAGACAATCAACTGCCTTATTCCGGGCAATATCTCAGTGACGTAGCTTTCAGTGATCACCGCCCACTGATAACTACCTTTACCGCTCTAACCGAGCCTCAAGAAGATTAAGTGAATTCAGGGCATTAGACTCCACCCCACTTACATAATCTGGATAGACCCGCAATACCTCATCGTAATACAAAGGTACCAACACCTGTTCTTGCATGAGGTATTTATCAGCCTCACGGATTAGGGCACTACGCTCCTCACCTGGCGGCAACGTATTAATCTGCTCGTAGAGAGCATCGTAGTCGCCATCATCATACAAGCTGTAATTTGGTCCATTTGGTGCTTTATAGCCACTATAAAATAACATCAAGTAATTCTCGGCATCCGGGTAATCTGCAATCCAACTGGCCCTAAAAAAGCCCAAGGTACCTGCGCTCTTCTCACTCCTTAGCGTCGCAGAAGGAATAACATTTACGGATATGGGCCAACCTAAACTTGCCATTTCACCCTGAACATATTCGCAAAGATCACGGTAGTTCGAAACTGTAACCAAAGTCAGCTCGGGCAACTCCATCGAGGCCAACAAGACTGCTACTGAATCTGGTGCATATGCTGTCCCTATACTTTGTTGATATTCAGGGAGTCCAAAAGGCACTATTCCTCCATGTGCCGGAACTCCCACTCCATTGCGCAGGGACTGTATCATTTCATCCCTATTAATCCCTGCATTAATCGCCCAACGCAATTCTCTTGGCAACCCCTTTTCTGCATTGAAAATCAAATATTCGGTATTCAAAAACGGTGTACGCTCTAACCGGTGTTTATCATGATATCGCGATTGCAATTCTCCAGATTTGGTCAGCAGGTCGTCTTTAAAGCTCGGATCGAGATTTGGTAAAAAATCAAAATTACCACTCAAGTACTCCAAGAAAGCGCTTTGCTGATCTGGCAAAAACGACACACTGATGCCGTCGAGATAAGGTAAGGCATGTCCTTCTCGATCCCGTCTCCAGTATTGTTCATGTTTATGAAGGATTAATTTTTCCCCATAATGCCAACGGTGAATTTTGAATGGTCCCGTACCCACAGGCGATGTAGCCACCTGCTTTATACCTGAGGGCATCACCCCGCAGTACGGCATCGCCAAAAGTGATAAGAACGATGCATTGGAACGATAAAGCTCAATGATGACAGTACCTGCCACACTCTCGTGAATATCTAAGACATCCTCTAACACCCAACTTCCAGGAGACGCTATTTTAGGATCCTGCAATCGTTTAAGACTATAGACGACGTCTGCAGGAGTGAGTTTGCTTCCGTTGTGAAAGTATGCGTCGCGAAGAGTAAACTCATAGACTCGACCATTTTCGGATACGGACCAATGAGAGGCCAAGGCAGGAACAATTTCATTCTCTGTATCCAAGGACACCAAGGATTCAAAAAGTTGCTGAACTGCCCAAATAGTACTCTTATCCTTTGCGAATGCAGGGTCTAATGTAGGTATACCTGCAGGCTCATTATACCTAAAGACCATTTTGTCTGCCTCCATTTGCTGCTGACACCCCACGAGCGCGGTGAGTACAAGGCATACAAAAAAGCCCCCTAGAAAGGAGGCTTTTCGTATCGTTATGCCTGTATTAAGCATCAATGTTTGCGTATTTAGCGTTGCGCTCGATGAAATCACGACGAGGCGGTACATCATCTCCCATCAACATAGAGAAGACACGATCCGCTTCCGCGCTATCATCAATAGTCACTTGCTTCAAGATGCGCTCCTCTGGGTTCATAGTGGTATCCCAAAGTTGTTCTGCGTTCATCTCACCAAGACCCTTGTAGCGTTGAATACCTACACCTGAACCTGAATCACCACCGAACTCTTGGGCAATTAAATCACGTTGCTTATCATCCCAAGCATAGGCTTGCTTCGCTCCTTTTTTCACCAAATACAATGGAGGAGTGGCGATATATACATAACCCAATTCTACCAACTCACGCATGTATCGGAAGAAGAAGGTTAAAATCAACGTTGATATGTGGCTACCATCCACATCGGCATCCGTCATAATCACAATCTTGTGATAACGGAGTTTATCCATATTTAACGCCTTACTATCTTCTTCAGTTCCTACACTGACTCCCAGTGCGGTGTACATGTTCTTGATTTCTTCGTTTTCGAAGACTTTGTGAGAAATGGCCTTCTCGACATTCAATATTTTCCCACGAAGCGGAAGAATAGCTTGGAAATTACGGTCACGGCCTTGTTTGGCCGTACCACCTGCAGAATCACCCTCCACAAGGAAGATTTCACAAACCTGGGGGTCCGTTTCAGAACAATCGCTCAGTTTTCCAGGCAAGCCCATAGAAGACATGGAGCCTTTGCGCTGCACCATTTCACGGGCTTTCTTCGCAGCTACACGAGCCTTAGCAGCAAGTAATACCTTTTGAACGATGACTTTTGCTTCATTCGGATGCTCCTCCAAGAAATTAGTCAACATCTCGCCAACGAGTTTATCTACGGCACCACTGACTTCTTTATTTCCAAGTTTAGTTTTAGTCTGACCTTCAAACTGAGGCTCCATCACTTTCACAGAAATAACCGCTGTCAAACCTTCGCGGAAATCATCTCCAGCGATTTCAACTTTTTCTTTGGCCAACAATCCACTTTCATCAGCATATTTCTTCAAGGTACGGGTCAATGCACGACGGAAACCTGCCAAGTGAGTTCCTCCCTCATGTGTATTGATGTTATTTACGTACGAATGAATGTTCTCGTTGTAGGTAGTGTTGTAGTGCATGGCTACTTCCACTGGAATGCCATCGCGCTCACCTTCCATACACATTACCTCAGGCATGATCACCTCGCGATTACTATCGATGTACTTCACAAAACCAGCCAAACCGTCCTCACTAAAGAAACGCTCACCAAGAGGTTCGCCCTTTTCATCTAGTTCACGCATATCCTTCAAGGTGATGGCGATGCCTTTGTTCAAAAAGGCTAATTCGCGCATGCGCTTTGCTAGTATTTCATAATGGTATTCGGTCTCTTCGAAGATTTCATGGTCCGGTTTAAAGGTTACGATAGTTCCGCGATAATCCGTGGTGCCAATCTCACGTGTCGCATATTTGGCCACACCGCGAGAAAACTCAACTTCATGTTTCTTGCCGTTGCGGTGCACCTCTGCGTGGAGCATAATGGAAAGTGCGTTCACACAGCTTACCCCCACCCCGTGCAATCCACCGGAAACCTTGTATGAGTCTTTATCAAACTTACCCCCTGCATGAAGGACCGTCATCACCACCTCTAGGGTAGAGCGTCCATCTTTGGGATGCATATCCGTAGGAATCCCACGACCATCATCCTTTACCGTGATGCTATTATCCTCATTAATGGTCACGTAGATGTCCTTTGCGTGACCGGCCAATGCTTCATCAATAGAGTTATCAACTACCTCATAAACAAGGTGATGTAATCCTTTGAGACCAATGTCTCCGATGTACATGGCGGGGCGTTTTCTTACGGCCTCAAGTCCTTCCAGAATCTGAATGGAACCACCGTCATAATTCTTCTCTTGTTCACTCATAAATATCAGCGCATAGGTTAGCTTTATGCTATCTTAACAAAGATAACTTTTAGGGGCCCAAAAAGCGTCCAAAGGGGCCTTAGCCCCTCTTGCAGTTACCAACAAGGTTATCAACATTTTCGGGATTTCCCGAGGGATTAAGCTATCAGAATTGGTAGTTCAATACAAACAATCCACGCGTCCCTCTTACCTCGTATCCGCTCCAGATTTGATAGCGTTGATTCAAGAGATTATACCCTCGTAAGCTTACACTTAAATTCTCGTTTATCGTATATCCCAAATCAAGACTTAAATCCATGAAATCATCCAAGGTATAAATACCTTTCTCGGTGCTTCCTGAATACCTGCCTCCTACATATTTAAGGTTAGACACCAAGTGTAAGTCACCTTGGTCTACTCTTAACAGAGCACCCAAAATACGGCCTTCAGCGCCTAAAAAATCATCAGCTCCTGCATAGGCATTAAGTTCAGAATATACACTAGCCGTGAAAGAGTTCATAGGTAAGTTTAGTTCTGCTCGAAAGCGAGAACGCGTATAATTGGCGTAGCCAACTTCAAGTGCCGCCATATCGTTAATCGTTGTTGAGGTTATACTGTCTCGCTGGAATTGTACATCATTCATTACAAAAGCCAAAGAACCTTCGACACGGTATTGAAGCTTACCCGCCAATGCACCTTGCATGCCGACATACCCTCTGTTTTCACCCGTTAATGCCAAGGCTTGATTGCCAGAAATCACAGGTACATTAGCCAATAAGGCACCTAGGGTTTGCTGTTGTGCACGACCATCCCAACCTCCATATACTGCTAGGGTGCGCTTGAGTACCTCAGCCTGTAAGTTAATATTAGGGAAGATGTAATAAGTACCCTGATGATCGAGATCTTCATTATTGATTGTGCCTGCGAAGGTCAATCCAAACTGGTAGTTCAACATCCCGTTTTTGCCTTGCATCTGAGGACTGAGATTAAAGTGATGATACTGATTTGTGCGTGTCTCAAAGACCATTTCCGTAAGGGAATATTGACCGAATTGGTACCCTAAATCCACATTTATTTGTGCCTCATCGGCGTATACCTCGATCCTATGAATGGTTTTCGCCAAATGCTCATGAGCACCAATACCTGCATTCGTAAACTGGTAGGCTATACCACCACTTCGGTAAGCAGCTGGTACTTTAGACGTAGGGTTTGTGGTACGTAACCATTGCTGGCTCAATCCCGCACTCAAGTTCCACTCATTTGGTGTTCTCGAATTAGCATTGCCCCCAACCGTATCCATAATTCCGTAAAAACTGGCATAATTTGCATTCAACAAGAGTTGCGTTTTTAGATTCCAATTCTTAGTGGCACGCTGAAAATCCGTCAGAATAGAATTCTCATAAGAGGGTTGTAAAGTATAAGCAGTGTTTACAACACCAGATCTCGCGCCTTCATGATGCGCCTTGATGCCCCAAACGTTCTTCCTAGAACGCGGTGAAGAAAAGACGATATCCGCATATGAACTACTATACATTCCTCCTCCAAGGCTAACCCTTTGCGTGGGCAACTTGGGGAGTTTTACGCGACCTAACCTAATAGCGGGAATAGGATCTGGTTGAAAATCAATAGTCATACCCTTTGGCTGAATTCGAACAACAACTGGAATTTTCTGTGAGGTAGTATCTGTGAAAGATGGCTGCTCAGAAATTTTATGTGCAGCGCGAACTTGTGCCTTATAGTCCTCAACAACGCGTATTTCTACACTGTTCACTTCGTCTCCAGTCTCCTCTTGTGCCCACAAACCAAGTGGCAATAGAAGTAATATTATATATAAAGAATTTTTCATTGCTGTTTGGTGTTACTCTTGGTCCAATTCCTCTTGTGTTGTTTCTTCTGAATTCGCTTGGTTGGAATCCAAAACCTCGTTCTTCAGATCCTCAGCGGCTCTGCTCAATGATAAATCTGCTTTGAATTGACGAGCTTCCTCAGCGGTCTGATCAGTGGCATTCTCAATGATATAATCAAGGGTATAATTCGCTTGAAAGTCATCCTCAAGACCAGCATAGTTCTTAGCCATCAAGAATAAAATTTTCCAGCGCCATTGAGAATACGTGGGCAGATTATCAATCATCCAAAACACCCGCTCATTGGATGACTCGTATTTAGATTGTATATGCTCGAACTCTGCTAGATAATAATTAGACTCCGCTTGAGCCTCTCCTTGAATTTCTTCAGCTACTTTGGTGTAGTACATTTTAGCATTTACACTGTCGTTCAAACTCATTGCGCTACGTGCAGCATTTAACAACGCCTCAGACCGCCACTCTGTTGGTAATCCTTCATCTTGCAAAAGACTTTCAGCATACTGCATGACAACAGGTACATTTTCTAGTGCTTTGGCACATCTCATCAGTCCTAATCTTGCCCTGCGACCCTCATCTGCATTTCCTACAAGCCCTATGACCTGCTGGTAGTAGTAAAAGGCTTTGTCAAAATTTTGCTGTGCGTAGTATAGACTCGCCAATCGCTCTACTGTTTGTTTTCGGAAACTTAGATTTCCTGATGCAGCAACAAATTCATAACTATTCAAGGCAACATCATCATCACCTTCCATGAAAGCACATTCTGCAGCATAGTAATTCGCAGGTACGCGGAAGATTCCATCAGGAAATTTTGATAAGTATTCTAACATCCCTTTTTTAGCGCCATCACAATCCCCAAAGCTGTAGCGATCAAAAGCCGCATTATACAAAGTAGAGTCTAACGCTCCTTGTCCGATATTCATACCCGTCAATGTCTGAATCCAATCTACATAGTCTGATAACCGTTCTAATTCAGCATATTGAATCTTGGCTAAACCTAGCGCTTCTTTGCTCTCTGGCGTATTTGGGTAATCCTCTACTACCGATGTAAAAGCACGCAGCGCCTTCTCCCCTTTGTTCTCAGCTCTATAAATGAGCCCCAAGGCGATTTTAGCATTTTTAATAAATCTAGACTTTGGGTAGTCTATGGTGAACTGGGTGAAAATCTGCTCTGCCTTGCCCGTATTACCTAAACTCATGTAGGTTTCACCTAATTCAAAATAAGCATCAGTAGTATAGACAGAATTTGGGAAGTTACTTACCAATGCTTCCAGTGCCGTAGCCTTCTTTGTCGGCTCATCCACCAAACCAAAACACAAGGCTCGCTGGAAATAAGCATAGTCCGCATCGGGAGGATTATGAGTCAAGTAAAAGTTATAGTATTTGATGGCATTATCGTACTGACCAGTCATGAAGTATGAATCCGCCAAGCGCAATTCAGCATCCATAGATAACTTACTTCCTTGACGAGACCTCTCTAGGAACAGCCTGAAGTTAGTTGCGGCACTTGTATAATCTTCTTTGCTGAAGTAAGTGTATGCTTTATTGTATAAGCTTCTTTTATATTCACTCAACATAGCCGATCCAGGTGTTCCTTCAAATGCATTGATTTCTTTGAGGGCCAAACCATAGTCTTTATGTCGGTAATGTATTTCTGCCAACCAATAGTGCGCCAAGGCTGTATATACATTGTTCAAAGGATATTCCAACGATTTCTCAAAATAGCGCTGTGCTGCCGGGTATTGAATAGCGTTAAAATGTTGCACGCCACGGAAGTACGCCACCTTTTGATAAGCGCCTTGCATCGTTGGCTGTTCTAACCCAGCTGCAGAGATGGCTTTAAGGGCTCGCTCATAATCTTTCGAATTCAGATACAAACTGGCCAAATATTCGTTGGCTTCCGTGCGGTATTTGCTCGTCGGGTAGCGCTTCAAAAACGTTTGGAAGATGTCCAAGGGCTGCTCGAAGGGTGTGCTACTGTCGTAGGCCAGCTTGGCGTAATTAAAATAAGCGTCTTCGCGAATGGCATCATTGCTTCCGCTCTCGCTCGCCGTCAAAAAGGCAGTTTGCGCTTCGGTCTTTTTGCCTGTTTTCAGGTAACAATCGGCCAAGTGATAATAGGCGCTCTGTGCCATATCATCACCGCGGCTGTGGATTTTATTGAAACTTTGGATGGCTTCCTCGTAGCGGCCGGTCTTGTACAATACAAAGCCTAGCTTGTAGTGATCATCATCGCTGAGCTTGCCGCCAAGGCTCTGGTGCTTCTCTAAATATTTTGCGCTTTGTGCCCAATCCTTCTTCTGGTAGTACCCCTCGCCGATGAGTTTGGCTATTTCAGCAGCACGGCTCTCCACCGCTTGGGCCAACAATTGCTCTCCAACACGAAGCAATTCATCTACGTCTCCTGTTTTGTAGTAGATCTGGCTCAGGTAATAGGGCACCACACCGCCGAATTTCTCATCGCCAATGAGTGCTTCAAATTGAGCAATGGCCGTTGAATATTGTTCCGCCTCGTAGGCAATGTGGCCGTAGTAGTATTTGTGATGGGTTTGGTACTCACCCGAATACGAGGTTCCTTGAAAGAACAAGTTTCTAGCTTTCTCAATGTCGTCCTCCATCAAGTAGCTGTAGGCGAGCTTGAAGTAGTATTCGCTCTTAAAGGAATTTGGTACATCTGCCGCATCAATGGCACTCAACCATTGCACCACCTTCCGGTAACGGCGGTTGTTGAAGTAATAGTTGGCCGCGCTGACGTGGGCCTCCTGCCATCTCGGGCTGAGCGGGTAGGTATTGGCGAAATACGTCAAAAAGTATTCGCTGTGCTCGTTCATCAAGTACAGTGCACACATGGCGCGGTAGTAGCTGCTTTCTTCCTTGAGAAAGCTTTGGAGCGGCAAATCTGTAGAAAGGATGTCGTCGAAGCCTACGCGGGCGGCAGCATATAATCCTTCATCAAACAGGGCAACACTTTCGTTGAACGTCGCTTCATGTCCGTGCTCGAGCGCTGTTTCTTGCGCCATCGTAGCCCCCGAAAACACTAGCGAAAGGAATAAGAAGAGGGTTGTTCTCATCTACATTGGGTTTATCCTTAAAAATAAGTGTCCTCCAACGGGGAATCCTTGTGGTTAGGGACCAATTCATTGGAGTTATTCA
>Ga0181581_10003675_pt1 | contig 12004 bp, 5 predicted proteins | sample 071ome_22_FD_132433 | JGI IMG/M metagenome (GOLD analysis project Ga0181581, IMG submission 132433) | Coastal salt marsh microbial communities from the Groves Creek Marsh, Skidaway Island, Georgia - 071404AT metaG (megahit assembly) | ecosystem: Environmental > Aquatic > Marine > Intertidal zone... | reverse complement strand
GTAAATGTTCCTGTTAACGGAGCATTTCCTAAGTCAACTGAGCTTACGCCTGTAATTGTATAAGGAAGAACAACACCATTAATGCCACCGCCTGTATCTAAAGTAATAGTAAAACTATCTCCTTCATTAACAGTTGTTGCACTTGGTGTTAATGTATAACTAATAGGAACATTACTAGTATCATTGATATAAATGTCAATGCTTTGATTTGCAAAAGTAAAGGTCATTGTTTCATCACCTTCTTGCAATCCATCTGCGGCCATTGTATATGTTCTTGACATATCACTTCCGACTGTTAGTGTGCCACTTAATGGCTCTCCACCAATATCTGCACTTTCAACGCCTGTAATTGTATAAGGAATAGTTGTACCAGTTAACACGTTTGCTGCCGAAGCAGTAATAGTTACACTAGAGCCTTCATTTACATTTGTTGTATCTGCTGTCAATGCATAAATTGGGTCTGGATAACTTGTATCTACAAATGTTACAGCAATACTTGCTGTCGGTACATCATTAAGTGTAAGAACAAATGTTTCTGGACCATCATCAAAAATGTTATCAGCAGTTGCACTAAATGTTTTTTGCATTGTAGAGCCAACAATAAAATTGTCTACAAGTGAAACACCGTTAATATCTTCTGAAGTTACACCTGTGATTGTATAAGGAATAATTGTTCCGCTTACAAGATTAGTTGTTTGCAGAGTAATTGTAAAGTTTTGACCTTCGTCAACTGTTGATGCAGTACTTGTAAGTTTATAAGTTGGTTCAGCATCTTCTGTAACTTGTTCAATTGTTTCTTGTCCAGCAAAAGAAACAACAGTTGCACTGTTGTATTCTTGGAATGCAAATCTATCATTGCCTCCCATTAAACTACGATAGTTGCCGTAGTCGTCATCTTCATTACCTTGCGTATCTAGTTGTTCGTCTTTGGCATTATTAGTAATCCAAGTTTTAAATTGTGCAGGTGTATATGTAGATTTAATTTCTCCAGCAGTTGCGATTAATCCTGCTATCTGTGGAGCGGCCATACTCGTACCACTGATGTTACAAATTCTAAATGTATCATCATCTGGATAAGGTGCATCAAAAAATTTGTTAACTGTACTTGTTGCACTAAAAATATTTGTACCAGGGGCATATACATCTACGCCAGGTCCAGTTTCTGAACTTTGTGATTTTTGTTCTTCTCCTTCAGCAGTTAGTGCTGAATCAATATTGCCTACAATAATGGCTTGATCACTATAAGGAGAACTTCCTCTATGATAATACACTCTACCATAAAGCAAACTGTTGTAATAGTTGTCGTAGTCAACACCGTTTTCTATTTCAATTTTATGATAACTATTACCTGCGGCCACTGTAACTGTAACACCTGCTTCAATCAATTCTTCAAGGTCAACATCAACTGATGTAACTCTTATAGGGTGTCTGTAACCGATACCGTCAAATACGCCTGTCATACCATATGCAGGATTTCGAGAAGTGCCAGACCATGCAGTGCCTCTATAGTTACCGCCGTTAATAAACACATATCTTGAAATGTAGCCCCAGCTCATGTTCACCACTGTTGGACGTTTTTGTTTAATACCTGGAACTGTGATAGCACCATTTAAGGCTCCAACAAATCTATGTTCAGTAGTATCAGAACTTATGCCGATATTTACTGTAATACTATCTGACGATACTGCTGTAATTTCTATTTCTTTGTCATAAAAAGGATCTTGTCCTGAAACATTTGGAACACCTTCAGAACGAGGATAGCTATGTGTTGTTTCGAAATTATCTTTTGCACAAGTAAAAGTTATACCATAAGGAATAATTTTAATTTTATCACCAATTGAAAAACTGTTTAGTCCGATTGTTAATTCAAGTACACCTGTTGTAGGTTCGTACGAAGCCGCTGTTGGAGTATAACTAGGTGCCTTCTTACGCTTGTGCCATTCTTTAATATCATCAAATGCATCTGTAATAGGAATGCCGCCGTTTGGATCAGAAGTTCCTTCCAATCCGTCTAATTTAACAGCATAAATTCTTGAGTTCTTTGCCCAACCATATGTTTTACCTGCGGCAATACCTGCACAGTGAGTGCCGTGTCCGTCATAGTCTGTATAATGTTCTGCAGGCATTGTACCTGATAAGCCGCTTGCCGCATACCAATCAATTTGTTGTACTCTGCTGTTTCCGTTGTAATCTTGGAATTCTGGATGATCTGCTTGAATGCTACTATCCATAATAACAACGTCAACTCCGTCACCTGTTAGAGTGTAAGGATAGTCACCAGTTACTGTACCGTTTTGTAAATATGGGTTCGATAACGAAGGTATTCTACGCAAGCCCCAGTTTACATTATTTCCTGAAATACTTGTGCTTTTGTTAAAATTGCCGCTTTGTTTTGCACGGCCACCAATTTCAATATCTGTTCTTAGTTTAGGATTTAATTCTACATTTAATACTCTTGGATCTTTTTTGAGTTGTTGTGCTTCTTCATCAGTAAGCATGTAGTGTGTGTTTCTTAATGATGCTGGTCTCGGATTCGCTACAGGAACGGGCCTGCTTGGAACATATGGATCCATATTTCTTGTAACCATATCTTTTTTAAAAGTGTCTGGATCTACATTTTTATTTAGGGTTACAATGTATTCTTTCTCAGCCATGAACTAATCCTTATAAATTAAAGTGCCGCGATTCGTGCCTGGAAGTCAGCAAAGTCTATACTTGCCGCTGCCACAGCTTTTATATCAGTAAGTGTAAACGATTCTGGTACAGGTGCTGTCCAACCATACCCTGTCGATGTCCTAGTTACAAAATCTCCAACATTGCCTCCTGCTAGTAAATCTCCTATAGTTGTAGGAATTAAGTTTGTTGTATCAGTTAGTTGTGATACATCTGTTTTTAGTAATACTGTGTTGTCTGTTAAGTCAGCAACATCACCTGGAATTAAATTAGTATTGTCAGTAAACTCGCTAACATCTTGTTGCGAAACACTAACCCATGAACCGTCGACATATGCCTCTAATGCTAGTGTTAGATTATTATAAATTATAGTACCGTTATTTACAACTAGACCATTACGTGTTGCAGTGTCATATGTAGGTACTTCAACCTTTGCAAAACGTTTTGCATCAAGTGTTCCATTAACAACTACTTGACTTGAGTTGTGGCCCATTTGCACATCACCGGATGCAACATCATATCCAATTTGAATATCATTACCTGCTGATTGTATTGCTACATTGCTATCTGAATAAATTGTAACACCTGTGTTTGCAATAGTAATGTAATCTGTTTGACTGGCATTTTCTAATGTTAGTACACCTGATGCTGTAATATCAATATCATCTGTTGTAGAGTCAATATCAATAGCACCAGTTGTTTGCCAACTTGAACTTGCTAATGGTCCAACAATTTCTCCTGTATTAGCATCAACAAGTAAAGTACTATCATGAGCTATAACGTTACCTATAGTATCATGTACTAATGTTCCGCCTCCAAAGTTTGCACTATTCAGTTGTTTAATATCACTGTATACTTCTTGGAAGTTATCATTTACTTTGTCAAATGCTATTCTTAATGGATCACCATCGCCTTTGTTAGCACTAGTTCCTAAATTTACAAGTTGTATCGCCATTATACTTTCCCTACTACAATTTCAACAACACCTTTGTCATCGGATGTTTTTTCTTCTAACACTTTACCAATAACTGATCCAGTTTTTGGACTATTGTCAACCATAGCGTAACCTGGGATATTACTTGCTATGAGCATGTCTCCTGGTTTGGCTTTGCCTATAATTTTACATTTTACTCGACCTGTCAATGCTACAGGAGTTACATAGTCTCCAGTTAGATCACTGTTCATCAAGTAAGCAGGATTTTCTGAAACAACACCAAATACTCTAGTGTCACCTTTTGCTACTGAAGCAGTAACTTCTTTTGCTCCACCTAGTGTAATCACAGTACCGATTTCATATTCCGCATCAGCTAGATAATTCTCTGCTAAGTCAGCATATTTTGCTTTGGTTGCAGTACCATCAAATGTTCCTGCATACACTGTGTTGTATTTTAATGTAGTACTACCAATATTGTAAGTTGTTGTTACATCTGGTACAACTCCTGTTGCACTAAATTTAAACGGACTAACAGTTGCCGCTCCTGATTTAACTACAAGAGCAATTTCTCCTGCATTTGTTTTACCAGTTCCAGCACCAATTGCAATACCAGTTGAACCTGTACCTTTTTCATTTGCCGCTTCAATAAACTGTGTGTAAATCCAGTCTGAACTTAAACGTCCTTCATTTGCAAATGTACTGTTTAATTGTAATGTACTTTGTGTATTTGCACCACTGTCGTCAATATCAATACTTGCACTAAACTCAGCAGTAATATCTGAAGTACCTGTTGCTTCAAATATTGTTGCGCCACCTGGGGTTAGCATTTGAATAGTTGTTGCCGCACCAGTTTTTGGCTGAAGAACAGTATATGTATCACTAGCGCCGATAATTAGACCAGTTGTTCTAATTTTACCATCACTCTTAGTAAGTACAAGACTGTCATTACCGCCAGTAGCAGTAATTGGAACTTCTGCCACGTCTGCTGTAGAGCCTGTAATATTACCTAACGCTCTAAAACTACCAATTTGATTAATGTCTGATAAGTCAACACTACCACCTTTAAGTGTTACCCAACCATCTGTAACACTAAAGTCATCACCGTCAAAACTTGCAAGACCTAGATCTGCTTGTGTAATACCTGTAGCATTTGCTCTAGTAGTTGCGGCATTCATGTTTAGTTTGCTTTGTGAAATAGCCGCATTAGCATTTACATCTGCATTATAGATACTTCCGTCTTTGATGCTATAATCTACACGATATTCATCATCAAATCTTTGTCCAGTAATTTCAATTTGGCTGTTACTGTCTACAGTTGCGTTTGCTGTTTCATGGTATGGACCAGCAACTTGGTCACCAGTTGGTACAGCAATAACTCCTGTAGTACCTGCTACACTTACGCCTGTAATTGCACCACTACCGTTTACAGTGGTAATAGTAACAGTTGCATCGTTAGTAACATCTGTTCCGCCTAGCGTACTACCAAGAATTGTTAAAGTTTCTGATGCGCTATATCCGCTACCTGGGTTTGATATTTCTACAGCATAACTTGTGCCTTTAACAATATTTACTTGACCAAGTGTTCCGGCACCACCATATGTAAATGCTGGGGATTTGTAATATTCATCTTCGCTTAAAGATCCACTGCCGGTAAATGTTCCATTTAATGGTAGATATACCAATCTAGCACAAGCACCTAATACACTGTCAGTTACAGCATCATATGCTACCACTTCGCCAGTATTAGCACCTTGAATTATTCTTCCGCCTACATAGAATGGACCATCTGATATAGTATCAGTATCGATATATAAAATTCTATGTCCTGTATTGTGTAAGATTTGATCTTTTCTAAATACATTGTCTGGGTCTGTTTCAGCAACTGGTTTTTCAAAGGTAAAGTCACGCATACCTTCAATGGTATTATATGCTTCACCAACTGTATCAACATAGTTTTTATTAGCCGCATCTGATCCTGTTGCCGGAGCCGCCACGTTAGTTAATCTAAATCCACCAGCATTAAAGTCTCCTGTCATTGCAAGTGAACCGTTTCTTGGAACAGCACCTAACCCGATAACATTACTAACAGCAACACCATTGTGATCCCAACCTAAACGTCTGTTTACATAACCACGTATAGCGTTCTGCGTTGGAACAATGTCAGAACCGTTTTGAGTCATACCGTCGTCTGTACTAAATTCAGCAACAACAACACCTCGTTTAAATCCAATACCGTCCAAGTTAGATAGCGCAATACTACCTGCAAATGTAACTGTACCAGTACCTTGGTCAACTGTAAAGAATCTACCAACACGGAAGAAACCATCTTGGTCTGTACTTACATAGAACACACGCCCTTTTGAGCGTTCTTGCACTTCGTTTGCTTGGTTCGGTGCTCTTGGATCACCAAGTAGAACGTTCGGATAGTTAGTAGTATTGTAACTACCAGTACCAATATCTAGGAAGTCATGACCTGTTGCACGACATAGTGAAATTTGAACTGTAACTTCACCTGGTGAACCTGCTCTCAATCCACAACGTAGTGTGTTTGTTTGTGTCCCACTTAGTACAACAGAACTATGTAAGCCAGGTGCGTTACCTGTTTTGTTAAGATCTTCATAACCACTTGGGCTAAATGCATCCATGTAATCGTCAATTTTAACAATAGCATAACCTGATCTTGGAATATAATCTGTAATTCTATGAGTCTTACCGTCCCAAACAAATACATGACCGCCTTGTCTTAAACGTGCAATATCAATTACTTCTGTAAGTTCTTCAATTGCAATACCTCGGTCACCTTTAGTTGCACCAAGTGTAGTACCGCCAAATGCAGGGTCTGTAATTGGATCACTAGTATGTGTAGGATCAACAATAATACGAATGTAATCGTATGTACTGTCAATATTCATAGCCGCCTGGAATGCTCCTGGAAGTTGTTCACCTGTTGACTCAGTTGTACTAAACGCTGTTGTTCGATAAGTATAACCAATTCTTTCATCAAACTCAAATGCAGTACTTGGTCGAGTTTTAATGCCATTTGGATCATTTAGATTGTCTAAAACAAATGTTTGATTGTGTCTAAATGTAACATACTCGTTTTCTTCCATAGAGGTAATCAAACCATCATTACTATAACCTGCACTTGCATTACTGAAACTTAATTTATAAACTTGTCCATCATACAATGGAGTATCTGCAAGTTCAAAAATACTACCTGTAGCAGTAACACGTTTGATAACACCTGCACTATCTACTTCATCGACTGTAATAGTACAATCATGTGTTGATGTTACACCGTCTAGATCTGCACCGTCAACTGTAAATGTATCTCCTACAGTATATCCAGTTCCTGCCCCTCTAATTTTAGCTTCATAATTACCAGTACCAGTACTGTCAAAGTTTGATAGAACTTTTTGTACATCAAACTCAGCACCAGTTCCAGATGCTACCGCTGTATAATCGACATCAATATGTCCATCAACTCTAAAGTCTGTAATCTTTTGTACGTTTGTAACTTCATAACGTCCCTTGGTACCATTGCTGTGAAGAATATCTACTTCAGCAGTACCTTGAGGGAATGTTGGGAAGTCATAAGCATAAATGCTTAATTGTTCGGTATCTAGTGTTAGTGCAGGGTTACTAACATCTACCGGTGTACCGATATTAGTACTTCCATTTAAGATTACATCTGCACTTGTGTTAAATGATCCAGATACATCTTTGAGATATAATTTTTTACCACTTGTTTCAAAAACTACAGTACCAGAAGCACTACCTTGTGTTACTTCATGTCCTTTTTCTGCAATAGCAGGGTTAATTACACTGCTAAACTCTAAAACTGTTTCTGCTAGTGCAGTCTTAGCAGGTTTAACCATGTTGTCACGTAGTGTAACAGCATCTGGAATTTCGTTAGGATCTGAACCATTTGAAACTAGACCGTATTCACCGTAGGCATTAGAACCGTTTAGTGATCTAATTTCACCGCCATTATTAGCATAGTAAGCAGTCCAACAGTAGTAGGTAAACTGTGATACCATTTCTGACAAACCACCGTTTGTAACAACTAGACCATAACCTAAGTCGTTAACCTGTGTAAAGTCGTTGCCGAGCATACTTCTGTTACCAGCAGTTTGCACAGTGATTTCAATAGGGTTTCCGGCACTTGCTGATGACAAGTTTACAGATCCATAATAAGTTCCTGCAAATCCGTTGCCATCATTTGAACTTGGATCAAGTATTAATGTTGCTGTACCTGTTACTTGGTCCCAATTACGAACTGCATTAACTTGGAAACGATTGCCATCAATATAAAACGGAGCAGGTACTTGTGGGCGTCTTATAAAAAGTCCTTCATTTGGATTTGATTCTACATCGATTGAATATATACTGTTTACACCAACAACATTCATAGGTGTATTACCAACAAATGCGTCAACTAGCATGCCGCCACGGAATGCTTGTCTGTTTAACGACCCAGAGAAACTTGAACCTGTTTGACAGTATGGTGATTTGGTTTTAACTTGTCCGTCTGGATCAAGCACCATCATAAATCCGCCATGGCCGGTAACAGAAACGTTTCTAATAATTGTACCATCATTACATAAGAATACGTCAAGATCTTTGTTGTTTCTTGGAGGGTTAATATTAACATTAAATGCATATGCAACAAGATCAACAAGCGAACTTAAATTTGTAAATGCATTAGTCTCTGCTGTTAAACTTGGATCTGTAATTTCTACTTCATTTACTTGTAAAGGTGTATATGCATTACCAAATAATCCATTTACAACAGTTGCAATATATTGAATAGCATCTGCTGTTTCTGTTTCTTGTCCACTAACTGCTCCTGCATAGTAAGCACCTTGGTTAGCAAGAGATTCGGCTCTTCCGCCGTCTCTTAAATCTTTTACTAAACCTCGGACAATATAACGTGTATCTCTTCTACACTTGGTTTGGTTATATACTAGTGCCGGATACGTAGCATTGATATACGAAATTACTTCTTCAACAATATAATCTTCGTTATTTTCTACTATTCTTGCTGCCTGTGTAAATTCACCTGGGTTTGTAATACCGTAGTTACTTACGTTTACATCTCTACTTGGATCTGTAAGATAATGTCTACCAAATAAACCCACTGGATTACCAGTTAATGGATTGACATAAGTTGTGCCGCCTACTGGTAGGTTAGGATCAGGTACACCTGTTACACTATCTAATGTGCCTCTTAATCCGTCAAATTCTAAATCTCTATAGAAGTAAACATTTGCCCAAGGAGATTGTGAACTGCGATTTTTTGGTTTAACAATTACTCGTCTAAATTCGTCACCTTTAAGTGATACGTTGGGAGGCATTCTAATCGGAAAATCTTCTTCATAGTTGCCCGATTCAACTCTAATTGAAATCTGATCAAACTTAATTTCGTTAGCATATTCTAGTTCTTCACCTATTGTAAATTCAATTGGCTCGAGTAATTGTAGTTCTAGAAGATCTGTATTAGCTGGGTTAGCTGGATTTTGATTCTCACTATGGTATTCAATAACTCTACCAATAGCTCCTGATTGTTTACCTCTTACAACCTTCCCAGGTAAAATGTCTGTATTATCCGGATTACCTTGGTCAACGAATGCATTTATTGAACCATTAGGTATTTCAAGTTCATATACGTTACCATCAACAACAGGCGGAGCATCAAACACACTACCATCATTGATAAGATCAACTACAATATCAAATTTTGCACCAATACTATTTCTTGTTGTTAGGTCTGTAGTATATCCTGTATTTTGATATTGAGTGTAAACACTTTGATATGTTTGTGCAGGACTTTGGTTTTGAAGAACTAGGTTTACTAGAGATTTAACAAACTGAATTGCCGCAATAGTTTCAGTTTTTTGTGTTGTTCTCGCCGCAGTTGCACTTGCATTTGCATAATATCTAATACCTGCTCGACGAGAAAGGAAGTTAGCATTATTACCAGACATTGAATCTAGTTTAGCCGCTTCAACAATAAGACCGACGTCTCTCTTACAAATATCTTGGTTATAAACAAAAGTAGGATACGTTTGATTAATAAACGCAATAGTTTCTGCTTGAATAAACTTTTTGTTTTCATCAATCAGGACTTTCATATTATCTCGTCCTGTGATAGATGCTTTTAATCCGGCAGCTTGTACAGTTGTTGGAGTTGTAAATCCATCATATGTGATTGTTTGAGCATAATTGCCTAGTTCGAACTTAGATGCAATTTGTAATTCTTCTGCTTTACGTGCCGCGGCACCAATTGTTCTAAATGAATAGCTAGGTGAACGTCCTGCTTTTCCAGGTGCAGTTCTAGCATAACTATCTTTACCACTTGTACTAACATACAAGTTTGTTGCTGTGCTTGTTTCTGCACTATCGACATAAAGTTTTGTAGCAACTTGTAAATCATCTTGTGATAATGCAGGAGTGCCAGCTAACGCACCCGGATGATCATGTGCATACAATGCACCAGTCATCTTGTCGCCTTCTCTGCGTACTACACTTTTTCTTGGTAGTACTTCATTAGAAAGCCAAAAACCTTGTAAACCATCATCATAGTTACCGTCGACAATAGTATGTGTACTTGATCCTAATGTACCAGTAATATCTATTTTGTTAGTGCCATTTTCTGCATCTGACTGCGTGGTATAAAAACTTAAAATATCATTACTAACAACTCTTACATAATATGTTGTTCCATCTACAAGAGGAATAAGATTGCCACTAGTAGTATTATATTCGTAAGGGTTGCCATTACTTGCGTGATCTAGTCCGTGTCCAACAACTTGAACATCTTGTGTAGAAGTTACACCTGTAATAGTTAAAGTGTATTCTGATGCATCACTTGGCTCATTTCTAACACCGCCCATTTTGCCAGGCAGTTGTGCTTTTGCATAACGTCCGTCATTGTATTTTTTATCGCCTACAAGATCGTGAATGGTGTAGTTACCGCCATACTTACTTGCAAAACGACTCGCAATAGCATCTGATATTCCTACATTACCAATACCATACCCGTCTGCATTTAAATCACCTGCTAGTTCTGGATCCGGATCGCCTGATACTTTTGTTCTACCTGCTTGGATTAATAGTTTGCCGCCGAGTGTGACATTAAATTTAATAGTATCGTCAAGTGGATCTCCTGTTATTGCACCATTTGAAACAAGTTCTAGGAACTCAAGCCCATCTTCGTTGGTGTTAACAGCAAGAATTTTACTTGCGTTACCTGTATAATCATTAGGAACATCATCAAGGTTTGAAAAACTAATTTGTCCTCCAATACCAAATACTGCGTATAGTTCTCTAAAGTTTTCATTGGTTTTACGAAACGATTCACGGATACTATCACCAGTTCCGTCATTACCCTCTACACCAATATCGATTATATTTCTTGCCATTTTTTACTCCAAATATGCAGGTTTGACCATTGTTATACATATTTATCAAACCGTTTTATAATCTTAATGTAAATACAATATGTTTTTAGGAGAATACACATTAAAAAAGAGACACGAACGTATAAGCAAGCACGGTAAAGTGCATGCCTATTATCGTGACCTTACAATGGTGCAATTACGATGTGATAGTTGTGGATCCGAGTTTGATAGACCGAGAGGAAGTATGGATCCTAAACGATTAAGTAACAATTACTTTCATGTATGCGGTAACTGTGATGCAAAAAGATTTGCACAAAAACGAGGAGTTACTGCTAAAAAAGTATGGAGCATGTCAGCTAGTAGTGACATGCCTATTGGTAAACTTTAGACTGCGAAACTTTCGCCACAGCCGCAAGATGCAGTTGCGTTTGGGTTGATTACTTTTAAGTAAGAACCACCTAGTTCTTCTACATAATCTACAGTACATCCAAATACAAACATCTCTGCTACAGGATCTAACCACAAGTTTTCCACAGTTGGTTCCTTGTCAGTAACCCCCCATTGATATTGAAACCCAGAACATCCGCCACCCTTTACAGTTAGTGACACGTTGGGCTTACCTACTTTAGCTAGATATTCTTTAGCGTTTTCGGTAATATTTAAGATTCTTTTTTCCAAATTGTCCATGCTCCATAAGCAATAGCCGCATATGCAACTAAACTTGCAATAGGCTTAAAGATAAGAAATGCAACACCTGCACCAATTAGAACTGCTCCATCAAGGGTTGTTCTTTCGTTAAGTCTTGCTGTAATCCATTTTTTAACCATTGTTTTTCTCCTATATAGTATTTATATAGCTCAATACTTGCTAGATTCTTACATTTTGACTCTACCATAATATCTGCGTAGTCTAAAAATTCTAGTGCCCAATCGTTAACAGCACGGTTCCACATATAGTCACTGTGAGCTCGTAGTTTTGCTTTCTTGTAACCTTG
>Ga0181581_10003643_pt1 | contig 12062 bp, 9 predicted proteins | sample 071ome_22_FD_132433 | JGI IMG/M metagenome (GOLD analysis project Ga0181581, IMG submission 132433) | Coastal salt marsh microbial communities from the Groves Creek Marsh, Skidaway Island, Georgia - 071404AT metaG (megahit assembly) | ecosystem: Environmental > Aquatic > Marine > Intertidal zone... | reverse complement strand
TAATCAGTTTCTAAATAATTTTATTCCGCGTGAAATTATACAGGACTATGTAAAAAATCCTTATGATACGTTTCAACATATGAAACCATATCGTACGAATTCTGTTATACCTGACTATTTTCGCAAGACATTTTATTCTAAAAATATAAATTACAATTCAGCAGCCGCTTTCCAGTACTGCAAAGACACTCAATCTACAGACAGAAACTACGTACCTTTTGAGCCGTGGTTTTTTAAAGGTGATTACACGTTGGATGTAAGTAATTCGGTTGTAAAAAACATTTTAAAAAATGACAAAAATATAGAAATATTGGTATGGTACCCCGATGAAGGATTTCACTCTGATAAGACAATAGATTTTCTTAATATTTTACACAGTCATTTTCCAGATAATAAAATCCGGTTTGTGTACGGAAATTTAAAAAAACCAAAGTGGACAAAAGAATTAGATTGGTTAATTTATCGTCCTTTTGATAGTTGGTGGTTTAGGACTGCTAAAAATATCAATTTTACTATAGAGTTAAACAAAGATAAAAAAGCAAATAAAGCCTTTAGTTTTTACAATAGAAGATTTAGAATACCCAGGGCAGTGTTGTTTAAAGATCTTATTGATAGTAATTTGTTAACACACGCAGATTACACTTATCATTCTTTTAACGCAGAAAAGAATATGTCGGTATCTAAATTTATTGAAAACTATTTGTATTGGACAAAAAATACCCCGCACGAAGAACTTCGTGCCCTAATTAAAAGTAAAAAATTTATAACGTTTGCTCAAAATCATATGCAAGGAGAAACTGTAGAAACTGCAAATAGTCAGTTATATGATAAAGATTTTTTTTATACACAGAGTTTTTTAGACTTAGTTACAGAAACAATAGTGCATGATGAAGATGATAATTTGTTTATAACAGAAAAAACATATAGATCGATTGTTTCGGGAAATATTTTTCTTATTGTAGGACAACCTGGTATCTTAGCACATTTGAAATCTTTTGGCATAAAAACGTTTGACGATATTTTTGATGAATCTTATGATACAACATGGCACTGGTACGAAAGATGGAAAATCATCAAACAAAATTTAGTTAAATGGATTAATCTTGGTCCAACAAAGCAAGAACAATACTATAAAGATAATTTTGAATCAAAAATTGTACACAATAGAAATATAATATTAAATAGAAATTTTAAAAACAATATAATAGATCTTTTTGATGAAGATACAGGGTTCTTCTAATGCACATCAAATTTTGGTATGATACCGTAATTGGTAATACATTTATTAATAATTTTATTCCTCAAGATAAAATTTCTAATTATATTCATCAAGAAAATCTTGATAATACACAAGTTGAATCTCTAATTCCGGATTATATAAAATCTTTAAAAGAAATAACGCCGAGTTTCAACTTGTCAGCCAGTATACCTTATAACGAACAACAACTTACACAAGGAAAAAATTTTGTATCTTATGAACCTTGGTACTTTGAAGATTGGCAAAATACCTCAGGTGCAGTTTCTACTATTGAAAACAAGTTGTGTTTTGAAAATTCTTTTGTAAAAAACTGGATAGATAAGTATTATGATAATATAGAAATATTAGTATGGTTTCCTCTAGAGCCGTACGGAGTTTTTAAAAGACCCCAATTTTTTGATAGTATCCACGACCAGTTTCCCCGAAATAAAATAAGATTTGTTTTCAACTCTTTAAAAACTCCTAACTGGACAAAAGACGTAGATTGGTTAATCTATAAACCTTTTGATCATTGGTGGTACGATGTACAAAGGATATATAAAAATTTTAAAGACCTGCCAGAGTTAGATACAAATAAAAAAGCAACAAAATTTTTTAGTTTTTACAATTATAGGTATAGGCTGCATAGAGCAGTTATATACAAAGATTTGTTAGATAGTAATTTGTTAGATAAAGCCGATTATACGTATAATGGTTTGTCCTTTACTGTAGGAGAACAGTACGTTAGAAAATATACAGATGAACATTTACGAAAAATTAGTGCAACTCCAAAAAATATAGATTTTGAAACGTTAATTACAAGTGATCAATTTGTCAAATTTACCGCTGATACGTTAAAGTTAGAAGATGATACTACTGAACGTTTAGATATGTATAAGGAAAATTTCTTTTACACAAACAGTTACCTTGACTTAATTACAGAAGGCGGAATTATTGATAACACAGATAATTTGTGTATTACTGAAAAAACATATAGGTCGATTGTGCACGGCAATATATTTTTAATAATAGGACAGCCAGGCACTTTAGAGTATTTAAAGTCTTTTGGCATTGAAACATTTGATGATATATTTGACGAATCGTATGATAGTGTGTTACACTGGTATGAACGATGGAAAATTATTAAACAAAATTTAATTAAATGGGTTAATTTAGGACTTGATAAACAACAGCAATATTATATAAAAAGTTTTGATAAATTGCGACACAACAGAAACATTATACTTGATAGAGATTTTTCTGTTGATATAAAAAATTTGTTCGAGGATTAAAAATGAAAATTATTTTTTATAAAAACAATGAACAGACAGGGTTTTTAGAAATAGATCCACATCAATCTAAAACAGCAAATACTTTTTTAGAAGCACTAAGTCAGACTACAAAAACAAGTACAACATATAATCATAGTTTTACTAGAAGTAAAATAGAAGTTATAAACGATTTTTTACGTTTAAAAGAACTAGTAAATCTTATTAACAACAGTTCTTATGATAGAAAAATAGATGTAGATCTTAATAGTGATTTTAGTCTTCAAAAGTTATTTGATCTACACGAACATTTTGAAGACCTAGGGGAACGTTTTCGCTCAGATGATCCTACATTGTCACGCGATGCATACGAAGAAATTATTAACTTAGGCTGTGAAATGAATGGGTTAATTCATAAACTAGAAGGAAATTTATATGGCAGTCAATGGATGCAGGCCTTGTTTAAAAAGCCAAATATAGTTCGTATTCCTTTAACTGAGGAAATTATATCAGAAGCAGTACCTGATTATAAAAAAGATCATATGTATGTCGGTTACGGAGAGACTGGAAAAAACATGGCTCATATATTTGCAATGAACGAAGTAGATCTGCTAAAACGGCAGATGGTACAACCTCAAAGATATATTTTAAGCGAATTTTTTATAAGTTTTAATGACTCTTATTTAGACCCTAAAGAATATAAAAATTGGTGTGAAAAACATGGCGCATCTGAGTTAGGCTATGATTATAATAATCCTATATGGTATGGAAAATGGGAAGTAGGAAGAATTATTTCAAAATCTTATCATGCTATAGAACATTTTCCTGAGTATGACGAAATAAAGGTAGAATTATAATGTCAAAATTAGTTATATTTGGTGACAGTTTTGCTAGTTACAGAAACAGTGACAGCCATCAAAAAGCCAAAGATTCGAAAGGAGTTTTGTGGTTTGAGGAAGTTGCAAAAAAACTAAATTTACCTTTTATAACCAGAGCCTGTGCAGGATCGTCGTTTGAATTTTCAAAAAATCAATTTTGGAAATATTATAACAGTGATGAATATTCACCAAATGATTTAATAATTTTTGTATATACAAGTTTTCAAAGAAGTCCTCTGTTAGCAAAAGATCTTCCTGCGCAATATGCATCTTATTATGCTGCTTGGCTACAAGGCACATTAAGTAAAACTCATTTTGCTTACAATCACTATAATGATAATAAAGAATTGTACAAAAGTCTTACAAAATATTATGACATAGATACACAGTATTGTGATAGGAATTTATTCTGTCTAGCACTAAAACAAATTCCAAACATGACAGTTGTTATTACAGCCTTTAAAGATCTAACAATGGGTTTAAAGGATGTGTCGTTGTTAAAAGATGCAGATAATTTTATATACATTCCAGGCAACTTGTTTGAATTATCTGAAAATGAATTAATAAATGCAGACTACAAAAAATTTAATGACTTTTTCGGCGGAGAACTGCGCAACTGTCATTTGTCAAACTCTAACAACATGATATTGGCTGATCAGATCACGCAGTGCATTCAACACAAAACCAATAAGTATTTTCGTAAAGATAAATTTAAGAAAAAATTTATAAAATTAGAAAATATAGACCAAAGACAGGAACTACCTTATTTGGAATATGACGAATCAAAGGATTATTTTTAATGAAAAAAGTTTTAATTACAGGTTTAAGCGGGTTTATTGGTGGCTATCTAGCAAAGAGACTTAGAGGCAAGTATGAAATTTATGACCTTGAATGCGATCTACTAGATAAAAGAGCCATTGATAGTAGGCTTGATTATGTACAGCCTGATTTTATTATACACCTTGCGGCTAGAACAGAAGTTGAAAAAAGTTTTTATGAGCAAACTAGTTTTAGTGAAGTAAATTATGTAGGCACAATTAATCTAATTGAATCTGCAAGACAATTAAAGGACCTAGAGTTACTGGTATTCAGTTCAACAATGGAGACATATGGCTGGCAACCTATTAGCGATACAATTCGCGATGGCAAAGAAGATCCAGATAACATTCCTGCGTTTACTGAAGAAACTATACAAAATCCTAACGCTCCTTATGCTGTTGCAAAAGTAGGGTGCGAATTATATTTAAAATATGCAGAACGATCTTACGGCATTCCTTTTACAGCATTTAGACAAACAAATACATACGGTCGTGTAGACAATGATTTTTTTGTAGTCGAACAGATTATTATGCAGATGTTAACTAATGAAAAAGAAATTAACTTAGGCTACGGAGAACCATACAGAAATTTCTTATGGATTGATGACCTAATTGACATGTACGAAGCAGTGCTAGAAAATCCTGACAAAGCAAAAGGTGAAATTTTCTGCACTGGCCCAGACAATGCAATAAAAATAAAAGATCTTGTTAATATAATTGCAGATAAACTAGATTGGAAAGGCACAGTAAATTGGAATCGTAAACCAAAAAGACATGGAGAAATTTATTTACTAAATTCTTCTAATCAGAAAGCAAAAAATTTATTAGGTTGGGAACCAAAAGTAGATTTAGATACTGGGTTAGATAGAACTATAAAAATTTGGAAGAATAAACTTGGTAAATGAAACAAAAAGTCAAACAGGAAGATAAATTCTATTGGTGGAAAAAGCATAAAGATGATGTTCCTTTTTATAGATGGATACAAGGAAAAGATCCAAGCACACCTAAAATTATGCTTGCTCCAGAAGAGTGCTGGACTAATGTAGATCACGACATTTATAGGACTCATAACTTTATACATATACTCCACGGGGCATATGACTATTCTGATTATAAAAAAGTTTTACCTGAAGATATTGTAAAAAAGATTGTAATATGGCCAACTTATTTTGCACATTGGAGTATGTCACGTGCAATTACTTTTACATACAATAAGCCAAATGAACAAGAATATAAAAGTTTGTTTGTGTGTTTAAATCATAAACCTAGGCCCCATCGTGTTAGATTTATTGATGATCTTGCAAAATTTGATCTTTTAGATAAAAATTTTTATTCCTGGCACGGTGATCCTTATGGCGATAACTTAGAAGTTGAACTAAAATATTGGAAAGAAGAAAAGGTAATACTTGATGTTTTAAATCAAAACACCTCTCCTGTACAAAATTTTTGGCCAAAAGAAATGGATCTATCTGTAATTAACCTAGTTACTGAAACATTTGATGCTGGACCATTTGTTACAGAAAAAACGTTTAGATGTTTTCTATACAAAAAACCATTTATTATATACGGACCACCAGGAATACATCATAAATTATTAGAATGGGGATTTAAACTGCCAAAAAAAATAATTAATTATAGTTTTGACTTGATTGAAGATCATGCAAAAAGAAGAGAGGCTATTTGCAAAGAGTTGCAACGATTGTCTAAAAAAGATTTTAATATTCTAGCAAAAAAACTAAAACCTACAACAGAGTATAATTTACAAATTTTTTATAGGCTTATTAAAAACAAAAAAATTATACCACAAATAGCACTAGAGGATAGTTATTATGCTCAAGAGATACAGCAGTCTATAGATAATATAGACAGGCTAACTAAAAGTAATTTTGCTCCATGACAAACCAAAATAAGTTTTATTATTGGAAAAATAGTTATCAACCCTTAGATGTTTTAGATTTGCTTGCAAAAGCAAACCCAACTGATTCAAAGGTTATGTTTAGCCCTGAGGAATGTTTTACGCACAGGGTCGATTGGAGTATATATGAAACACACAATTTTACAAAAATAGTATTCGGTGCTTGTGACCTTGTACCGTACAATAATGTTAATATAGATAAAAGTAAAATAATTCTTTGGCCGACTTTTTTCTTAACTTGGGCAATGGCCGGTGCAAGACATTTTACTTATAAAAAGCAAAAAAATCAAAATTATCAATGTTTGTTTACATGTCTTAATTATGCACCTCGTGCACATAGATTAAGATTGTTAGATAGATTATCAAAATATAATTTACTTGAAAATAATTTTTATTCCTGGCATGGTTCGTGCGATGGTACACCGTATAAACCGATGTACTGGAAATGTAAAAAAACACAATTAGATTTAATGGATAAAGAAAGGCGTGGCATTAGTTTTTGGCCAAAAGAAATGGATCTATCTGTAATTAATCTAGTTACAGAGACTTATGATAATTTTATGTTTATAACTGAAAAAACTTTTAGATGTTTTTTATATAAAAAGCCATTTATAATTTTAGGCAGCCAAGGCATACATCAAAAATTAGAGCAATGGGGATTTAAATTGCCGAGAAGTATTATTAATTACTCCTTTGATACAATACGCGACCCGGCAGAAAGAACTGAGGCTATATGCATAGAACTTAGAAGGTTATCTAAAATGAATTGTAATAAACTAGCAAAAAGTTTAGAACATTCAACAGAATATAATTTTTTTCATGCAATTAAATTAACAAAAAATAAAAAAATAATACCAAAAATTATAAAACAAGATGAGTATTATGGCGGCAAAATTATACCAAGATCTATACAAAATGCACAGTGGTTGCAAGATGTTTTTTGTTGACAATCTTAAATTTATCCTGTAAACTATAACTATGTATGATATCATTTTTATTGGATCAAAAACTTCTCCACAATGGCTTAAAATAAAGTCCAAATTCTCTACGGCAAAACAAGCAGACTCGTTTGCTATTGCGCAAAAGAAAGCCTTTACAAAAATGTTTTATACAGTTTATGATGACGTAGAAATAAGTGAAGATTGGAATTTTTCTTACAAAGTGCCCGAGTGGGATGAGAAATATATTCACTCATTTTTAAATGGCAACGATTACGATGGCATTTCTTTACACCCTAAAAAACATGTCCCGACTAGCAGAGAATTAGACTACAGATTTTTTGTTGATAAAAAAGAAGTTAATATAGTTGCTAGTAAACCTAAAAGTTATGATATTTTTGAAATTGATTCGTATGAAGAATATCAAGAAGCACTAGAACACAGTACTACTGACATGTTCTGGATGACTAGTAGGAATATAGACACATCTAATTTTAATTTTGATATATATTTTACGCATTACAACTCGTATGATAAAATGCAAAATCATGCATTTATTCACAAGGTTGGAGACAAGGAATTATATAATGGTGTATTTCTTTGTTCTAAAAAAACTCTTCTTAGTAAGCGAGAAGTAGATTATAGATTTCCTGTAAACCGCAAAGAGTGGGATCTAGTAGCCAGCGGACCAAAAACGTATGATGTGTTTGAAATTGACACATACGAAGATTACTGTGCCGCACTAGAACAAACTACAACAGAAATGTTTTGGATGACTAGTGCTAATCTTGACACATCAGAGTTTAATTTTGACATATACTTTACACACGATAACGAATATGACAGAAAACAAAATCATGCGTTTATACATCGAGAAAACGGTAAAGATTACTATAACGGTGTTTTCCTTTGTAGCAAGCATGTACCTCTAAGTGCAAAAGAAGTAAACTACAGATTTCCTGTAAACCGCAAAGAGTGGGACGTTGTAGCCAGTACTCCAGCAAAGTATGATGTGTTTGAAATCGATACTTGGGAAGAATACGAACATGCACTTGCAAATGCTCGCACAGAAATGTTCTGGATGTCGAGTGTTAACATAGACACAACCGACTTTGCATTTGACGTTCACTTTACACACGACAATGAGTATGACAGAAAACAAAATCATGCGTTTATACATAGAGTAAAAGATAAAGATTACTATAACGGAGTTTTTCTCTGTTCGAAATCTGTACCACTTAGTAAAAAAGAAGTAGAACATCGTTTTCCTGTAAATCGTAAAGAATGGAACATTGTTGCAAGCAAACCTGTTAAGTATGATATATTTGAAATAGAAACGTATGATGATTATAAAAAAGCCGTAACTGATTCTAAAACAGAAATGTTCTGGATGACAAGTGCAAATATAGATACAACTAAGTTCAAATTTGACGTTTACTTTACACATGATAATGAGTATGACAGAAAACAAAATCATGCATTTATACACAAAGTAGATGGTGAAAATTATTACAATGGTGTTTTTCTTTGCAGCAAACACGTATTACTTTCAGAGAAAGAAGTCAATTTTAGATTTCCTGTTAATAAGAAAGAATGGGACATAGTTGCAAGTTATCCTAAAAAATATGATATCTTTGAAATTGAAACATATGACGATTATGTAAATGCTTCAGTATCGAGTTCTACAGAAATGTTCTGGATCGTTTTTAAAGACGTTGATAGTACAGGATTTGATTTTTCTGCGTATTTTACACACGATAACAAATATGATAGAAATATAAATCATACATTCTTACATGATGACAGTGGAGAACTGTTACGCAATGGTGTATGGCTTTGTTCTAAAAATGTTTTACTGTCGAAAAAAGAAGTAGAATATAGATTTATTGTAAATGCAAAAGAGCACGATATTGTAGCCAGTAAACGTAAATTATATGATAAATTTATAATATCATCGTATGAAGATTATCTTTCTGCGCACGAAAAGTCAACTACGCAAATGTTCTGGGCAATACATAACGATTTAGATGTAGTAGATGAAAGTATTTTTGAAACATATTTTACTTCAAAACACATGCATGATGAAACTAATGCTTATGATTTAAGTATTAATCATGTTTATAAAAACGGTAATTATAACGACGGTATAATACTGTGTAGCAAAAAAACTACAATTAGCAAACGAGAATGGGATTACGGATTTATAGTTAATAAAAAAGAAAACAATATAAAAGCAAGTGTACCAAAACCGTTTGATATAATTTTTATTAGTTACAAAGAATTTAATGCTGATGAAAATTATGCAGATTTATTACAAAGATTTCCTAATGCAAAAAGAGTACACGGTGTAAAAGGAATTCATCAAGCACATATTGCAGCAGCCAACTTAGCAAATACAGATATGTTTTGGGTAGTTGATGGTGATGCAGAACTTGTAGACAGTTTTAATTTTGCTTATCAAGTTCCTAGGTGGGAACACGACATGGTACATGTATGGCGTACTAAAAATCCAGTTACCGGAATGGAGTACGGTTATGGTGGTGTTAAACTATTACCAAAACAGTTAACACTTGGCGTCGATGTAAACAGCACTGACATGACAACTAGTATCAGTTCCAAATTCAAAGCAGTATCCGAAGTAAGTAATATTACTAAATTTAATACAGATGCGTTTAGCACTTGGCGTTCAGCATTCCGTGAGTGTGTAAAACTTACACTTAACAACGACGAAGAAAGTAAAGAGCGTTTGGAAGCATGGTTACACCCTGTGCCTGATGCACAATTTAGACAAGATGCTAAACGTGGTGCTGAAGAAGGCAAGGAATATGCGTTAAATAACATTGAAAATATAGAAGCCTTGAATAATATTAATAACTTTGAATGGCTTCGAGAGCAATTTAATGTTTCAAGTTAACAGTGTTAAACAAGTACACATAGAATTAACTGATAAATGTCAAGCACAATGTCCGATGTGTGCTAGAAATTATCATGGCGGCGCCACAAGGCCATTTATTCGTAATGGCGATATTAGCATTGATCAATTTAAAGAATGGTTTCCTAAAAATTTCTTACAACAGTTAACTAATTTTTATAGTTGTGGCAATTATGGAGATCCTGCCTTTGCTCAGGATTGTTTAGAAATTTTTTCATATGTAAGAAGTATAAATTCGCATACAAGATTAGCAATACATACTAATGGAGGAATGCGATCCACAGAATGGTGGAAGGAGTTAGCACAATATAATATTGAGGTAATTTTTGCAGTAGACGGGTTTAAAGGTAAACACGAATTATATAGGAAAAACACAAAGTTTGATAAAGTGATCGAAAATCTAAAATCATTTATAGATGCTGGAGGCAATGCTCGAGTTGATAGTTTAGTATTCGCTCATAACGAAAATGACGTTGACGAGTTAGAAAAATATTTAAAAGGTTTAGGAGTACAGAATGTTCAATTTATTAGCACAAATAGATTTTATGAAATGGATACATTTGAAGTACATAATAATACAGGAGATGTAGAATATCTTTTAGAAAGAGCCGTAACAGAAAGATTTTACAATAAACCTAACAGCACTCTTACAAGTTTATTAGACGAAGATGTATTATCCACTAGTTTAGAAAATGCAACAATAAAACCTAGATGCGTAGAAGAACAATCAATTTACATAGATCCTTATGGCAATATTCTTCCTTGCTGTTACATTGGCAGTGATTACTTAGAACAGCCTATAAAAGAGACTTTGCCTATACACATACTGCGTAATAAAAGTATGTATCAAACTCAAGAAATAATGAAGAAACTCGGAGTGCCAAACTGTAAAGATAAAGTTTTACATAGCAACAATTTTATTTACAACGGAATAGAAGAGTATTGGTCAAGCAAAAACAAATGTATGACCTGTGCAAAGGCATGTTCTAACATGCTTTATGATAAAAGACGATGACAGATTATACTAACATACCATGGAATGATATTACTCATTTTGGCCAGAAAACTCTTCTAAAGAGCCATCTTTTTACAGTTTCCTGGATAACCACAAGATATTGTAATTATGAGTGCAGTTATTGCTGGCCATACGCAAGATCTAGTGTCAAAGACACCAAACCTTTAGAATTGTACATAAATACCGTAAATAGTATCAAGGCACAGGCTAAAAACAATGGTTTTACAGATTACCACTTTAGTTTTAGCGGCGGAGAACCAACAGCAAACAAACACTTTTTACCTCTTGTAGAACATTACTGTAATGATGATGCACCTGAATATCAAAGTATACACATGACCACAAATCTGTCCCCAGGAAGCAAGTGGTGGAATAAGTATTTAGAAGCAACTAAAACTTTGCAGCGTCGAAGTGTAACGGCAAGTTTTCACGATGAATTTGCTAAAGAGCAAGAGTTTAGTGATAAGTGTTTACAACTTATGAATGGAGGAGTCTTTGTTACAATTAATCAAGTTATGGTTCCAGAAAGGTTTGAAGAACTTTACGAACGCTTGGAACGATTTGCCGCCAGAGGTATCAATGTCACTCTTAAGCCCCAGTCCGATCCTACCGCCTCCTTCGTGGTACATGGATACAATGAAGACCAAATACACAGAATGCAAACAGGATTTCCGCAACAGTGGCAAGGAGAGCAAATAGCACAAATTGCTCTTTATGACAAAACTGGCAAAGAGTACGAATTAGATCAAGCAGAAAGATTTAATGCGTTTGGCTTTAACAAATTTAAAGGATGGAATTGCAATGCAGGATATCAAGGCATAGTTATACGTGAAAATGAAGTAAAACGTTCATACAGTTGTCACGACGAACCTATAGGAACTTTAACAGACGGGTTTGAAATATTTAAAGAACCACGTAAGTGTATAACACCTACATGCGTTAGTTCAGCAGATAGTAAAATACCAAAATGGAAATAATAGAAGTTAACAATAATTGGAATGAGGAAGTGTTGCATTTAGATATCACTATTAGCAACGTTTGCAATTATAAATGTTGGTATT
>Ga0181581_10003642_pt1 | contig 12062 bp, 9 predicted proteins | sample 071ome_22_FD_132433 | JGI IMG/M metagenome (GOLD analysis project Ga0181581, IMG submission 132433) | Coastal salt marsh microbial communities from the Groves Creek Marsh, Skidaway Island, Georgia - 071404AT metaG (megahit assembly) | ecosystem: Environmental > Aquatic > Marine > Intertidal zone... | reverse complement strand
GAGGCAGCAACCGGACTTGGCCTGAAAAAGCCGGTCGGATGCCACCGGTGCAACAACACCGGGTATCGTGGGCGAATCGGTGTATTCGAGCTGCTTGTACTGAACGAACATCTCAGCGATGCGTTGCGTCGGGAAGATTCCGCGGAATTCGTACGTGCGGCAAAGGATGTTCCGGGTTACCAGCCGCTGGTGAAGAGCGCGCTGGACTATGCCATCAGGGGAATTACGTCGTTGGACGAGGTGTTCCGCGTTTCGGAGCAGATTGATGAATCCAGTGATTACCAGGAGATTCCGCAAAGCGCCTGACCGGCGCAATGCTGAGTGAATAGAAGACGATGCCAAACTTCAATTACAAAGGCAGAAACCAGGCGGGGTCCCTGGTCAGCGGCAACCTCTGGGGCGCGACTGCCGAAGCGGTGGCATCAGAATTAGCCGGCAACAACATTATTCCAATCGACATACGGGAAGCAATAAAACAACCAGATACCGCGAAGAGGGAAAAAAAGAAAGGATTCATTCCTGGAATTCAAGATTACTTGTCCGGCACCCATATCGATATAACTGAGTTAATTATATTTTCTCGCCAGATGTACAGTATGAACAAGGCGGGAATTCCATTGGACAAAGCGCTTAAAGGCATAGAAAACTCTGTAGACAATTATGCCCTTAAAAAAGTATTGCAAGATCTGGTCAGCGAGCTGGAAAAAGGCATGGCGCTTACTGATGCGATGAGCAAATACCCTAAATATTTTTCACCACTATACCTAAGCCTGATTCATGTGGGTGAAAATACTGGCCGCCTTGACCTCGCTTTTGCACAGGTAGGCAAGTACCTCGACCTGGAAAGGGATACCAAAAAGCAGATAAAGAGCGCTACCCGATATCCGATTTTTGTCCTGGTTGCGATTGCTGTGGCTTTGGCAGTGATTACAGTATTTGTAATCCCTGTGTTTGCGGAAACCTTTAATCAGCTGGGCGCAGATTTGCCGTGGCAAACAGTAGTGCTGATCAATATTTCGGAATTCACAATCAATTACTGGTATTACATTCTAGGCTTCTTGTTTGGCTCCTTCTTCTCATTTCAATATTACGTGAGTACACCTGCAGGCAGGCTCAAATGGGATAGAAAAAAACTTAAACTGCCTATCATAGGAAGCATTTTTGAGCGCGTGGCTTTATCCCGGTTTGCGAGAACATTTGCGATGATGATGAAGGCGGGTGTTCCCATCATACAGTCGCTCGGCGTCATATCGCGTGCTGTGGGTAATTACTATATAGGCGATCATGTCAGGCGTATGCGAGACGGGATTTCCAAGGGGGAGTCCCTGTACCAGACCGCAGTCAAGGCTGAGATGTTTTCGCCCCTGGTGTTGCAGATGATCGCGGTAGGTGAGGAAAGCGGCAATGTTGATGAGCTGCTGGCGGAAGTGGCAGATTTTTACGACTCTGAAATCGAATATGACCTGAAGCGGCTTAGCTCCGCTATTGAACCGATTCTGATTGTATTTATAGCAGGCATGGTACTGGTGCTGGCTCTTGGCGTATTCCTGCCTATCTGGGATCTTGCCAATGCGGCGAGATAAGAAGGGCTTTTGTAGTCCGGGCAGGAAAAACGGGGGATTTACACTATTTGAAATGGTGGTTGTCATTAGCTCAATCGTCATTCTTTATATGGTGGCGGAGCAACGTTTGAACGAGTTGCCGGCCGCGGCGGAGCGAGCAAATTTTTATGCGATCCTGGAACAAATTAAAACCGGCATGAATCTCGAAATGATTACACGCCTGGCCTCAAGGGATACAAATGGATTAAGAGAACTGGCTGGAACTAATCCAATGCAGTTTATGTTGGAACCACCGCGTAATTATCGCGGTGAGCTTGATGATGTGACTGATCGTAACAGTACAAGACGTAGCTGGTATTACGAGAAAACTACCGGAGAACTGGTATATGTGGTCGGTGGTCCGAGTATAGATGATGTCTGGGTGACTATCGCAACCATACCGGTCAATCTAGGGCAGATCAGGTTTCGGCTGGAAAATGTATATAAAAATGATGTATCGACTAACAAGGGAAGCCGCTGGCAAGGTTTGCAACTGCTTCCTGTCAGGCAATATAAATGGGAGAGGCGGCCGGAAACACCGGTCGAAATTTAGAATATTAACGCTGAATTTTTATAGTCAGGAATTGATGGTTTTGGCAGCTTTTGGCAGAAAAACGAGGGAGGTGGTCCTATGAGACTAATTTACTTAGCCACTGGAGGGCGCATCACTCGCAACGCAGAAAGGATATAAAAGGGAAATATTCCTGGGTAAAAACATGAGGTTTTTGGTTAGAATATCGGCAAATAACGAATTTATTTAGGTAAATGAGGTGAATGAAATGAGAAACAGGAAATCAGAAAAGGGTTTTACGATCATTGAACTTGTGGTCGTGATCTTGTTGTTGGGCATTCTTACAGCAACAGCATTGCCGCGGTTCATGGATATCACATCCGAAGCACATGACGCGGTTGTTGACGGTGTTTTGGGTGGATTAAATACGGCAGTAGCACTTTCCAGAGCAACATGGTTTGCCCAGGGTCGAAGCGGGGCGATAACCGGTATGGGCAATCAAACAGTTAATGTTAACACCTTAGGGTATCCGACAAATCAAGCTAATGGTGCCCCGACATCTAACACTGACTGTGTGACTGTATACCAGCAAATGTTGCAAGCTGGCGGCAGACCTACGATCTCTACAATGGCAATTGCTGGTGCCGCTCCAGCTGCTAGTGACCTGGAATTTGATTCAGATTTCCAGGCGGCACATAGCGCTAGCACATGTTATTTTATTTATACAGCAGAAGGTCAGAATGTAAGTTCGCCTGTGCTTCTGTACGAAACAATAGCAGGAACAGTTCTGCTTGGAACCGAACTCTAAAATATTCAATAACAAATGAAGCAAGCCCATATTTGGAAAAATATGGGCTTTCTTTTTATGGGTTCAAAGATTTTCACATTTAACAAAATTGATGCTTATACCATCTTTATTGGATCTATAACTCTTTTCTACGTTATTTTTTCTCATTACTTGCAATTAAACCGATCCGGAGTTGGGCTGGAACTACCGTTTAATGCCATGGGCTGGATTCCAATAAGCTGGGCTATTGGTGTTGGTTTGCATTTAATTGCGGTTGAAAAACAATTTTACTATGACGCCCTGATTGTAAAATTGTTTATATGCAGTTGTTTTCTTGCTTTTCCGTTTTTTCTCCCTTCAGCAAATCAAGATGATACTTTTGACAGGATCATTGGATTATTTGCAGGATTACTTTTGCTGGTTTCACTGCAGCAATTCCAACTAAATGAGGATAAAAAAATAACGTTATTACTTTTGGTTGTTATAGCTGTTTGGGTTGAGCTTATTATAGGGTGGGATAGATTTTTAAGAAGTCTTGGTATTGGAATATCCGAGGCGCGACCGATATGGATAGGTGCACCTCATGGAATTTTCCAGCAACGGAATGTATTTGCCAGCTTTATAGCAACTGGCGTTGTGCTATCCGCTTATATTCTGGGGTATAGCGGTAAAGTAAATGGAAAAGTTTTTAAGCCATATTATATCGTGCTTGTTTTGTTACCGGCCGCCAGCATTCATTTGTTGACTGCAATGGCTTCAAGGACAGGTTGGCTTGGTGTTTTACTGGGCACGACTTTTATACTTCCATTCATGGTAAAAAATGCATCAAGAATTATTAGTATTTGCTGGATTAGCTCAGTAGTGGCAGGTTTCCTGATCACAATGATTTTCGAGCAAAAATCCCAATGGGAAGCTCCACAGCGAGAATTGGTGGATATAAGCGGTTTGAGGCAGGTGCATTATCCGCAAACAATCGAAATGATTAGTGAAAAACCATTATTCGGATATGGTTACGGTACCTTCGAGCCATCATATTTGTATTATGCTGCAGAAAAATTCGCTAATGAGGAAAATAAATTACCAGGAGTTTCCTTGCTTGATCACCCGCACAATGAAATTATGTTCTGGGGAGCAGAGGGAGGTTTGTATGCCATTGCCCTTCTTTTATTGATGGCATGGGCAGTGTGGAAGCGGGTTGTGGTCTTGCCAGTAATTCATTCATTTGCCGTTATCGGTATATTCTTTCCGATAGTCCTCCATACACAAGTGGAGTACCCTTTCTATCAGTCGGTTTTACACTGGGTCACATTCGTAATTTTTATCTATTGGGCAGATCAGTTAACTTCTGAATTTAAAAAAATTAATATAGAAGCGGTACTCGCCATTCGATTTGGTGCATTTCTTATACCTGTGGTCGGCACTATATTTTTAGTTACTACATTGCATGCGGGGTATTTGCTAGCCAGGTTTGATATTGATATAGATCCTGATGTAGAAAAATTGGCATCAATAAGTAATCCCATTGTTTTTAGAGACAGGATAAACTGGGCAATCATGTCAAGGTTAGTTTTACAGGGGGCAATTTATAATAGACCGGAACTTGTGCAGCCTTATATTGACTGGGCTCCAGATTTATTGGCAAGAAAGCCAAGGCCAAATTTTTACAGATTTTTAATGCTGGCCTATCAAGTGGTTGGCGACCAAGAGAATTTCCAAAAAACCTTGAATGAAGCAAGATACCTGTTTCCAGATACAACTTTTGATATACCTCGTGTTGGGGTTGAACAGATAACATCTGCTCCATTTGAAGTTATTGATAGAAATCCTGAATAGTGCATAGCTGGCTGAAATGAATAGGTTGAGATGTCGCAATGCACAAGGATTTACAATTGTTGAAATGATTGTTGCCATAGTGCTGGTTTCAATCATTGCCCTAACACTATTTTCACGATTTTCTAATCCCTCCTCATTTGACCAGGCTATCGCAAGCGATAATTTAATTGCTCTAGCGTTATTGGCTCAGCAGACATCATTGGGTCGTGAGAATGTTACCTTTGAAATCGATCCTATTGGCGGTTTCTGGGAATTTTCTGTAGCTGTAAGTGGAGCAGTAGTACGCTCAGTAGCTATTCCTGGAAATACTGTATTGCTTAAAACTGGTTCTACAATAATCGGGACATGTGGTGTAGATATAAATGACGATATTACAGGCAACTTCAAAGTTAGTTATGGTGGCGGCAATATTGCTGGTTTTACAAATAGTGCATCATCTCCGGTAACTGTTGGCAACGGTGTTAGGATTTGTGTGAATGGCAGTGTTGAGTATTCGGCCTGTATTTCTCCTGCTGGTTTTGCTTATTTAGGTGAATGTGATGATTAACCCAAGCGTTAATCTTCGTGGATTTTCGCTTGTGGAAATGGTTGCAACAATTGTCGTACTTGGAATTGCTCTTGTAACAATTACAAGCATGATGTCTAGCTCGTTATCATCAAATGCTAATACTTATGAAGAAACTCGTACAACAGCTTTAGCTAGAGCATACCTTGATGAAATATTATCCAGAAGATATGACGAAAATTCACACCCCAGTGGCGCTCCAGCATGTGATGGCATAGCTGGAGCGCGCCCTTGCACCATAGTTTTCGGAACAGAGAGCGGCGAAGGCACTAGGGATAAATGGGATGACGTTGATGATTATCATGGACTTGATGAAGGTGAGGGAGGCGTGCTTTTGGAGCTTCACGATGCTGAAAACAATGTCAGGTCTGGCTATCAAGGCTATCGCGTTTCTGTATTTGTTGAGTACGCAGGGGATCAAAGCCCCATAAATAAAGAGCTTACAGACGCTAAATTAATTACCGTAACAATTTATTCGCCATTAGACAGTGTCGGAACTGAATTTCAGGTATATAAAGCTAATTTCTAGAATGTCTAATTATTGGAAATATAGCTCAGGTTTTACTCTAGTAGAGGCGGTTTCTTCTATTCTTCTGCTGGCAATTATCAGTATTGGGATTATTCAATTTATAGGATTCTCCACAGAAGGTTATATAGAGACAGCTAGCCGCAACCAGCTGAGCGCCTCGTCACGGGTGGTCATCGAACGTATGGCCATGGAGCTGCATAATGCCCTGCCCAACAGCGTGCGAATCAGCGCGGTTTCCGATGGTATGGACGGCCTCAACGCGGGCGACCAGTGCCTGGAATTCCTGCCCATCCTGGCCGCTACCACCTATATCGACCCGCCTTTCCGCCCGGCGGCGTCCACCAGCACCATCAAGGTGGTCGAATTCAATCCTGCCCAGACCACTGGTGCCTATGCCGTCATCTATCCCCGCTCCTTGTCCGACATCTACCAGGATCTGCCGCTGGCGAACCCCGGACATGTGGCTGGCGTGAATTCCGTCGCCGTACACCCGACCCTCAGCAACGTGAACATAGTCAACCTGACACCAACACATACTTTTCGCAGGCGTTCGCCCGAGAGCAGGCTGTACCTGGTGGATGATCCGGTGAGCTTCTGTGTGAACGGCGAGCGTCTCTATCGCTACCAGGGTTACGAGATATCGGCCACCCAGCCCTTGCCCACCGGGTCCGGTGGCAGCTGCCCGTTCTCACCGGACCCCTGCCTGCCTGCGAATACCACAGACGGCAGGCATGTCATCGCCACGGACCTCGATAATGTCGGGTTCACAGCGTTCGATCACCTGGCGGCAACCCTGCGTCGCAACGCCATTGTCCAGTTCGAGTTCAATTTCAGCCGAGAAGGGGAAACCATCAATATGCATCACGAGGTCATGCTGCACAGTGCGCCCTGACAGGAATTCAAGGAACAGGCAGAGCGGGCTGGGATTGGCCACCGCGCTGTTTGTCATCACCATTCTCGCCCTGATCGCGGTGTACATGTCGCGGCTGGTCACCAGCAACGTGGCGTCTTTTACCGAGGAAATGGAACTGGTGCAGTCGTTTTATGCGGCGGAAAGCGGGGCGCAGTTCGCCATGAACAATATATTCTTTCCGTTGGCCATGTCATCGACGCAATGCCCGGCATTGACCAACTTTTCCTTTACCGCAGGTGCGCTCAATACCTGCAGTGCGGCAGTGGCTTGCGAGGAGGTTGGTGTCGATGTGGACGGGGACGGCAATAACGAGGCGTTTTACACCATTACCAGTGAAGGCAGCTGCGGGCTGGTGACACGCACCATCCAGGTGCGGGCAGTGTCAGGTATCTGACAGGGCCGGTTGCCAGACCGGCAATTCAGACAGACATTGCCGCCGCGGTGATGATCAGGTAGATCACGATCAGGGTGACGACTGCGGCGCCGCCCAGGTAGATGACACTATTTACCCCGACAGTGGTGCGGTAGGGATCGATCGTGCAGTTGTGATCGTTGTCGCGGGCGCTCTTGTCGCGGCTGACCCGGATCTTGAAACTGTCCAGCTTTTCTTCCAGGTCCCAGCCGGCCTGGGCCTCTTCATCGAGGATTTTCTTCATCTTCCCGGTACTACCGAACAAGGGCGTGTTGGAAGTGATGATTTTGTATTCTTTGTTATCCACGTGAGTTCCCCTTTTTTATGCGAACAGGTGACCTGCATGGCATTTTCCCTGAATCGCCAGATTTTGCAACGGAATATGTAATGAAAACAGCCTTTTGGGTGGTTTCAGGAAATTTTCCGGTCCCCGTATTAACCGAAATGTGAACTCGAGAAAAGTCCGGTCATGACATGAATTTTTCACATGGCATCGGGCCGGGAATTATGGTACTTGACGTATTGAAAATGCGGGATTAATTACGGCCTGATGTACTCCGGAATCCACCAGAACAAAACCCTGTTTGCGGTCCTGGCACTGCTGCTGGCGAGCTTCGTCCTTGTTGCCCAGCCGGCACAGGCGCAGTGTGCAATCGGCCAGCAGGGCGGCCCCGCGGTTTTTTACCAGGGGTGTACCGAAGCCTCGGGTGATGCGAACAGTTTCTCGCTGGCCCCACCGGCCGGGACGGTAGCCGGCAATCTCATGATCATGGCCATCGTCACTGACGGCGCCAGCACGCCAACTCCGGCAGCGCCAGCCGGCTGGGTCTCGCTGGGCACAGTAACGAGATCAGGCCAGGTAACCCAGTCAATCTGGGCGCGAACGGCGACGACGGCCGTCGCCCAGACCTTCAACCTGGGCGTGACAGACCGCTACCTTGCCGTTTACATGCGATTCACCAATACCAACCTTGCTGACATCGTCAGCGGCTTTAACCAGGGCACCAGCACCACGCCACAGGCCCCGTCTATCAACACGCTTCAGGCGAACAGCCTGGTCCTGAGACTGGCTGGTATAAACAGGCGCAACATCAGTGCCAGTGCCGGCCTGACCAATATTGATACCGGCACTTCGGGCGGTGGCAATAACGGCGTCTACGGCACCATCGGATTTGTCAACCAGGCACTGCAGGGAGCAACCGGGACTTTCAACTTCAACACGATCACCAGTGACGAGTGGGTGGCAGCGACGGTTGCCTTGCGCCCACCGCCGCCGCCGGTGGCTTTCCGCATCCAGCACTCCGGTACCGGTTCAACCTGCTCGATAACGACAGTCACGATTACAGCCGTCAGCGCCAGCGGTACTCCGGTCACCAATTTTACCGGCCAGGTGAACATCACTGCCCCCAATGGTGACTGGTCGGTAAACACGGCAGCCAATCCCGGCTCTTTCATCAATGACAGCCCGGGCAACGGGGATTTCCGCTATACCTTTGTCGCCGGCGACAACGGAGTGGCCTCGTTCAATTATGCCCCCACCGTTGCGGGTATGCTCAATATCGATATTGCCGACAATGCTACCGGCCTGATCACAGAGAACTCGCATCCGCAGGGTGTCGACCAGCAGCTCACCAGTGCCCTGTGCGGATTCACCATCACCCATGACGGCACCCATGGCTCCTGCCTGGCAGCGGGCTACCAGGAGATTCTCATTTCCGCCGTCCAGTCGAATGGCACGACTGTGCGCTCCGGATACACGGGGACAATCACCATCAATACCTCGACTACAGCAGGTACCTGGTCGGCAGTGGGCGGTGAAGCGGACGGTGTCCTGACTCCCCTGGGAAATGGCAATGCCACATACCAGTTCAACAGCCTCGATGCCGGCACCGCAATCCTGCGCTTCACGCATGTGGGCGTGAATGCCAGCGTCAACTTCGACATCTTCGACAATGTCGAGCCCGCCGTGGATGCTCTGCTGGCCGAAAACAATCTCGAAGTTACGGGCTGCGGATTTGTCATATCGCATGACGGTGACGCACCGACATGCGCGTATGAGGTCATCACGTTGTCTTCCACCGTGGCGGGCAACACCGAAACCATTACGGTGACCACCTCGACGACCGCCGGGATCTGGGCGCCGGAAAGTGCCATCGGCACATTTACGCCGCTGGCGAACGGCAATTTCTCGTATGCATTCGATCCTGGTGAAGGCGGCGTTGCCACCTTCCGGCTGTACCACCAGCCAACCGCCACCGTCACCTTCGACATCACCGATGCGGGCATGAACGATGTCCAGCAGGGGGCCGACGACCCGCTGGTGTTCGACCTGTGCGAGTTCATTTTCACGGCTCCCGGTACGGGCAATAACTGCACCGCCACCAATACCACGTTGACCGTGGTGGACCAGGGCGGCTTCACGGTTGCCGGTTATACGGGCACTATCACCCTGACCACGGACAGTGCCAATGGATTCTGGGGGCAGGGTACGGCCACTAATACCCCGGTCAACAACAGCGCCTTTCCCGGCGACGGCCAGGCCACCTACACCTTTGCGCTCGCGGATGCGGGTACCGTCAGTCTTGAACTGACCCATGAGGATCCCGGCGCCATCGTGCTGGATGCCAACGATGCCTTTTACGGCATGGTGACCCCGGCAAAACCCGGCGTGAGCATCCTGGCCTGCTCCTTCTGGGTGTCCCTGACCAGTCCCGGTGATACGTGCACGCCGAACGACATCACCATCGAGGTGCGAAATTCGGCAGGAGCGCTGGTCCCGAACTATGTGGGTACGGCGACTATCTCCACGACTTTCGCCAACGGCGACTGGGCCCTGAACGGGGCTACCAGCACGGCCACCTTCACCAACTTTGGTGACGGTGATGCCCAATACTATTTCTCGGCCATGGATGGTGGTTCGGTAACCCTGACCTTTACCGACACCATCGTGGAAACCACCAAGATCATCGTTACGGACGGTTTGCTGGTGGTCGATGCGGGGCACAATCCCGACCTGGTGATACAGGCCTGCCGGTTCCTCATTTCACACAGCGGCAGTGCGGACCTGTGCACGCCCGCATCCGTGACCTTCACGCTGGTGGACTCCGCTGACAACCCGGTTAACGATTATGAAGGGCAGATCTTCATCTCCACCTCGTCACCCGGTACCTGGTCGGACGGTACCACCAGCGGGATCAATGACACGGGGGGCGGCTCGGCAGACTACCAGTTCGTGGCGCCAAACACGGGTTCGGCGACGTTCAATTTCCAGGGCCTGACCATCGACACTTACGATATCGATGTCACCGACGGCAGCAACCAGGACAACGATGGCGACCCGGGCGAGGACCCGCCGCTGAACATCACGGCCTGCTTGCCGGCGATTACCGATTTTTCCTGCGTGAATGCCAACAGCACCACTATCACCTTGCCGTCCAGTGCCGAAGTTCTAGGCTCCCGGGCCGTGGTCATGGTGACCGGCAACGAGGGCGTGACGGCAATTACCGATGCGCTGTTCAACGGTGTCAGCGTTTCCGCTGGTGGCCGCCTGCATACGGTGGCCAACACCACCAACCCGGCCAACCAGCGCACCATCACGGAGATGTTCGCCTGGCTGGATGCCGAGCTGCCGGTTGCAGGGGGCTCCTACAACGGCAGCTTCACGGCGGATGACGGCCAGGCCATGTGCCTGGTCGCCCTGAAGAACGTCAACCAGTCCTACCCGGCCGGCGCACAGCTGGGCAGCGCCTTCGGCGACGGCGGCATCATCCAGTCATCACTGACATCCCCGGCCGCTGACGCCATCATCATCAGTGCCGCCACCGTCGACGAGGACGACGGTATATTCAACACCAATACGCTGGGCAACCAGCTCGTCAGCCTGGGTGTGGCGGATGACAACTGGACATTCACTGCCGGCTACGGCAACACGGTCGGTACCGGCACCGTCACGGTTACCGAAACCTTTACCGGCACGGTGGATAAGTGGACCCACGCCATTGCCGCATTCGCGCCCGCTCCTGCGCCACTGTCCTATTTCCGGATTACCCATGACGGCAGCAGCACGGCCTGCACCATGCAGCAGGTGACCATCACCGCCTATGACATCAACGGCAATATCAAGAACGATTATGTCGGCACCGTTACGCTCAGCATGGATGCGAGCCACGGTACCTGGTCGCAGTTTCCTGTTACCGGGGTGCTGACGGAGAACCCGCTGGATGATGACGGTTTGGCAACCTACCAGTTCGCTGTTGCCGATGGCGGCACCAAGACACTGAACCTGCTGGTTCCGCACGTCCAGCCCTTCACCATCTCCGCTGCCGACGGCAGCGTGATGGATGACGGCACACACCCGACGCTGACGGTCAATTCATGCGAACCGATAATCACGGATACCCAGTGTTATGCCGGGACATCGGGCTCAATTGCGATCGTGGGCCCCGAGACCAGCGGCGCGCGCGCGGTGATCATGTCCATCGCCCGGGAAGGCGCGGTCGGCAACGACCCGGCCATCGATCCTGCCCAGGTGTTCTTCGATACCGCTGGTACGCCAACCGTCATGGCCAGCGTGGTGAGCGCGAAGGCGGACAATGGCGCCATCGTCAACACCACGGAGATGTATGTCATCTTCGATTCGGACCTGCCAGCCGCTGCCGGCACCTACAATGCGTCTTTCACCGAACTGAGCGGTACCTTCCCCAATACGCCGGCGATGTGCCTGACAGCCGTGTACGGCGTGGAACAGTCGGTGCCGGTGGTGCCGGCTATAGCGAGTTCGACACTGACGGTTTCGCCCACATCGCTGACCACCACGGTAACCACGGCGCAAAACAATGCGCTGGTGCTGAGCGTGGTAAGTGATGACAGGACAGGGGGCAGCTACACAAGCTCGTTCAGAAGCACGCTCTG
>Ga0181581_10003630_pt1 | contig 12079 bp, 10 predicted proteins | sample 071ome_22_FD_132433 | JGI IMG/M metagenome (GOLD analysis project Ga0181581, IMG submission 132433) | Coastal salt marsh microbial communities from the Groves Creek Marsh, Skidaway Island, Georgia - 071404AT metaG (megahit assembly) | ecosystem: Environmental > Aquatic > Marine > Intertidal... | reverse complement strand
GGTGGAGCTCTTTTTTGCAAAAGGCGACTAATTCTATCTTACAGCGTACACGTCGGCGTTCGTCGACGAAGGACGCGTCGAGCGTTCGTGCGTAGCGAACGCCAAGCCTATTCTCGAGCGCGCACGAACTCGCCGATCTCAATCTCCGCGCGATCATCGTCTAACGCGTCGTCGTCGACAACGGCGTTTGCCGCGCGTGAGCGCGCGAAAGCTAAACCGTACTCGACCGCGAGCATGGGCACGAAATCGGCCGCCGCGCGGTGCGCGTACGCGAGATAAAACGTAGGTTTTCGTCCGTCTCGTTTTTCTCGCGCAAGCATGACGGAGACGAAACGAAAGAGTCCCTCGGCGGTTTCCCAATCTTCATCATAGAGCACATCCGCGGCAAGAATCGTGTCGTAACACGCCTTGGGTTCCATCTCGAGCGTCTTAACCGCGTCTCGCACGTCGAAGACATCGGCTGTGATCTCTTGCGCCTCGATGACGTCGGCGTTGTATCGTGCATCGTGGTCCAGGGCTCGTCGAAGCGCGCTCACGGCGCTCGGCTCGCAATCGAGCATCGTCACCTTCACCACGCCCGGTCGGCGCGCCGCGGCGCGACCCGGATACCCTGAACATCCCGCGCCGATCTCTAACACTCGACCGCGCGGTCGGGCGTCGTAGACGACGTTCGCGAGCTCTCGACCGCACCTCCAGACGGCGTCCCCTCGGGCCGCCTCGGCGGGCGTCGCATCGCGACGTCGCCACGCGCGGAGCGTCAGACGCCGCTCGTCGAGCTCGCGTTCATCATCGCAATCACCACGCGCGTCGGGTGTCAATCTGAAATCTTCGGCGACCCAGTCGTCCTCGAATGCGCTCATGACATGGTTCGACCGGCGAACGAGTCGACGAGTGAGGCGACGTTCCAAGACAGGGGCGTCCTCGTCGACCGGTGCGGCGACAAATCGTCGTGGTGGAGGAAATCTCTCATCGAGGCTTCTTGCGACACGCCTCGAGCCTGTCGCGAACGTCGTTCCAAAACGCGTCCTCGTCGGCGTCGGTCGTAGCATCCACGCCTCGCTCGCGTATGATTTCAAATCGACTGTCACGTCGGTACGCCACCGAGGTAAACTTGATCGCGCGCTCGATCTCACCGTCGCTAGTTTCCGAACGCACCACGTCCGGTCGCACCCAATCCGCGCCGAGTCGCAGGACTCCCTTGAACCGCGCGACGTCTCGGCGTCGAAGCACGAATTCGTCGAAAAACGTCCTCAACCACGGCCGCACGAAGACGTCATCCTGATGAAATGCGTACCCACACGACGCGTATCGCTCGCTCACATTCTTCAGCATCCACGGCGATCCATTCGCGACGAGTGACGGTCGTAAAACGAACGGCCCTTGACCACGCGGCGGCGCGTTTTGCGCGGCTCCGTCGGCGTTCGCAGGTCGCTCGTCCTCCGCCCACCCGCACGCCTCGTCCAACACGTCCACGTCCACGTCTCGATCTCGCGTTAAAAACACCTTTATTTTCTTCGGCCAAAACCCATCCGCAAACGCCAGAAACGCCTCGACATCCGCCTCGTCGGCGACGTCGGCGAAAGACCCGCACAGCGTCTCCGCGCACTCGCACTGCGACTTGAACAATTCCGATTCCAACACCCCCGACCGCGCGTTCGCCCCGAACTCTCGCACGTCCACCACGCACACCGTCGCCCGCACGTCCACGCTCTTCCCCAGATGCTCGCTTCGCAGCGCGTCGATCACGCGTCCCGCGTCGCCGACGCCGCTCGGCTCCACGAGCACGCGGTCGGGCGCGAACCGTCGCAACACCTGCGTCACCGCGAGCGTGAACGGCGCCGCCGTGGCGCAACACACGCACCCACCGTTCACCTCTCGCACGACGACGCCGCCTCGTTCGCTGGCTTTGCTCGTCGAGCCCACGGCGTCGTCCAAGAGCGCGCCGTCGATGCCCAAAGCGCCGAAATCATTCACCACCACCGCCCACGTCTCCCCCTCGGGTCGTCTCGCGAGCGCGCGCGCGATCGCGGTCGTTTTACCCGCGCCCAAACATCCGGTGACGACGTTCACGGGCGTCATGCGCGTCGCGCGGTGACGACGGGGAGGGATTCAAACGCCTGCGACAGCTCACGCCCGGGCGCCAGACCGCGATGCGCCCGCGCGCGCGCGTCGCGCTCGAGGCGTCGTCCGCGGCGGTGTCCACGCGGTGCGATGGCCTCGACGCCGTTTTGCGCGGGGGCGTGCGCACGCGACAGCTCACGGAGATCGTCGGGGAGAGCGGGAGCGCGAAGACGATTTTGTGCTGTCAGTTAGCGCTCGCGGCGCAGATCGACCTCGGATGCGCGGTGGTGTACGTGCACACCGAGGGTCCGGCGCCGACTGCGATCATGCATCGCGTGGCGTCGTCGAAGCGCATGGCGACCGCGTTCGGGAGCGAGGAGGCGGCGCGGGAGGCGTTGGAGCGCGTGTACGTGGTCAAGGCGCTGTCGGACCCCGAGTCGTTGCGAGAGACGCTCGGATCGCTGAGCGCGGTGTTGGCGCATCCCGTGGACGCGAACGCGTCGGTGCGAATGATCGTCGTAGACAGCGTCGCGGCGCCGTTCAGGGACGACGAGTGCGGAGCGAGCGCGGGATGGTCGTACGCGGCTCGTCGCGCGGGCGCGTTGCATAAATTGACGATGTTGTTGAAAGAGTACGCGAGCGTGCACGATTTAGCGGTGGTGGTGACGAATCACGTGGTGGATTCGATGCGAGAGAGAGGGGCGGTCGGTGACGACGCGAACGCGACGCGGTCGATGGGGGAGTTCACATCGAGCGGGCGACGCGTCGTGCCGGCGCTCGGTTTGATGTGGGCCAACTGCGTCAACACACGATTATTTCTGACGAGACACGCCAAGCGACGGACGAACAGTGTGATTGATGCGGGCGACAAAACCGACGGCGCGTCGTCCGATCCGGTGGCGAGGCGGTTTCACGTCGTCTACGCCCCGCATTTACCTGCGGCGAGCGCGGATTTCAGAATCGACGCCGACGGCGTCTGGGACGATTGATTGATTGATTGTATGACCACCGTGGGCTCGCTCGAACGCCCACGACGTAGACGATGAATAGCTAGGCACGCACGATGTGATGCATCATAGATTTCATAGCGCCTCGCGACGCACATCTCCTCCGTTCTGACAATGTCTCCCGCCCGTTGCGCCATGCACCACACTCGCCCACCGCTCCAAACATTCCGTCCGACGCCCTCCGCGACGAACCGCCGGCCGAGGCGATGTCTCGCCTCGACGTCGACCACAATCACGAGCGCTGGCGCTCCATCGACGCGCTGTTGCGCCGCGACGGACGCTTCACTGGACCAGATTTCGAGCCCGGCGAAGACGTCGTGCGCGTGCTTCGAGACCACGTGCGCGTGCTCGTCGTCGGCGCCGGAGGGTTGGGGTGCGAACTGTTGAAGGGACTCGGTGCGTGTCGACGCGCGACGGACGTGACGGACGCGACGGACGCGCCCGGCGCGCGAAGGACTCGGTAATCTCTCTAGGCTCTAACCGTCTGACAAATGGTTCGCTCTTCGCGCGCGCAGCTCTGAGCGGTTTCACGCGACTGGACGTCATAGACATGGACACCATCGACGTCACGAATCTCAACAGGCAGTTTTTGTTCAGAAACGAGGACGTGGGGGCGAGCAAGGCGGAGACGGCGGCGAGACGCGTGCGGGAACGCGTGCGAGGATGTTTGGTGACGCCGCACCACGGAAGAATAGAGGATAAACAGGACGATTGGTACAGACAGTTTGACATCATCGCCCTCGGATTGGACTCGTTGGAAGCGCGAGCGTACATAAACGCCGTGTGTTGCGGATTCTTGGAGTACGACGAGGAAGGGAACGTTGATCCGTCGACGATTAAGCCGCTCGTGGACGGCGGCACGGAGGGATTCAAGGGACACGCGAGGGTCATCGTGCCGGGCATGACGCCGTGTTTCAACTGTACGATGTGGCTGTTTCCTCCGCAAACGACGTTTCCATTGTGCACGCTGGCCGAGACGCCTCGAAACGCCGCGCATTGCATCGAGTACGCGAGATTGATTCAATGGCCGGCGGAGCGGTTCGGGGAGACGTTTGATCCCGACGTCGCCGAGCACATGATGTGGGTCTACACCAAGGCTCTCAAACGCGCGGAAACCTTTGGCATTTTGGGCGTCACCTACGCGCACACGCAGGGCGTGACGAAGAACATAATACCGGCGATTCCTAGCACAAACGCCATCATCGCCGCGGCGTGCGTCATCGAGACGCTCAAAATGGCCACCATGTGCGCCAAAGGCATGAACAATTACATGATGTACGTCGGCACGGACGGCGTCTACTCTCACACTGTGGAGTACGAGAGAGATCCATCGTGCGTCGTGTGCTCCCCCGGCATCGCGCACAGCATGTCTGTCGACGCGACGCTCGAAGATTTCATGGCGTCCTTGGTCTTGGCGCATCCGGATTCGTTGGCCAAACCGAGCGTGAGTTTCGGAGGCAAGAATCTGTATCTGCGCGGCGTGTTGGAATCAGAGTTCAAAGAAAACCTCACGGAGCGAATGTCGAGTCTCATGGGAAATCGCACGGACGGGTTGATCATCGTGAACGATAAAAAACGGAAGAAGTCAATGCGCGTTCGACTGTCTCTCAAAGAATGAACAAACGAAACGTATCACGCTTTGATCGCGCTGTACTGTAGATTGTAGCATTAAACACAAATGAATTACGCTTTTTCATCGTCGCCGTCCTGACCGTCGTCGTTCGCGTCCTCGTCGTTGTCCGCGGACGCTTCGGCGTGGATGAGTTCCATCGCGCTCGCAACCTTGTTCTTGTCGCCATGAAAGTACTTCATCAACCCAGACTCTATCGTCGCTGCGTCTATTCCATCCTCTTCCACCGCGTCGTCATCGCTTGCATCATCCACCGACGATTCCTCCGTATCCTCACCCTTCGCTTTTTTCGCGCTGACGTCTTGCGTCGAATTCTTCTTCGTCTCGCCTTCGTCGAGCTTCGGGACGGCGCCCGCTTCGAATAGATCAACCGCCTCCGTGGTGTACTTGTCGTGACCTCCCTCGCGACAACACCAGATTCCCGAACGCATCTCCGACGCCGGATCGGTCTGCGACGCCTTGGTGACGCCGATGATGGTGTCAAAGTGAAGAAACTTGACGTCGCTCGCCGACGCGAGCGCCGTCTTCAGAGCGTCGAGCGAATCCGCCGGCGCGTCGAGCGCGATGGACTGCGCCGACTTGAAAATCGAGTTCCTCGCCGGCACGCACTCGTCACCCTCGGATGCATCAATCTTACCTTCATCGTCCTGCTTTTTGAAGCACATGGCATATTCGTCGGGAACGAGCATCGTTTTCGCGAAGGACGCCGTCGGCGGCACCTCTACGCGGCGCACGTTGGCGGCGACCACCTCGCCCTCGGGCATCTGCGGATGTCCCAAAAAGGTGTACTCTCGGTACTCGTCCGTGAACGCCTTGTTCGACTCCATCGCCATCACATGATCTCCGGGGCAAATGTACGGCAGACTAAGCATCGAACCCGGGAATTTACCTCTGTGCGGGAACCACACGCGATCCAAGCCGCAGAAAAACGGCGGAAGGATGACCACTCTCCCGAGTTTCTTCGCGATCGCCACCGCCTCGTACAGCTGCGCGATCTGATGCTGCACCAAGCGCAACTGTTCCTTGACGAGCGCGTCTCCCTCTCGCAGAGGTTCGAGCTCGTGATCCATCGTTGGCCATCCTCGCGCCTTGAACGCCTCCAAATCGACGTCTTTGAGAATGCGCGGCGCGTATGAGAGAAACTTTTGATCAAAGTACGCGTCGTTATCCCGATCACCCAACCACTGATTCGCCTCGCGCATGCGATTACGCTTTCCCGGCGTGCCGTCGTACTGAAACGTCGCGTGCATCGCGTACGGTTTCACGCCGACGCGCTCGTGAAGTCTCTGCACAAAGTACGTGTGTCCGTTGTTGAACAACGCCACCGGAAGCGTCCCGATTTTCACCTTGCCGTCGTACGCCAATCCCACGCCGTCCCCTTTGTTCCCGTCGCCGCACCCACCGCGACGAATGAGCGTGTTAAACTCCGCCTGATCCCACACCTTATCGTCAGCCTCTAAATTGTCCACCCACTCCTTTGTCATTTCTTGACTCGCCTTTGTCGATCGAAACCACATCATCCCGATGTTCGCCGTCCCCGAGCACGGTTCCGCCTCCAATCCCTCCCCGTTCACCAAGAATTTCAACTGCATCTCTCGATCGTGCGTCGTGTTTCGCAACTCATCCGTGCTCACCAACATATCCGCGTCCGGAAACCTCTTCATGAAGGGCAACGGGTCGCGCATCCACGTCACGTCGATGTCGGAGATCAACACGTCGACGCCAGTCTTGGTAAAATCATGAATCAATCGAATCTTATCTCGACCCATCTTGTGAAAATTCTTCGATCCCCACCCGAAATCTTTCTTCACCGCCGATTCATCGATCCCTCGCGAGCCCATCAACCACGTGTTGACGCCGATTTTCCGCAGCGCCGTGTACAGCTCCTCGTCCATGGCGCCGATGAGATAATTCGTCACCCCTACCTCGTCCAGATGGCTCAACCAGTTGATGGCGAAATGGTAATAGTGCATGTTGGCCCAGGTGACGATGACGGCGCCGTCCTTGGCGACGCGATCGACGAGCGCTTTGGATATGCCCGTGCTCAGGTGTTCGCGATGCTGCGGCGTCGACGCGCCGGCTTGCGACCCGAGCATCGACGTCAGCGCGCGTCGAGGCGACGACGAGAGACGCGATGGGCGCGCATCGTCGTCGTCGAACGCCGTCGTCGACGACGACGCGCGCGCGGGAGACGCGACGAGAAGGGTGATGACGATGCTGTTGACGATCATCATCAACCATCGCGGTCGGTATCGAGTCGCGCGCGTCATGGCGCGCGTCGCGAAAAGCGGCGCGGCGCGATCGACGGTACGGGCGTCGTCCGTCGTCGGCGTGTCGCGCGCGCGTCGAGACATCGAGTCGCGCGTCGACTTCGAATGACGTCGGCTCGCCGCGTGGGCGCCGCGTCCTTACACCGCCGCGCCGTCGTCGCCGCCGCACGCCGCGCGCGTCCACGAGTCGTCGAGGACGTCATGCTCCTTGGACGCTCCGCCGCGCGCGCGCTCCCGATCCCGCGCGCGCCTCGTCGCGCCGTCGCGCACGCCGTGCGCGCGTCCGCCGCCAGGCACCAGTCGCAGCATTCGTCAACGTCCACGATCGGTGCCGTCTCCGATCGACGCGTCGAGGACGCTGAATCCTTCGACGCCAAACGCATCGCGTCGGCGGGGCACGTGCGGCTGGTGCAGTGGTACCCGGGGCACATCGCGCGCGCCGAGCGATTGCTCAAGGAACAGCTCAAGGGCGTCGACGCCGTGCTCGAGGTGCGGGATTGTCGATTGCCGCTGTCCACGTCGCACCCGGAGATAGGAAATTGGTGCGGGGAAAAGATGCGAATCGTGGTGTTGAATCGAGCGGACATGGTGAGCGATAAAGAGCGCGCGAAGTGGGTGAATTATCTGAAGAGCACGGGGGACGTGCGGGTGGTGCTCACGGACGCGCGCGCGGGGAAAGGGGTGAAAAAGGTGAAAGAGATGGCGATGGAGGTGAGCGAGGAGATCAATGCGAAGAGGAAAGCGAAGGGGTTGTTGCCGAGACCGGTGCGAGCGGCGGTGGTGGGGTACCCGAACGTGGGGAAGAGCGCATTGATTAATAGGTTGGTGGGGAAGGCGGCGTGCGCGAGCGCGCCGAGACCGGGAGTGACGAGAGATTTACGATGGGTGCGCATCGGTGGTGATTTGGATCTCTTGGACGCACCCGGGGTGTTGCCGGCGAGAATGCATGATCAGCGCGCGGCGTCGAGATTGGCCATGGCGAACGATATCGGAGAGGCGAGTTACATAGCCAGCACCATGGCGTCAGCGATGATCGAAGAGTTGAAGCGTTTGCCGACGTGGAGATCCATCAAACCGGGCATCGTCAAGAGATTCAAAGAGGAACGCGTGGATGAGATGTCCGGAGAAGAGTTTGTGCAGCGTTTCGCCGACAAGACGTGCGGCGGCGACGTTGAGCGCGCGGGCACGCGCATGCTGAACGATTTCCGAGGTGGACACATCGGCAATTTTTGCTTGGAGTTACCCCCGGAGCGCGATTAAATTCGATTTGTAAAACTTTTAACAATAAACAATTTTCAGTTCAACGCTTTACCACTGCTCGCCGACCTCCTCAGTTCGCATCTTTCTTCCGCGGCCTCGAGCGCCTCGCTGCATGAAACGCGTCGGCGAAAACGGCTTAATGTTGATGCCGCTCTTTCCCTTGGTGATGAGATCGGCGATGATCTCACCGGCGACTGGCGACCAGAGAATGCCCCAGCAGTTACCCGCCGTCGCCATGTACGCGTTGGAGATGCCGTCGACGGGGCCGAGGATGGGCAACGCGTCGGGCGCGCAAGGCCGCATACACGCCTGCGTCACCAACGGTTTCTTCCCGTCTCCACCGATGCTGTGCGACATCCCCCCGAAGCTACGCATCGCGGCGGCGACGCGGCTAGGGTCTTCTGTGATCTTGTCGCTTCGATCGCAGTCGCCGCCGGGCAACAAGCGCTCTTCGTTGATGTATTGCGAACCTCCGATGCCACAAATGTACACCTCCCCGGTCGACCGCGGATACACCTCTAAGTGACACCCGTTTTCATCCTCGCCGCAAAACAACGCCGCGGGTTCCTTCATCACCGCCTCGGACGCCTCGTACATGACGCTCGTCGATCGAATGCCCGTCATCGGAACTTTAATCCCAAACCACTCGCTCGCGCGCGTCGCCCATGGTCCCATGGCCACCACCACGTGATCCGCCTCGATCTCGTGCGTGGTCCCATCCTCCTCGTTCGTGTAATACAATCCCCGCGCCGCAGATCCGTCGTCGTCGAACGCCACGCCCGTCACCTCTCCCTTCACGCTCTTCGCGCCGAGACGAACCGCCGCGTCGTGAAACTTTTCGCACAACTCTCTCGGCGTCACCTGCGCCGTGCCGAATTCATCCATCATTCGACACATGGCGATGTCACCGTCCAACCAGCTCACCAACGGCATCGCCTGCTCGAGCCCTTGGCCACCGACCACGGACAGCGTCGGGATTTTTCGATACGTCTCGAGCTCGAGCTCGCCCGCGAGCGTCTCGTGGAGCTCGAACGCGCGCTTGTGCAGCGGTTCCGTGGGCGATCCATCGCCCCAATCGCGCGCGAGGAACCCACCGCCCTTACCGCTCGCCGCCGACGCGACGCGCTCGCGCTCCACGAGCGTCACGTCGCAGAGATTGGATTTCTGGCAAAAGTACGCGATGGCGGTTCCCCAGAGTCCACCGCCGGCGATGGCGACGCGGGTTTTGCCCTCGGTCGCCATGGCGACGACGCGGGACGCGCGCGCGGTCGTTCTTCCGGCGTGGACGCGTGCGGAGGACGCGCGCGAGGTTGACGGCGCGTGCGCTCGCATGTCGGAGTCTGGAGACGCGGCGTGCGCTATTTCTCGGGTTGTTTTTACAGCGTGCGAGCGTCATCCACACGGGCGCAGACGACTGTTACCGCTCCCGTATGGATTATCATCCTTGAACGCGTCCCAGGAGCGCGCCTTTTGGAGCTCTTCCTCCTCTAATTCGTCGGCGGTTTTCGCCGCGCGTTCGAGCTCTCGCGCTCTGGTGCGCTCCGCCTCGCGAGCGCTTCGAGCGAACATCTCCGCGCGTTCGATCTCCCCCGCCTGCTCCACGGTCATCGTCGGTAACGCCACCGTCGGCCTGAACACCTCCGATCGAAGACGCTCGCGAGGATCGACGCGAATCGCGCCCGTGGCGGCGTCTCTGTCTATTGTGAAAATCTCCGGTTCTCGACGCTTCGCGCGTTCATCCTCTCTCTCCATGCGCTCGCGCTCGCGCTCGAGAGCGTCTCGAAGCTCATCGCGACGCGACAACATCTCAAACTCGATGCGCATGGCCGGTATCGCGTCCAAGGTGTCGTACACCGCCTCCTCAATGTCGCACAGACGCGCGTCGCGCTCGAGCTCCTCGACGTCCGGCCCGTCCTCGTCCTCGTCCTCGTCCTCGCTCACCTCGCCCCGTCGACGCGCCAACGCCGCCTCCAAACGCTCCCTCTTCGCGCTCAGCTGACGCTTCATCTTAAACCGTCGCACTTTATCCATTCTCGGATCCCGTCTCCCGCTCGTCGTCGTCGTCGGCGCCGCCTCCTCGTCTCTCGCTCTCAAAATCTCCTCGCACGCCTCCGATTCATCCCTCGGCACGCACCCGAGCGCGCGCGCGAGCTCTAAAAAATCTTCGCTCGCCTCCATCGCGCGCTCCACTCGCCCCTCGCGCGCCATCGCGGCCGCCGCGTGCGCGTCCGCGAGCACGTACTTGAGATCGCCCGTCGACACATCCTCCACCGTCGTCCCACCGTCCGCGGGAAACATCCGGCGCCGTCGCACGGCGTCCGCGAGGGCGACGCACGCGCTCGCGCTCGCGACGCCCGTCGCCGGACGCGCGCGCGCGTAGAGATCCTCGAGAGACGGCGTCGTCATGACGACGACGACGAGGCGCGCACTGAGGACGATGAATGTGTCGACACTGTTCCGCGCGGACGCGGCGCGATCGCGCGATGCGCGCGTCGAACGAGGCGGCGGCGGCGGCGGCGGCGACGACGTCGCGCGACGGTGCGTCCGCGCGCCGGACGACGACGACGACGACGGCGACGACGGCGACGACGACGGCGACGACGGGAACGGTGGACGAGTCGAAAGGATTGCGTTTGCTCCGCGCGTGCGGGTATCGCGGTCGCGGTGGACTCGGCAAGCGCGAAGACGGGGCCGTCGAGCCCGTGCGCGTGCGCGTGAAACGCGATCGACGAGGGGTGGGTGATCCGAGGGCGGAGACGTACGAGGTGGTGGGGGAAGAGTCGGAGACGCCGACGGCGAAGACGCGCGAAGACGCGAAGAGACGAAGGACGCGCGCGGACGACGCGGACGACGCGAACGAGGCCGAACGAATGCGTGATGATACCCAAAAGATGGCACACATTCGCGCGCGCGCCGAGGCGAACCGTCGTCGAGAGAAGGAGGTGACGCGCGCGATGTTTCGAGCGTTTAAGAGCGCCGACGTCGAGGCGGACGCTAATCCGCTCCTTCGCGCGCTTCGCGTCGACGGCGGCATGTCGAGGACGAATCCATTGCGTCGATCGCGCGGGTGACGCGCGCGTCGTCGCACCGCGGTATAGAATAGAATAGAAGTAGAATTGCAACTCGCGACGAACGCAATGCGCGTCCCGGACGTGCGAGATATAGATACAAAAGATACAAACAAACAATCCACGCCGCGTCACACCGCGCGACGTCCTCGACGCACATCTCGTCCCTCACACGGCGTCGTCCGAGCCGACGACCGTCGTCTCCACCGTCCTCGCCGCATCCCCCTCGCGCGTCTCGCCCTCGGCGTCTTCGCCTTTGCCGGCTCCGCCGTCGTCGCGCGCGCGCTCGCCCTCCTCCTCTCCCACGCCCACGTCCATCCCTCGCGCGTCCACCACCTCTCGCACGCCGAGCACCACCACCTCCTCCCCTCGCACCGATCCCGGCATCGTCACCCTCGCCGTTCGATCCTCCCACGCGCGCGCCGTTCGCGCCGCGCGTCGTCGCTCAGCCTCCTCGAGCGCTCGCTCGAACGCCTCGGACGCCTTCATCTCCATCGTCCGCGTGCGCTTACGCGCGACGATCCCCCACACCATCCAACACAAGATGACGACGATGGAAATTATCGCCACCGCGAACATCGTGCGCCCGTCCCCATCGGATTTCGCGTTCGACGTCGCGGCGTCATCGTCCACGACGACCGCGACCGTCACGGAAGGCGACGCGTCGACCGCGACTTCATCGACCGAGACGAGCGTTCGCATCGCCCGCGCGCGCGTTCGTCGCGGACGAGGACTCGTTCGGATTCGTTCGCGCGCGTCTTCTCACGCACGCGTCGTCGTCCC
>Ga0181581_10003627_pt1 | contig 12087 bp, 12 predicted proteins | sample 071ome_22_FD_132433 | JGI IMG/M metagenome (GOLD analysis project Ga0181581, IMG submission 132433) | Coastal salt marsh microbial communities from the Groves Creek Marsh, Skidaway Island, Georgia - 071404AT metaG (megahit assembly) | ecosystem: Environmental > Aquatic > Marine > Intertidal... | reverse complement strand
TTGGGATCGTCAGCCATGTCGTTCATTCGCACACTATGTTGCTCCCAAGACTGTAGATCCAATCTTCAGTGAGCCAGGTGACACACTCACTGGCTATGTGAAACAGATGAACGATTGGAATGCTATCTTTGGCACAGGTCCAGTGACATTCCCACTAACAGAAGAAACAGCACAGAAGATTGCAAGCAAGTTGGACGGAGAACTAAGCCCAGAGAACTTGCACTGCGATGGAGAGATTAGTCCAGCACAAGCACAGAAGAAGTATAACTTCCTTACCCTAGTATTGGACGAGCTAAACATCTACTGTGATGCTAACTCAATTGCTCGTCCAACAGTATACGAAGCATAAACAAATTGAGCTCTTAGGGGTTGACACGGGATCCCTAAGAGCATATACTATAAGAGTAAGTTAAACAAACGAGGGCAATACAATGACTACATCAACTATTACTCCAGCAGAGCTTGCAGAGCGTTACACTGTAGAAGACCTAAAGACTATGGTACAGCAAGCACAAGAAGCAGCATACCGAGCAGCAGATGTATTTGAGCAAGAGCACTTCCCCAATGGTGGCTGGGGTGCGTGTGGCTTTGCTTGGGTCAACATCTACGGCATCAAAGGCAACACCCGCATAGGACGCAAGCTCAAGCAAGCAGGTGTAGAGCAGAGCTGGGACAAGAGCTTCCAGTTATGGAACCCTTCAAAGTATCCTACACAGAATGTGGATACACTAGAAGCAGGTGCTAGAGCAGCAGCTGAAGTGTTCAAGCGTTATGGCTTTACAGCATACGCAGGTTCAAGACTAGACTAATCACAGTCGAACACAACTAGAAAGGACCCGGGGGAGTAGTGGAAACGCTACTCCTTTTTTCTTTTTGAAAAAAAATAAAAAATTTTTTCTCGAGGGGTCGGGGGGTACTCGGGGTATATTATATAATAAAAACAATGACTTAGCAAGCCCTTAATCCTCACCTTTTAAAAAATGGGGTGAGTAGAAATCACCACCTCGAATCTATAAGTACTTCCCTAGAAAAAACTGCGCGGCAATTTTTTTGGCTGCAGAACCCATTTCGGACAGTCCTTACTACAGTCTATACGAAGTACGCACATACGAGCGCAAGTGAGTATGTATATGCGTAGCATATCACTGTGTGCTTCAAACAGAACCTCTTAACCCTGCTCTAGAGTGTACGCAGTTAACGAAAGGTTTGGTCATACTTGGCGTTTTAAACGCATTATAAGCGTCATACAGCACGGTTGTTATAAGTATTATTAGCAAGTACTGTGCTTAAACAGTTCGAACAAGTCATTTCACATAGTGCGTCACTGACTAACATACGTTAACTCAAATATAAAAAAGCGTAACTAGCTTTACACAGTACTTGCTTATTTCAACTAAGTATGTGTATGTATGAAGTCAAACTTATCTATGATCCCAAACCACAGACTCTGACACTAGTAGAATCAATAACTTATTGTGCAACAGTAGAACTATTTTTAATGGGAATTCATACAGCACAGACATCAGCAACTCGTATAGCATTTGAGTCAGATCGCGATCGTACGCTAGGACTGCTATACTTGAGCGGGTCAAAGAGCTTTACTCCAGTATGTGTATAGGCGTCTGTGCGCTAATATAAGCGTCATACAGCGGTGATAGGGTTGTGGGAGATCTGTGTATACTATTCTTCAAAAATGTTTTGTGTACGGTTCAACCGTTACGCTTACTCTTTTCTATCGTAAGCTGCTTCGCAGCGGCGGGCTTTAGGCGCAGGCGCTTCGCGCTTTTAGGGCTTAACCGCGGTGCGGCTTTTACGGAGTAGTTGGTGAAATAGTTGTTAAGCGTTCTGTAGGAGCAGCGTTTGAACTTGCTACTAGTGGACTTGTAACAACATCAACTTCGTCTGCTGTAATATCTGTTGGATATGTTACAGTGTATGAGATGTTGTCTTGATCAAGATCAGTTGTTGCTACAGCCTGTGCTACTACAGTTTGGATAGTTTCGTTGCGTAATCCGTTGTTGTAGACTAAATCAACTGCGCCTTCTGTGTCTAGTATGTCGTACAAGAATGTGTGATAGTCCGGACTAGCACCTTCGTTGGCAATCATTTGTAGATAGATACGGTCTGTGGTCGTGTTCAAGTAGTATGGCGCATATGATGATCCGTCTGAAGTATCACCGTGATCAATAGCGTGTACCCACTTGAGTCCTTGTCCAATTTGATATTTCCATAGATAGTGTGTGCTTTGTGCAGCATCGCCTGATGAACTTACCCAGAACAAGATGTTGCCTACACCGTGGAACAATCTTGGTGCACCGTAACCTGCGGCACTGCCTGGATTGTAGTTTACGCCTACTACACCGTCTACACCTAGAGCATACTGCTCAGTTACACTGCCGTCTGTGGCATCGACTGCTATTAATCTGCCATTGGCTGTTAGTACCCAAATGTTGCCGTTGTAGTAGTAGTGTCCTACAGGTTCTAAGTCGTCTACTGGTCCTGCTAGGCTTCCTACAGCAATATAACTGTCCCAATCAATAGTTGTGTAATCAAATGCTGTTAGCCACAACACCTGTGGAGTACTTGAACCTGAGTCTAGCCAACCTGTACTCAACATAGTGTCTGTACCATTGTCTGTGGTGTACTTTTTGATTCTGCTGCCTGTAGCAACATCGCCCGGCCATACTACACTAATACCTGTTTCAATGTCGCCACCTACGTTGAGTGATGTGTATAGATGACTTGATCCATTGCCACTTGAAGTTTTGTACATATCTGCTGTACTAACACCGTCATTAGCACCGCCCACACTAAAGTCTGTTACAGTCATATTTTCGTAACCTAGTGCGCCGCCATATTCAAAACCTTCGTTTTGTGAGTTAGCAAGTGTGTCTGAGAATTCGTAGAATGTATCTGTACCAGTTGTTGCACACACAATGTCAATGTTGTCCGATGTGCGAGGACTAAACACAACATTTGAATTAGCAAATGTGTACTGTGCTGTTGTTGTTTGTGTGCCTGTAGCATCAAGTTTGCGCAAGTACATATCGCCACCAAGCTGATCTGCTATTACTACAGTGCTGTCTGGAAGGATTGTAACACCTAGTGGACTTACTGCACCTGCAATTGAGTTGTCAATAACACGTAGTTCGTTGCGTGGTTCTGGAATACCCCAACGCACAAAGATCTTATCACCTGGGCTTGCTACAATTTGTGTACGCTCTAGTGTACCACTTGGCACAAGGCTTGAATTGTATTCAACAAACTCGTAGCTTCTAGGAGTAATTTCTGAACTTACAGCAACACTTACATTTGAAGCAGTAACAGGTGCTCTGTTGGTAATTGAAATAGCAAGGAGCATATAGTCAACACCAACGCTTGGCACTGTGTACACAACGGTGTCTGCACCATCTTCTGTTGCAATATTAGCAGTACCCCAACGTCCTGCTGTTTGTGTTCCTGTTAGGGTCATAAACCCGTGTACTGTTACTGATAGTGCCATAGTGTGTTATCTCCTTGTGTACTATTTAACAGATCAAATGCCTTTTACTGTATTTCTTGGCGACTTGATTTCTGCTGCTCGTACCAATCCTCTTGTTTTATAATCTTGTTTCTTTGTTCTTGCAACCCAGTCAGTTGCACCCTGATGTCTTTGTGAGTTTAGCTGCGCTGCAAATGCTGTAGCTTTTTGTTCTGCAAGAGCTTCTCGTGTTGTATGGTTGTATGGCGTTAGTAGCGCATCCTCGTCAAAGATACGTTTGGTAACGTTTAGTGATTTGGAATATGCTAAAATTGCATAAATGTATGTTGGTTCTTTTGCCATTGTGTTTTCCTTATGTAACTGATATTGCTTCTAGTATGCTTGCTGTGTTTGTGGTTATTGCTTGCTTACCGTATCTACTGTAGAGCATACGATTCGGTGAACCCATTATACTATCTAGTATTCTTCCGTAGTCTGTGGCTGAGCCTGTGTCGTATAAAGTTGTTTTAGAGTCGTTCCATATACGCTGTTGCATTTGTGCAGGTGTCAGATCTGGGTTTACTTGTAGGTGCTGTGCTACTACTCCTGCAACCTGTGGGCTAGCCATTGAAGTACCACTAATGCTCATAACAAAATAGCTGTTGTTCTCAGGATGTGTAGTTGTAGTGTAACCGTCGTTAATTGTGCTACACGCACTCATAATATTAGTACCTGGCGCCCATATGTTTACTCCTGGACCTTTTTTACTAGAGCTTGCAGTTTGATCTAACAGTATTTCTGCGGCGCTGTAGGTTTCACTTAGGTATTGACTAAACTCGCTGTCAATGTTGCCTACCATAAATGCGTTCTGACTCCACGGACTTGATCCTTGCATATAGTTGTATGTAGTTGAGTTAAATACTACAGTGTTGTTCCAATCTGGTCCTGTACTAATATCATTCTTAACAAAGTCATTGCCTGCTGCTATACAAATGTGTATGCCATCTGAAATCATATCTTCTATTTCTGCATCAACACTTGCTACACGCACTGACATCCTAAAAAATGTATTTGAGCCTGCATCAATATACCTATCTACACTTACACCAGTAGCATCTTCAAGGGTGTTTCTATCAGTATAGTCAACACCATATGTCCACGCAGTTCCTCTGTATACACCTGATGTAGGATCAGTACTAATAGTAGCACCGTATCCCCAACTCATATTAACTACAGTTGGGCGTCCGTTAGTTTTTGCATTATGCCATAGACGTATACAATCAAAAGCATCAGATATGCTGATACCTGTGCCTGTATCGCCGGGTCCTTCTAGTCCGTTTAGTTTTTGTGAGTAGATGTGTGCGCCCTTGGCCCAACCGTATAGTTTGCCTGCTGCTATTCCTGCACAGTGCGTACCGTGACCGTCATAGTCTCTATAGTGGTTTGCACTCTGTGTTCCTGATAGTCCGCTTGCTGTATACCAGTCGATCTGTTGTAGGCGACTAACCCCGTTAGCATCTTCCCATTCTGGATGGTTAGGTTCAATGCCCGAGTCTTGAATTACAACGTCAACACCAGTGCCGTCGATAGCATATTCATAATCTCCGGGTGAGCCTGTAGATCTATTGCCGAATGCAACAAATTCATTTGTTTCTTTAATACAACGTTTTAGTCCCCAGTTAATGTAAGTATCTGATAATCCGGATCCTCTGTAAAATTTATATGGGTCTTCTTTTTGGTATGCGTTTAGACCAATGCTAATGTCGTCACGTTGATCTGGTGGAATCTCTACTGCTCTTACTCTAGGGTCTTTGCGTAGCTCTTCTGCTTCGTCATCTGTAAGCATAAAGTGTGTTTGAATCTTTGAACCAGGGCGTGGGTTAGCAATGTCTACGCTACGGTTAGGAATAGGGCCTGCACCGCTACTAGCAGTAATCTCTGCTTCAAGTGCGGGCAAGTCTTCTCTAGTGTTTGCTATTACTGTGTATTCTTTTTCCATTATGTTGAATAGTTCTCGGTTACTGTTCCAAACGCAACATATGTGCCGCCAGACCTGTAAATCATAAATTCTGTTTTGTTAGGTCCTGTAAATGTTACACCGCCGGTGCCCCCAGGATAAACTGATGTAATTGCAGTTCCGTCAATGCGTACTTCAGTAGGTCCAAATCCAGTTGCACTAAAGTCTAAAACAGTTGCTCTAAAGAACTGCTCGTTGAGTGACGGTATGTTTGTAAAATTAACTGAATAGTCAGCTCCAAAAGTGTTATTGGAAAAAATAAACAATGTATCGGTTGTGCAATCACAATCCATTACTTGCTGATTAACTGTGCCGCTATTCGGTGAAGCAACTCCGCTTAACACTAATCCTTCTGTAATAATACCGTCTGGTGCTGTTAGTGTAATTGTGCTTGCACTTGTAATACTTGGAGCACCTGTTGCACTACTTGAAAAACTGTCGGCGCTTACAACGCCTCCAACATCTAGTGTTCCTGCAACAACAGTGTTGCCAGTAGTTGCTGCTACAGTAAACTTATCAGTGTTGATTACAATATCACCTACACCTGTAATATTATTATTGTTTAGATCTAAATCGCCACCTAGTTGCGGAGCAGTGTCGTCTACAACAGCAGTACTTAGATTTGACAAGTCTGCTGGCTCAAATGTGAACACGCCACTAGTACTATTATAAGATAACGAACCGCCACCGTTTGCTGGGTTAGATGTAACACTAAATGATGTTAGGGTACTAACACCAGATAAGTTTGCAGGACGGAATGTAAACTCGCCGGTTGCATTATTATAACTTAAACTTCCTCCACTACTAGCAGCATCAGTTGTTACACTAAATGCATCAAGTGCAGCAAAACTTGTTAGGTCAGGAGGAGTAAATGTAAACAATCCTGATGTGTTATCATATTCTAGATTAGCTGTGCCTTCGGTGGCTACTGAAACACTTAGGTCTGTTAATTGAATTCCGCTTGCGCCGCCTGAACCATTGAGCCATTGACCGCTACTGTATACTAATGTTTGTCCGTCTTGTGGATTTGAAATTGATGTATCTGTTAGATCGCTAACTGCTATTGCGTTAGTATCTGTATTAGCAATAGTGATTTGATTTGCAGCAGTAAGTGTTACGCTAATGCCTGTGCCTGCAATAAACTCTAGAGCATTTTCTATTGCATCACTATCAGTTAATAACGCTTGTGCTCCGCCCGCTATCGCATCACCAGTTAGTGTATATGTTGTATTTGTATCTTGAAATCCTGAAACAGTTGAGTTAGTCCAAATACTGCCGTCCCAAGTTAGCAGTTGTCCTTGCTCTGGATATCCTGTTATGTTTACATCGCCAATAGAATTGATAGTAGTAATGTCAGGTACCAATGATGCTAGGTCTGGTTTGTTGGCTAGATCTTCATAGTCACCACTAAACAACAATCCGTCTATATCACTAAATTGATTTATATCTGACAGCAATGATGGTTTATTAGTTAGATCATTGTAGTCACCGCTAAACGTATTTTCTTCAACCCAAGTTCGACTAGCAAGTATTGTGCTACCTGATTGATTAGCAGTATATAATCGTAGTGTTCCGTTTTCTTCATCAAAGAAAATCTCACCCGAAGCGCCGCTTAGGGTGTTTAAACTTTTAGTTGATCGCCTTTGCAGACGTATACTTCTTACTGGTACTGACATCGAAAAATATTCCTTTGCTTATATTTAGCCACTAAATAGTAGAAAGGAGAACCTATGCCAGATCCAAGACGATTCCATCCTTATTATATCATTGAAGCATTTAGTAAGAAACAGAATAAAATTCAAGAACACGTTCTTACACAAGAAGTAAAAAAGCGTCAGCGTTGTACAGATTTAACAGAAGCAAAAAGAAGAGCTATTGAATTTGCATATAGTTTAAATGAAAGATCTGCAAGCGGAACAAATGATTGGAAACCAATGTTACACTTGCAAGCAGAAGATCGAAAATATGTTGTTAGTCTAAATTTGGATTAGCACCCATACCCCAAGCAGTTAATGCCCAGCGTGTACCGCTTACAGGAGGAAGTGCTCTATGGTCTATATCACTAGGAATAATAACCGCTTCGCCTGCTTCTAATTCAAAACTATAATTACGTGTTTCAAATAAAGCACCAGGTGCAGGTTGTAATGTACAAGTTAATGTTAACAGTCTTGAACTAGTACGCTTGTTTACTAGCTGATCCTTGTGCCAATGATAGTATTGTTCTTTTTCGTATTTTGATACTTGGATAGGTTCTTCAATCCAAGTAACTGGATAATCTGTTAGTTCTTCCATTTGATGTTGAAGATAGCCTGTTCGATCAAAATCAATCCAGAATACTGTATTATTTCTAACACCCGGATTATAATCTCCTCCGGCTTTGGCATTTATTTCAGAACTTTTCTTTGCAAGCTCAATAATAGCTTTACATTCATCTTTTGAAAACAATCTAAACGGTTTGTATAATTCCACAGCGTTAATCCTTTATTACGTATTTATTCGCCGTCTAGGTTATTAAGGAAGTCTCGCAGTTTAGTTGAATCTGTTTGTGCTCTAATCTTTGGAGCCGCAGTTCCTTCGTCAGGTGCGTCTGCACTTGTTGGTGCATTATTTGTTCGCTTGAGTGCGTTAGCAATAGCACTTGCACCTGTAGTGCCAGCACTTGCTGTTGCTTGCTCATCATCTTCGCCAATGTCATAAATGCGTAGTGTGTCTACATCAAAGCCTAAGTCGACCTTCATACCTACACCACTTGACGAACGTGTTTTCATTAACTGTATCTGATAACGTCCACGTTCACGCATAGCACGACTTGTAAAGATACCTATGAGATTGTCAGCAGTATTAATCTTACTAATACCTCCACTAATGTGGGAATGGTCAAACTCAATTTCTTCTACACTCGATCTGTTTAACTGCGATGCTGTTACAAAGATACAATTAAGTTCCATTGCTAGGTTACGCAGTTCTTCTGAAACATACTTATCTTTAACAAACAAATTTTCTGCACTAATCTTTTGTCCAATTGGGTGCATTAGATCAAGATAGTCGATAAGCAGTACGTCTACTTTACGTCCAGTTTTAATTTCATATTCTTTTAAGTAAGCACGGATGTCGTTTGCATTCTTGCCTGTGGGCATATACTTGACTTGAAATGCGCCAGACTTCTTGCCAATCATACGCACTTTCATTTCAACATCGTCAATGCTCTTGAAGATTTCTCTGCTTGGGATCTCTGATGTCATAGCATCAAGACGCATACTAACCAAGTTCTCTGAAAGTTCAAATGTTAAGTACATAACATTCATACCAGCCAAACACCAGTTAACACCCAAGTTAGCCATAAACAATGATTTACCTGAACCTGAACCACCTGCAAAGATGTTTAGTTCGCCTCTGTTGAAACCGCCAAATAGTTTTTTATCAAGCGATGGCCAACCGGTTGATACCTGTCCATTCTTGTCTTTAATCGCCTCCAACCTGGCTCTTGGATCCGCAAAGTAGTCAGTGCCGAGGTCCTTTTGGAGTCCAATCTGGACAGCCTTCTTAACAAGGTCCTCCACGGGACCATACTCCCCCTTCTCGAGTAGATCTGCTGAATCAAGTATCGCCTTTTCAAGTGCCTTGTGCCTTGAAAACGTTTCGAACTCTTGTAGTAGCCAGTCATAGTGGTTCTCCTGTAGTTGTCCTGGGTCTTTTAGGTTACCATCCGTGGCTGCATTAATCATATCAAATGTAGGAAGTGCATTATGCTCTTCTACATAATCTTTTAAAAACTTTGCACTACCTTGTAGTTTACGATCAAATGTATTTGGATCAAATACACCCTGACATCTAACAAACGACTCTGCGTCTGTCATAAACATTTCTAGATATACCTTCTGTATATCATATCCGTAGTCTGTATTCTGTCTACTCATTTTGATCCTGTAAATACTTTTATTTTATACATTGTAGCAAACTCTTGTGCATCTGTCAAGTCATTTACCATAGGTTTACCCTTGATATTGAGCGAAGTATTTAACAGCATTGGGCATCCTGTGGCCTCATACCAGGCTTCTAGCAAAGCTCGTATTCCGCTACCATCTGGTCCAACCGTTTGGACTCTAGATGTTCCGTCTGCGTGACAGATGGCAGGATACAAGTCTGGATGTTTGCAACGGGCGGTAAACTGCATATAACTATTGGCAGGTCCTTTGAAATTCTCGTGGTAATGTTCTGCGAGCACAACGGGGGCGAAAGGACGGAACTTCTGTCTTCGTTTGATTTCGTTAACTCTGTCTTTGATGTCGTGTCCGCGAGGGTCGGCAAGCAAGCTACGATTACCAAGAGCACGAGGACCGTATTCAGCACGGCCGTTAGCGACTCCACATATGCCGGTGGTTTGTAATTCTTTAAGTGCTTCTTCAACTGGATAGTCTCCTTCTATATTGTACCCTGTGTACACGTGATCAATTTCCATATGTTCTTTTTTGTGTGCTAGTACACACCCTATAGCTGACCCTGCATCACCCGGGTTAGGCATAATCCATACGTTGTCAAAATACTTGTAGGCTATACCGTTTGCACTACAATTTAATGCACACCCTCCCATTAATACAAGGTTACGGCTTGGTAAAATCTTACTATAAAATCGCAACAGCTCTTCTAGTATCATCTCATATACCTTTTGAGTAGCAGCAGCAATGTCGTACATATCTTGTTCTGAGGTTAAATCTGGTCTCCACCACAAGCACCCACGATGAAGATTATGATTAAACCGTACTTCGCCTTGATATACAAAGTCTATAAACTCGTCTAGGATATCTTGGTACAGTCGTTTAGGATTACCATAAGCAGCCATACCCATAAGAATATACTCATCTTCGTTGGGTTTAAGTCCGACCCTCTGCGTCATAGCACTATACCATAGTCCTACGCTGTGTGGGTACCCTTGACTATATACCTTAGTTAAACTGGACCCCCGCCCAGTGTAAGCCGTAAGAGTTTCAAATTCTCCAATGCTATCAATACATATAACAGTAGCATCGCTAAACTCGCTAGTATAATAACCAGCGGCAGCGTGACTAAGGTGATGACTAGTATACTTAATAGGAGCACTAATCCCAAAGTTCCTAAGATACTTCCTAATATTATTTTCGTTATAATTCCATCCTTGCCCTGCTCTAAGTTGTCTAAGAGTTTTGACAAAGGGTCTTTCATACCAAATAATTTCATCTGGCTCTCCCCATTTAAGTGCGTAGTTTATTAAGTCACTATTTAAGTGTGCATCGTTTTTGATGCCACTAAATCGTTCGCTATGACTTGCAAACTCTAAACCGTCTTTTGAAAATACAGCCAATGCGGCATCGTGGCTGTTTGCTGATATGCCCCAAGTAATCATTTGTAGATAAACGGGTCTCTTTTCTTAAGTTCTTCTAAACGCTTTTCTAATTTGCGCTGTTCTCTTTTATTTTTTAATGTGCGTAGAGGCCACGTTAGCCAGTCTAATATTTTTTTAATCATTACTTCCTCTTAATGCGTGGCTGCGGAGGACTTGTTAGTTTCCACCAAAGCTCTTGTAATTTCTTTTTTAACCAAACCATTTTTTAGCTCTCAGTCTAATTTTAAGTGGTGACTCTTCTGCATTAATAGCAATACTATGCAATGTATATAGTCTACCATATCGTTGTACAGCATCGCCTATGTCGTTTATTTCTTCTGACCATTCAGGCATACTTACACTCCATCCTAGTTCAATAGCACGTTCAACAAGTTTGCTACCTGCCTTGTCTCTGTCAGGTACTACAATAATTTGTTTCTGCAATCTATTTAACAGCATTGCTTGTTGATCAGATATTTCTGATCCACCTAAAGCACACCCTTCTACGTGTATAGCATCTAGTTGTCCTTCGCACACAATAGCAAATACCTTGTTATAGCCTTGATCGTCTAGTCCGTATACAAAGCCAGGCTGTACTTCTGTTAAGTATTTAGGTTTCTTGTCAGGCACTACACTACGTCCTGTCCAACCTACAATACGTCCTTCGTAGTAGAACGGAATAATAAGACGATCACGATAACCTAAACTAGGTGACCAGTAATAGTCTGTATCATCTACGTTTAGATTACGTGACGCCATATATTCAAGCACAGCCATACTAAACTTGTTAAAGTCTGTTATGTCTGTAATCTTGATAGCATCGTCTGGCAACGGAACAGTATTAAAGGTTGGTAATTGAGCAACTTGTGTTTTTGCTTGTACACCTTCGTTCTCCCTCATAACCTCTAGTGCTACCTTATTGATTACATCATCAGGTGCTCCCATCCATTGTAAGAGTTTACGCAACTTATGAGAAAAGTTCCTGCCTGGTTGCCAAGATGCTTTGAAGCCGCAGTTAAAACAGTGATAACTAACGCCTCCATCTGGGTTGCTTATTAAGCCACCACGACCACGAGTGTCTGCGCTGTGACCATTGTGATGGCAACACTGCGCATTAAAAGATAGCCAGCCGCTAGGAGTTTGCTTTCTCTTTGCTGGCAAGTATGTCAGAACTATATCGTTTACTACACTCATACTACTATTATAGTATCAGTCTTACCGCTTGTCAAGTTCTTTTATGATTTTATCTCG
>Ga0181581_10003623_pt1 | contig 12095 bp, 10 predicted proteins | sample 071ome_22_FD_132433 | JGI IMG/M metagenome (GOLD analysis project Ga0181581, IMG submission 132433) | Coastal salt marsh microbial communities from the Groves Creek Marsh, Skidaway Island, Georgia - 071404AT metaG (megahit assembly) | ecosystem: Environmental > Aquatic > Marine > Intertidal... | reverse complement strand
CCACTTCGCCGATGTCGACGACGCCGAGGCCGTCGCCGCGATCGCCTCCGACCTCACCTCGCTCGGTCTGGCGGTCGAGGAGGTCCTCCCCACCGGTCGCGGGGTCGACGGGGTCGTCTCCGCCCGCGTGCTCCGTGTCGAGGCCCATCCCGACGCCGCGAAGGTTCGTCGGGTCTGGGTGGACGCCGGCGACGGGGAGGAGCGTCACGTGTGGTGCGGAGCCTCCAACATGGGGGCCGGTGACCTGGTGCCGCTGGCCACCCTCGGCACCGCCATGCCCGACGGTCGGACGATCGAGCGTCGCGGCATCCTCGGTATCGACTCCGAGGGGATGCTGTGCTCGGGTGTGGAACTCGGTGTCAACGATGATGACGGCGGCATCCTGCTGCTCGACCCCTCGGCCGACGCGGGGCTTCCCTACACCGAGGTGCTCGGCACGCGGCCCGACGTCCTCTTCGACCTCGACGTCACCCGCAACCGGCCGGACTGCTGGAGTCACCTCGGCGTGGCCCGCGACCTCGCCGCGCGGCGGGGTTTCGACATCGCCATGCCCACGATGGTCTCGGAACGCCTCGGCGCGCCACGGTCCGTTCCCGTCGAGATCATCGCGGGGGACCGCTGCGCGCGATTCACCACCACCGTGCTCTCCGGGGTGCGGGTCACCGAGAGTCCCGCATGGATCCGTCAGCGACTGAGCGCCGCCGGGATGCGTCCGATCAACAACGTGGTGGACGTCTCCAACCTGGTGATGCTCGAGCTCGGTCAGCCGAACCACGCCTACGACCTCGAGCAGCTCGCCGGCGAGTCGATCAGGGTGCGCCTCGCCTCCGACGGTGAGCGCCTGACGACCCTCGACGGCGTCGAGCGGACCCTCGATGCCGCCGATCTGCTCATCTGCGATGGGGAGGACCGGCCCATCGGACTCGGCGGGGTCATGGGTGGGCTCGACAGCGAGATCTCCGAGTCGACGACGGTCGTCGCGCTGGAGACCGCCTGGTTCACGCCACGGGGGGTCATGGAGACCGCGGCGCGTCACGGGCTCCGCAGCGAGGCCTCGGCCCGCTACGAGCGCGGAGTCGACCCGTATGTCATCGACACCGCCGTCAGTCGGTTCATCGCCCTGCTGTCGGAGTCGTGTCCCGATCTCGTGGCGCACGCCGGCGGTGCCGACGAGCGGACCGCATCCCTTCCGGAGCAGACCCGCACGGCGGTACTGCGGGGATCGGTCCTGGACCGGGTCCTCGGCACCTCTCTGGACCCCGACCGGGTGACCGGGATGCTCGCCGCCATCGGCTTCGACTCGGTCCCGGTCGAGGCGGGTCTCGAGGTCTCGCTTCCGAGCTGGCGGCCAGACTGCGCCGCCGAGATCGACGTCGTCGAGGAGGTGGCCCGGCTGCACGGTTACGAGAACATCGGGCGCACGGTCCCGCGCGCTGATGTCTTCGGGCACCTGTCCCCGGCCCAGCGTCGGCGTCGTCGGGTGAGGGAGGTGCTCGTCGGGCTCGGCGTGTCCGAGGCGATGCCGAACCCCTTCCTGGCCCCTGACGAACTGGAGCGCGCCGGGCTGTCGGGGCCGCACCTGTCGATCACCAACCCGCTCGCGGTCGAGGAGAGCGCCCTGCGCACCTCATTGCGTCCGGGACTGCTGAAGGCGCTGTCATACAACGAGTCGCACCGCCGGGAGGGCGTCGCCCTCTTCGAGATCGGCCACACCTATCCGCCGTCGGAGGAGGAGCTGCCCGATGAGCAGGAGGTGCTCGCCGTGGTGCTGGCCGGCTGTGAGGCCCCAGCGGCCGTGGCGGTCTGGGACGAGGTCTGCGCGGCACTAGGGGTCGGAGCCCAACTCGACCAGTCGTCGCCGGGGGAGGGGATGCATCCCACCCGTTCGGCAACCCTGCGCGCGGGTCGAGATCTCCTCGGGGTCGTCGGCGAGGTACACCCCGCGGTTCTCGCGGCGTTCGAGGTGAGCGAGCGCGTCGCGGTGCTCGAGGTGAGGCTCGATGTGCTGCTGGCCCGGTCCGAGAAGGTCGCGAGCGCCACCGCGGTGGCGCGCACGCCGAGCAGTGATCTCGATCTCGCCTTCGTGCTCGACGACGAGGTCCCCGCCGAGCGGCTGACCAAGGCGCTCCGTCAGGGAGCCGGATTCCGCCTGGTGTCCCTCGACCTCTTCGACGTGTTCCGCGGGGACTCCCTCGGCGACGGTCGACGGAGTCTCGCCTACCGGCTCCGACTGCAGGATCCGACCGGCAGCCTCACCGACGGTGACATCGCCACGATCCGCCAGGCCTGCGTGGACGGGGCCGAGCGCATCGGCGCCACCCTCCGCTGAGGGCCTCAGTTCGCGCTCAGGTCGTCGGGGACGTCGGCCAGCCAGGAGACGCGACCCGTCTGGCGACGCAGGACCCGCCGCCACAGCGTGTCCGGGTCGTCATCGAGAAGGTCGCCGTCGACGGCATCGACCACGATCCACGCTCCGGCGGCGAGTTCGCCCTCGAGTTGGCCGGCGCCCCAACCGGAGTAGCCGGAGAAGACCCTGACCCCGTTGAGGTCGGCGCCCGCGAGGGCCGGGTCCGCGCTGAGGTCGACCGATCGGATGTGTCCGGCGATGAGCGCCGTCTCCGAGTCGCGGTTCCGCGCGGAGCCGAGGGCGAGGAGGGCCTCCGGAGAGACGGGCCCTCCGTGGAACAGGACAGTGGGAGGGGAGAGCAGGTCCCCCCAGCGGTCGAGCGGCTCGGGGAGGGACTGCGCGCCGGGTCGGTTGAGCACGACGCCGACGGCGCCCTCCTCGTCGTGGTCGACCATGAGCACCACGCTGCGGTCGAAGTTGGCGTCCACCAGGGGAGGGGTGGCGACGAGGAGTCGTCCTGCCGTCCGGGTCGGGGCCATGCAAAGAGTCTGTCCGGTGGGCGCGCCGGTGTCATGTTGGATGAGTATGCATAAATGCGTATCATCATGCGAATGTTGAGAACCGCCGCCGTGGGAGCCTCCGGATTCACCGGGGTCGAGCTCCTTCGCATCGTCGATGCCCACCCCGACCTCGAACTCGTCTTCGCCAGCGCGGATGCCTCGGCGGGCAGTGGCATTGCTGACATGCATCCCTCCCTGGTGCTCGCGCACGGTTCCGAATCGTTCTCGGCGGTCGACGTTGATGCGCTTCGGGGTCTGGACCTGGTGTTCCTCTGCCTCCCCCACGAGGCCTCACTCGAACTCGCGCCGCAGTTGGTGGACCAGGTGGGATGCGTCGTCGACCTGTCGGCTGCCTTCCGTCTCACCGACACCTCGGCGTACCCCACCTACTACGGCTTCGAGCACAGCCAGCCCGAGTTGCTGGAGCGGGCCGTGTACGGCCTGCCCGAGGTGTACCGCGACCAGCTGAGGGGAGCGCGGCTCATCGCCACCCCGGGCTGCTACGTGACGGCGGCGGTCCTCGCTCTTCGGCCCCTGGTGGCCGGTGGTCTCGTCGAGGACCGCGGGATCATCGTCGACGCGGCCAGCGGCCTGACCGGAGCCGGCCGGCGCGCCGACCACGCCTACGCCTTCACCACCATCGCCGAGAGCATGACGGCCTATGGCCTGGTGAACCACCGTCACACACCCGAGATGGAGCAGGAGATCGGTGCCCAACTGCTCTTCACCCCGCATCTCGTCCCCATGAGGAGAGGGATCCTGGCCACCTGCTACGCGACCCCGATCGATGCGGCCCTGACCACCGACGACGCGCTCACCGCGCTTGACGACGCCTACTCCGGTGAGCCGTTCGTGTCCGTCGCCGACCGGATCCCGGCCACCGGGTCGACCGTCGGCAGCAACGCGGTGCACCTGACCGCCCGCGTGGATCAGCGCACCGGCCGGGTCATCGTGGTGAGCTCCATCGACAATCTTGCCAAGGGCGCGTCGGGAGGCGCGGTCCAGGCCGCGAACGTTGCCCTCGGTCTCGAGGAGACCGCGGGCCTCAGCAGGATCGGAGTAGCGCCGTGATCGGAGACGCAGCCGGCAGGGCCGCCACCCTCGTGGAGGCCCTGCCCTTCATCAGACGGTTCGCCGGAAAGGTCGTCGTGGTCAAATACGGCGGCAACGCTCTCGCCGGGACCTCCGACCACGACGCCCTCGACGTCTTCGCCCGCGACATCGTGCTGATGCGTCTCGTCGGCATGCGGCCGGTGGTGGTGCACGGCGGTGGGCCGCAGATCAGCGATCTCATGTCGCGCCTCGGCAAGGAGACGGAGTTCAGGAACGGACTCCGGGTGACCGACGCCGAGACCGTCGACATCGCCCGCATGGTGCTGATCGGACAGGTCAATCCGCAGATCGTCGCCGCCATCAACGTGCACGGCGACTACGCCGTCGGGGTGAGTGGCGAGGACGGTGGGCTCATCCGGGCGGAGGCCCGCGACCCCGAACTCGGGTTCGTCGGTGATGTCGTGAGCATCAACCCGGCGGTTCTCAACCGGCTGATCGAGGAGGAGTTCATCCCGGTGGTCGCCACGGTCGGCACCGATGTGAACGGACAGGCCTACAACATCAACGCCGACACGGTGGCCGGCGAGGTGGCGGTCGCCCTCGGGGCGGAGAAGCTCGTGTACCTCACTGACGTGGAGGGCCTGCGTCGCGACCTGGACGACGCCGAGAGTCTGATCCGCCAGACCAACCCGGCGGAGCTCGAGGCCCTGATGGCCGACGGCACCATCGCCGGCGGCATGATCCCCAAGGTCACCAGTTGTGTCGACGCCGTCCGCAACGGGGTGCGCCGGGCGCACATCCTCGACGGCCGGATCGAGCACGTCCTGCTGCTCGAGCTGCTGACGGTCGAGGGGATCGGAACGATGGTCGAGGACCAGGCGGAGGGGGAGTCATGACTGGGCACGCGTTCACGACCGAGGGGACAGCGCACTGCCCCTTCATGCCGGTGTTCGGCCCCCCGGCGAGGATGATCGTCCGCGGTGAGGGGACGGAGGTGTGGGACAGCGAGGGTCGCCGCCTCCTCGACTTCCTCTCCGGTATCGCGGTCGTCTCGCTCGGGCACGCCAACGAGCGCGTCGCCGACGCCATCGCGGAACAGGCCCGCACGCTCGTCCATGTCTCGAACTTCTTCGCGAACCCGGTCGCCACCGAGGCCGCTCAGCGGATCGACGCCCTTCTCGCCGAGGCGACGGGAAGCCACGGACAGATCTTCTTCACCAACTCCGGGGCCGAGGCGAACGAGTGCGCCATCAAGCTCGCCCGCCGGCACGGTGGACGGGGACGCCACACCGTGGTGAGCGCTCTCGGGTCCTTCCACGGGCGGACGCTCGCGACCCTCGCCGCGACCGGCCAGCCCTCGAAGCACGAACCGTTCCAACCCATGCCCGAGGGGTTCCGGCACGTCGAATGGGGAGATCTCGACGCCATGGCGACCGCGGTCGACGGCTCCGTCGCCGCGGTCCTGATCGAGTCGATCCAGGGAGAGGGGGGAGTGCAGCCGGCTCCTGAGGGGTACCTGCGCGGGATCCGAGAGCTCTGCGACGCCACCGGCGCGCTCATGATCGTCGACGAGGTGCAGACCGGTTTCGCCCGGACCGGACGGTGGTTCGGTTTCGAGCACGCCTCGATCTCTCCCGATGTCGTCACCATGGCGCAGGGGATGGGCAACGGGATGCCGGTCGGCGCCTGCTGGGCACCGACCCCGATCGCCGCCTCGTTCTCCCCGGGTGACCACGGCAGCACCTTCAGCGGTACCGCGCTCGCCACCGCGGCGGTCAACGCGGTGATCGACGAGATGCTGCGCCTCGACGCCCCGGCCATGGCGATCGCCGCCGGGGATGAGATCCGCTCGCGCCTCGCCGGGACTCCGGGGATCACTGGTGTGCGGGGGGCCGGGCTGCTGCTCGGTGTCGGGCTCGCCGATGGGATCGTGGCCGGCGATGTCGCCGCGGACTGTCTCGAGAACGGTCTCATCGTCAACGCGGTGAACGCCTCGACGATCCGTCTGGCGCCCCCGCTCACGGTGACCGTCGACGAGATCGAGGAGGCGACCGGGATTCTCGCCGCCGCGATCGCGAACCAGGTCCCTGGAGGTGCTGGCCATGAGTGATCACCCGTCGATGCTCGACATCACCGACCTCGGCCCGGAGGGCCTCGCATCGGTCGTCGACCTGGCTCTCCGGCCGGTGGGGGACCTCGGTCGACCCCTCGAGGGTGACGGGGTCGCCCTCGTCTTCGAGAAGCCCTCCAACCGGACGAGGCACTCGATGGAGATGGCGGTCAGCCAATTGGGTGGACATCCCGTCTACACCCGTGGTGAGGAGGTCGGCCTCGATTCACGTGAGCCGGTCGAGGACGTGATCCGGGTGCTGGCCGGCTACCACCGCATCGTCGCGGCGAGGGTGTTCGACCATGGCCATCTCAAGCGGATGCGCGCGGCTGCCGTGACCTCGGTCGTGAATCTCCTGTCCGATCACTCCCATCCGATGCAGGCCCTCGCCGACGTGCTCACCATGACGCGGGAGTTCGGCGACCTGACCGGCAGGGTGGTCGCCTGGGTGGGTGACTACAACAACGTCGCGCGCTCCCTGGCCGAGGTCGCGCTCATGTCCGGGATGGACGTCCGGCTCGCCTGCCCGGCGGGCTACGACGCATCCGACGCCGAACTCGAGCGCCTGTCGCTACTCGGCGCCGGCGCGATCTCCCAGAGCGACGCGCCGGCGAGCGCGGTCGAGGGGGCCCACGCCGTCCATACCGACACCTGGGTGTCGATGGGTCAGGAGGACGACGCCGCTACCCGTCGGGCGGCCTTCGCGGACTACACCGTCGATGCCGAGCTCTTCTCCCTCGCCGCTGACGACGCGGTGTTCATGCACTGCATGCCCGCCTACCGAGGGCTCGAGGTCTCAGCTGATGTCTTCGACGGTCCCCGGAGCCGGGTCATCACCCAGGCCCACGACCGGATGCACGCCGCCCGGGGACTGCTCGCGCACCTGGTCGGTGTGCGATGAGCGCCAAGGCCCGCCGTCAGCAGGCGGTGACGCGGCTCATCGAGAGCACCGAGATCGTCAGTCAGGCCCAACTCGTCGAGCTGCTCTCCACCGAGGGCATCTCGGCCACCCAGGCCACCGTCTCGCGCGACCTCGACGACATCGGCGCGATCAAGATCCGCTCGTCCTCGGGCCAGTCGATCTACGCCCTCCCGGCGTTCGTTCCCGATCGGGTCGCCCCGCTCGACCAGTTGAGACGGGTCATGGGGGAGTGGGTGGCCGAGGTGACCTGCTCGGGTTCGCTCGTCGTGGTGCGCACTCCTCCGGGGTGCGCCCACGTCGTCGCCTCCGCCCTCGACCGCAGCGGTGTCGAGGGTCTCATCGGGACGGTGGCCGGAGATGACACGATGCTCTGCGTGGCATCGGAGGAGATCGGTGGAGCGCTGCTCGCGGACACCCTGCGCGAGCTCGCGGGACTCGACAGCTCGAACGAGGAGCGGGGGAGATGAGCCACGGTTCGACCCTCTGGCACGGGCGTTTCGAGGGCGGCCCCGCGGAGGCCCTCATGGCCTACACGGTGAGCCTGCCGTTCGATCGTCGGCTCGGGCCCCAGGACGTTCGCGGGTCCCGCGCCCATGTCGCGGGTCTGGTGCGCGCCGGCTTGATGTCGAGCGAGGACGGCGATCTCGTGATCGAGGCACTCGACCGGGTGGAGACCGAGCTCGCCGAGGGGACCCTGGAGTTCCTGCCGAGCGATGAGGACATCCACACCGCTGTCGAGCGCCGGGTGACCGAGTTGGCCGGAGAGGCCGGCGCTCGGCTGCACTCCGCCCGCAGTCGCAATGACCAGGTGGCGACCGATCTCCGTCTGTGGACTCGGGAGGCCCTGACCGACGTGGTGGACGGCGTGCTCGCCCTGCAGGAGGTGCTGGCCTCCCGGGCAGCCGAGACGTTCGATGTCACGCTCCCCGGCTACACCCACCTGCAGCGAGCCCAGTCCGTCTCGTTGTCCCACCATCTGATGGCTCACGCCTGGGCGCTCTCGCGCGACGTGGACCGGCTCCTCTCGACGATCACCCGGGCCGATGTCTCCCCGCTGGGTGCGGGCGCCCTGGCCGGTACGTCGCTGCCCATCGACCCGGAGTTCACGGCCCGTGAACTCGGCTTCGCCGCGGTGTTCGACAACTCCCTCGATGCCGTCGGCGACCGCGACTTCGTGGCCGAGGCCCTGTTCGACCTGGCCCTGCTCGGCGTCCACCTCTCGCGGATCGGAGAGGAGTGGGTCCTGTGGACCTCGGAGGAGTTCGGCTTCGCGCGACTCGATGATGCCTACGCGACGGGCTCCTCGATGCTCCCGCAGAAGAAGAACGCGGACATCGCCGAACTGGCCCGCGGGAAGTCCGGGCGCCTCATCGGCCACCTCACCGGCCTACTCGCGACGCTCAAGGGTCTCCCGCTCGCCTACAACCGGGATCTGCAGGAGGACAAGGAACCCCTCTTCGACGCCGTCGACCAGGTGGTGCTCGCGCTCTCGGCCATCGGCGGGATGATCGCGACCGCGGAGTTCGCGCCCGAGGCCATGGATGCCGCGTCTGGCGCCGAGGTGCTCGCTGCCACCGATCTGGCCGAGTTCCTGGTGCGGGCCGGACATCCCTTCCGCGAGGCCCACGCCACCGTCGGCGCCCTGGTTCGACGCCATCTCGGCGGGGAGGGATCGCTCGCTGATCTCGCTGCCGCCGATCTCGGCGAGGAGTTGCGCGCCTTCTTCGGTGGGCTCAACGGCGCCTCGATGCGGACCTCCCGCGGGGGTGGCTCGCCCGCGGCCTGCCGTGAGCAGCACGCCCGGCTCATGCAGCGTCTGGAGACCGATCGAGGCCGTCGGGCGGGGCAGAGGGCATGAGCGACGCTCGCCTGTTCACCGAGGTCCTGGTGACGATGCTCGTCATCATGGATCCGGTCGGCAACGTGCCGATCTTTCTGTCGGTCACCCGTCGACTCTCGCCCCGTTCTCGCAATCGGGCCGCGCTGGTGGCCGTGGCGACCGCGGCGGCGGTGATCGGCGCCTTCGCCATCATCGGCCGACAGGTGCTCGACTACCTCGACGTCTCCGTGCCAGCCCTGCAGGGAGCGGGTGGCCTGCTGCTGCTGCTCGTGGCCCTCGAGCTGCTCACCGGCTCCGAGAGCGATGAGGCCGACGCCCTCGACCCCGATGACCACGTCGGTGTCGCCATGGTCCCCCTCGGGACACCGCTCCTCGCCGGACCCGGGGCGATCGTCGCCACGATCGTGTTCGTCGGGCGGGCCGACGGGGCCGGTGACCGCGGACTGATCGCCCTGGCGGTGCTCGGTGTCCTGGTGGCCGTGTACCTGGCCATGCGTTTCTCCGGTCTGCTGATCCGGGTGCTGCGGAACTCCGGGATCCTGCTGCTCAGCAGAATCGCGGGTCTCCTGCTGGCCGCCATCGCGGTCCAGATGCTCGCCGACGCTGTGATCGCCTTCGCCCGTCAGGTCTGAGCGCGCCCCGGTCTCAGCGGTCCATCGCGTCCAGCCACCGCCCGTGGGGGTGCGCGATGCCGATGGTGGTCTCGTCGCGCAGTCCCGACCGGTAGTCGATACGGCGCAGCACCGACAGCGAGGTCGAGGTGTCGACCGCCCCCCAGGGCAACTCTGGGGTCTCGTTCGGCGCCTCGAGGAAGATCCAGGTGAGGTCCCCCTCGGCGCCGAGTCGGTCGAGCATGTCGAGTTGCCGCACGCGTTCCGGCTCCTCGTAGTAGGTGAAGCTCCAGGTGTTGATGACGACGGGATGGCAGCGGGCCGCGCGGGTCTTGGCGACGGCCTCCTCGAGACGGTCGGGACCCGAGCCGCGGAGTATGAGGGCCTCGTGTCGATAGCCGGCGACGGTGTCGAGCGCCGCCTGGAGGCGGGCCAGTCGCTCGACCTGGTCGGCCCAGACGCACGCCTGGAGCCATCGAGCCTGGTCCGGGTCGGAGGCGTCGATCGGGTTGGGGTCGATCCCGATGCGGAGGCCGATGTCGACCGGGCTCGATGGGGCGACCTCGCTGACGGAGCGACCGCGCACGAGGCAGTCCAGCGAGGGTGAACCATCGCCGAGCACGACCTGCGCACCACCCTCGTCGTGGTAGCGGTAGGAGAAGCGATCGAGGTGGAGGTTGAGGCCGGCACTGGTGCCGAGGTCGATCAGGCCGAGGGGCGCTCTCGCCGGTGGGTCGGTGCTCGGGAGGGCGATCCGCACTAGCGTTGCTCTGCCGACATCGTTCGTCTGCGTGCTCCTCGACGACACGAGCTCCACGATCTCGGCTCGACGTCGGCCGCAGAACTCGATGAAGGCCGCTACCGGATCGCCGTCGCCGGGCCGGCCGGAGATCGACGGATAGTGGTCGGCCAGTGGCTCGTCGGGGGCGTCGAGGAGGAGGTGGTGCACAGCGGCGAGGAGCAGCACCGGTCGCCGCTGCGGGTCGGGAACCCCATCGAGGATCGACAGGACCCCGGCCTCGGTGGCGACACCTCGGCAGATGGCCCCGTAGGTGGGGGCGGCGCGACCGATCTCATCGGCGAAGCGGTCGAAGAGGGCCGCGAGATCCGCGGTGGACTCCGCCATGGGCGAAGGGTAACCCTCAGCGGCATGTCGACGGTGAGCCGCTCATGGCAAGATCAGAGGATGGATCTGATCTCCGAGCTCGAGCAGCGCGGTCTGGTGCACGACTCGACCGACCGAGATGCGCTGCGCGCCCGGTTGGCATCGGGTCCGATCGGCGTCTACGTCGGCTTCGATCCGACGGCTGATTCGCTGCACGTCGGACATCTCCTCGGTCAGATCGGTCTCCGTCGTTTCCAGGACGCCGGTCATCGGGTGTTCCCCCTGGCCGGGGGCGCTACCGGCATGGTGGGCGACCCGAGCGGCCGCTCCGAGGAGCGCAACCTGCTCACACGCGAGGAACTCGACCACAACGTCGCCTCGATCAAGGCGCAGTTGGAGCGCCTCCTCGACTTCGGCGCGGACGGCAACCCGGCGACCCTGGTCGACAACGCCGAGTGGACGGCACCGGTGACGGTGCTGGAGTTCCTTCGCGATGTCGGCAAGCACGTCACGATCGGCCAGATGCTCGCCAAGGACTCGGTGAAGTCCCGCCTGGCCGGCGAGGTCGGCCTCTCGTACACCGAGTTCAGCTACATGCTCCTGCAGGCGAACGACTTCCGGCATCTGCACGACGCTCACGGCGTCGAACTGCAGATGGGCGGGAGCGATCAGTGGGGGAACATCACCGCGGGGATCGACATGGTGCGGCGTACCTCGGGTGGGTCCGCCCATGGACTGACCTGGCCACTGCTCACGAAGGCCGATGGTTCCAAGTTCGGCAAGACGGCGTCGGGAGCCGTGTGGCTCGATGCCGAGCGGACGTCGCCGTACCGCTTCCGCCAGTTCTGGCTGCAGACCGATGACGCCGATGTTCGCGATCGGCTCCTCCGTTTCTCGCTTCGGCCCCTCGGTGAGATCGCCGAGGTCATGGAGGCGCACGAGCAGGCCCCGCATGAGCGGCAGGCGCAGCGCACCCTGGCCGACGAGCTCACCGCGCTGGTGCACGGGGAGGGGGCCGCCGATGCTGCCCGTGCCGCCGCCGCGGTGCTCTTCGGCCAGGACCCCCGCGAGGCCTCCGAGGAGGCCCTCGATGTGGTCGGATCCGAGATCGACTCCAGCGAGGTGTCGATGGGAGACCTCGACGACGTTCCGTCGCTCCTGGTGCGGATCGGACTGGCCTCGAGCCTCGGTGATGCCCGCCGGACCCTTGAGGGGCGGGGATTCCGGTGCAACGGCACCGTCATCGAGGCCGGCGAGGCGCTGTCGACGGTGGACCGCCTTCCCGGCGAGCGTCTGTTGCTCCAGAAGGGACGCAAGTCACACCATCTGGTGCGGGTTTTTTCCTGATATCGGGGTTGTTGCCGTCACACCGGGGCAGTAGCGTACGCAGTCGCCTCTGGGACGGATGTGCCCAGAGGGCACCTAGCCGGTCCGCCGGATGTGCCAGAGCTTCGGCTCCTTGAAAACGGAAGAGAAGACAGAACGCCAGTGCGGGCAGTCGGTCAGGGGGAGCTTCGGCTCCTGAGACACGACTGTCTGTCAATTCT
>Ga0181581_10003618_pt1 | contig 12099 bp, 9 predicted proteins | sample 071ome_22_FD_132433 | JGI IMG/M metagenome (GOLD analysis project Ga0181581, IMG submission 132433) | Coastal salt marsh microbial communities from the Groves Creek Marsh, Skidaway Island, Georgia - 071404AT metaG (megahit assembly) | ecosystem: Environmental > Aquatic > Marine > Intertidal zone... | reverse complement strand
CCGACTGCGCCTGAATCAGGGGGTGTATACAGCACACTGCGAGCCAAATACCGTGATCATGCACCCGCTCCCGCGAGATTCTCGAGCCGGGGCTCAGGAGTTGGATGTGGATCTCAATGACAACCCCAATCTCGCGATTTTCCGCCAGAGTGATAACGGGGTGTTGGTGAGGATGGCGTTGTTTGCCTTGATTCTGGACGTGGCGGATCAGGTTGATACTCACGCCAGAGAGGTCAGCTGGTTCACGGAGCGGCGTTTTTGACCGGGTTTTCTCTCCAGTTCTCCGATAACGACGTTGAGATCCTCAAGCGGCAAGAGTGTTATCGAGGTCACTTTCGCGTGGATCGCCTGAGTCTGCGGCACCGGCTGTTTGGCGGTGGCTGGAGCGAGACGATGACTCGAGAGGTTTTCGAGCGTGGAGATGCGGTCGCAGTATTACCCTGGGACCTCAATACCGATTCCCTTATTTTGGTCGAGCAGTTCCGCCCGGGCGCTATTCGGCAAGCAGATAGCCCCTGGATGCTGGAACTCATCGCCGGGGTGGTGGAGCCGGGGGAGGGTGATGTTGAGGTCGCTCATCGCGAGTCCATGGAAGAGGCCGGTTGTGAGCTCGATCGGCTGCATCCCATCGCGACCTTTTATCCCAGCGCGGGTGCCTGCTCAGAACAGATAAGGGCGTTTGTCGGGCGGGTGGTGACTGCAGGGGTGGGAGAAGTACATGGCCTCGCCGATGAGCATGAGGATTTATTAGTCCACGCAGTTCCTCGAGGAGAAGCCTTGCGGCTTCTGGACTCGGACCGGGTTAACAACGGACACACCTTAATTGCCCTGCATTGGTTGGCACGTCACGGCGATGCCTTGCGACAGGAATGGCTGAACAGCTAACACCGCCGACAACCCCTGATGCGCGAGGGAGCGGGTTACTGCACTCCAGCGTTGTGGTGGGCGCCGCCACTATGACATCGAGGGTGCTTGGCTTGGTGCGCGATGTTGTACTAGCAGCATTGATTGGCGCGAGCAGCAATGCGGATGCTTTTTTTGTCGCCTTCAAGATCCCCAATTTTTTGCGTCGACTCTTTGCTGAAGGCGCTTTTGCACAGGCCTTTATTCCGGTTTTGGCGGAAACCCGTGAAGAGGGAGGACTCCAGGCCGTCAAGGCGCTCACGGATCGGGTGGCTGGCGTGTTGGGGGGTACGCTGTTACTGCTGACGGCCCTGACAATCATGGCCGCGCCCCTGGTGGCAATGATTTTTGCCCCCGGTTTTTCCCGGGATGCGGCCAAGCTCGCCCTCACCGCTGAGCTGATTCGTCTCACCTTTCCCTATCTCTTCCTGATTTCAATGACGGGGTTTGCGGGGGCCGTGCTCAATGCCTACGGTCGCTTTGCCGTGCCTGCCTTTACCCCCGTGCTGCTGAACCTGAGTTTGATTTCGGCGGCGCTGTTTGTCGCCCCTCTCATGCAGGAGCCGGTGTACGCGCTGGCCCTGGGAGTACTCATTGCGGGCCTGCTCCAGCTACTGTTCCAATTACCTTTTCTCTATGGACTGGAGTTGCTGCCGCGGCCACGCTGGGACACCCAAGCCCCCGGTGTGCGCCGCATCTTGACCCTGATGGTGCCGGCGCTGTTTGGTGTCTCGGTGAGTCAGATCAACCTGCTTCTGGACACAGTGCTGGCGTCGCTGCTGCCTGCGGGGAGCGTATCGTGGCTATACTACTCGGATCGACTGACCGAACTGCCGCTGGGCGTCTTCGCCATTGCGATCGCCACCGTTATCTTACCGGCGTTGTCCTCACAGCAGGCACTCGCGCAGGCCAGCGGTGAGCAGGGAGATCGCGCCCGCGACGTTTTTGCGGCGACACTTCACTGGGCAATTCGCTGCGTCATGTTTATCGCGCTACCAGCTACGCTTGCGCTGCTTATCCTTGCTGAGCCAATTCTCAGCACACTGTTTCAATACGGTGCCTTTGGAGCGCCTGATGTCGAAAAGGCCGGTTACTCCTTGCGGGCTTATACGTTGGGTTTAACGGCCTTTATGTTGGTCAAGGTATTGGCTCCTGGATTTTATGCGCGCCAGGATATGAAGACGCCGGTGCGGATCGGCATTATCGCGATGGTGGCAAACATGGTGATGAATCCCCTCTTTATTTTCCCGCTGATGTGGTGGTTTGATCTCGGGCATGTTGGTCTGGCAGTCGCGACCAGCCTGTCTGCCTGGCTCAATGCCGGTTTGCTGTATCGTGGCCTGAACCGAGAGGGGGTACTCCGTGTGCCTGACGATGGGTCTGGTTACGGGCTGATGCTAATGATCGGACTGGGCACCATGGGCTTTATTTTATGGTTACTGACGCCGGAACTGTCATGGTGGCTCAATGGGGGTATGACGGAGCGCGTTGTTGCCATGAGTGGTTTGGTGGTTGCAGGGGTCCTCGCCTATGTGTTGCCTCTTTACGCCATGGGGCTTCGCCTCCATCAGTTTCGCAGTCCCAACCAGTAATATGGCTCACTCGGTAATGCCCCCCGGAGCCGGGAATTTCTATATACTGCGGCGTTTGATGCGCTCGTCGACCTCTATCCCATGGAACTGATCCGCGGTCTTCACAATTTGCGAGAGGAGCACCGGGGTTGCGCCGTTACCGTGGGTGCCTTTGACGGTATCCATCTGGGTCACCAGGCGGTCTTGGGGCATCTCAAGAGTAAAGCCAACGATATGGGATTGCCTTCCACGGTAATCGTTTTCGAGCCTCTTCCTCGAGAGTATTTTCGCCCTCTGGAAGCGCCGCCACGGATTACTAATTTTCGCGAACGGCTTACGTTTTTGGCGGGGACTGGCGTGGACAGGGTTCTGGTGCTGAAGTTCGATGAGTCCCTGCGAGCCATGAGTGCAGAGCAATTTATCCGGCGGGTTTTTGTGGATGGTCTAGGCGCAGAGTACATTGCTCTCGGTGACGGTTTTCGTTTTGGGAACAGTCGTGAGGGAGACTTCGCTTTCGCGCAGGCGATGTCGGAAAAATTCGGCTATGAGGTTCATCAGACCAGTACCATTGAGCTCTCCGGTGAGCGGGTGAGTAGTACTCGTATTCGCGAGACCCTCGCCGAGGGAGGGTTTCAGGAGGCGGCATTATTGCTGGGTCGGCCTTACACCATGACTGGCCGGGTCGAGCACGGCAAAAAGCTGGGACGGGAGCTGGGAAGTCCAACGGCGAATATTCGAATTGGGCGAATACGAAGTCCTCTGGCAGGTGTCTATGTCGTTCTTGCCACCGGTGCTGGTCTCGACGGGGTCCCGGGAGTGGCCAACGTGGGTACGCGACCAACGTTCAATGACAGTTTACAGGCCAATCTCGAAGTACATATTTTGGATGTGGATGGTGATTTTTATGGTCAGCGGTTGACCGTAGAATTTTTGTGTAAGCTTCGCGAGGAGAAAAAATACGAGTCTCTAGAGGCCCTTAAGACAGGCATCGCTGCTGACGTTAAGCAGGCGAGGGCCTGGCTATCGGAGCATGAGATTCATTGAGCCCGCTGGGCGCGAAAGTACAGACGTATATGAGCGATTACAAAGACACACTCAACCTTCCCCAAACAGACTTTCCGATGAAGGCGAATCTGGCCCAGCGCGAGCCTGCGCGGCTTAAGCAGTGGCAGGACATGGATCTGTATCAGCAGGTGAGGGAGGTCTGTGCGGGAAGGCCCACGTTTATTCTCCACGACGGTCCCCCCTATGCCAATGGCGAACTTCACGTGGGCCATGCGATCAACAAGATCCTCAAGGACTTTATCGTCAAATCAAGAACGCTCTCGGGATACGATGCACCTTACGTGCCCGGTTGGGATTGCCATGGACTCCCGATCGAATTAAATGTCGAAAAGAAAGTCGGCAAGCCCGGCCACAAGGTGAGCGCCGGTGAGTTCCGCAAGAAGTGCCGGGAGTACGCCGCCAAGCAGGTGGATCAGCAGCGGGATGACTTCGTGCGGATGGGGGTGTTGGGAGATTGGCAGAACCCCTATCTGACAATGGACTTTCGTTTTGAGGCTGACATCGTTCGTACGCTGGGTCAGATTATTGATCGCGGTCATCTGCACAAAGGTTTTAAGCCTGTGCACTGGTGTCTCGATTGTGGATCAGCGCTTGCCGAGGCCGAGGTTGAATATCAGGAAAAGCGCTCCTCAGCAGTGGATGTGGCTTTTGCCGCGTTGGACTCGGCGGCATTTTGCAGAGCGTTTAATACCGACTGGCAGGGGGAGGTAGCGGTGGCCATTTGGACCACCACGCCCTGGACGCTGGCCGCGAACAGGGGGGTCTGTGTCAGTCCCGATCTTGAGTACGTCATGCTGCAGCAGGGCGACAGGGCTGTTGTTGTTGCAGACGCCCTAGCCGAGGACTGCGCTGAACGATTCGGGCTTGATCGTGTTACCAAGATAGCGACGACCACTGGCGCCAAGCTCGAGCGGTTGATGCTCAAGCCGCCCTTCGCGGACATCCACGTGCCCGTCATGCTTGGAGATCACGTCACCACCGAAGCGGGTACGGGGTGTGTGCATACGGCGCCCGCCCACGGTCTTGAAGATTTCGCGGTAGGCCAGGAGTATGGATTGGAGGTCTACAATCCTGTTGGCCCTCATGGGGTTTATGTCGCAGACACGCCGGTCTTGGAAGGTAAGCATATCTTCAAGGCCAATGACGATATCATCGCAGAGCTCGACGCTCGCGGGGTCTTGCTGGCTCACTTACCTTACGATCATTCTTATCCGCACTGTTGGCGCCACAAAACCCCCATTATTTTTCGGGCAACGCCTCAGTGGTTCGTGAGTATGAATAAGGCCGATCTCTTGCCCCGAGCCAAAGAGGCGGTGGAGGCGGTCAACTGGATTCCCGATTGGGGTCGAGCTCGTATTGACGCCATGCTGGCAGAGCGCCCCGACTGGTGTATTTCACGACAGCGAACCTGGGGGGTTCCGATACCTCTGTTTGTGCATCAGCAAACCGGTGAGCTCCACCCACGAACCCCAGAGCTAATCGAGGAGATTGCCCTTGGAATTGAAGCATCGGGCATAGATGCCTGGTTTGATCTTGAACCCTCCACCCCACTGGGTGATGAGGCAGGAGACTATGACAAGGTGGTTGATACCTTGGATGTCTGGTTTGACTCGGGTGTTACCCATGCCTGTGTGCTGCGCCAGCGAGACGGCCTCGCTGCGCCGGCGGATCTCTATCTCGAGGGATCCGATCAGCACCGTGGCTGGTTTCAGTCCTCCCTGTTAACCGGTATCGGAGCCTACGGCGAGGCGCCGTATCGCTCGGTACTGACCCATGGCTTTACGGTCGATGGCGAGGGCAGAAAGATGTCCAAGTCGGTCGGCAACATCATCTCTGCAAAGAAAGCAATGAACGACATGGGGGCCGATATCTTGCGACTGTGGGTCGCCTCTTCTGATTACCGAAACGAAATCGCGGCGTCGGATGAGATCTTCAAGCGGACCGGTGACGCCTATCGGCGAATCCGTAACACCAGTCGTTTTCTGTTGGCTAACTTAAATGGATTTGATCCGGCGTCTCACGCGGTGGCCGACGAGGCGCTATTGCCTTTGGACCGCTGGATTTGTGGTCGTGCAGCAGAGCTTCAGAGAGAGTTGATTACCAGCTACAGCACCTACCAGTTTCATCAGGTATTCCACAAAGTACACAACTTTTGCGGGGGTGAGCTGGGCGGCTTTTATCTCGATATTATTAAAGACCGCCAGTACACCACCCAAGCTGACAGCCATCCCCGACGCTCGGCGCAAACGGCCCTTTGGCACCTTGCTGAAACTCTTTGTCGCTGGATCGCGCCCATCCTGAGTTTTACCGCGGAGGAAATTTGGGAAAATCTGCCCGGTGAGCGTGCCGCTTCCGTTTTTCTGGCCGAGTGGGCCGAAAATCTTCCCGAGGGAAGCGCAGATGGGGAGTTTGACGATGGTCTCTGGCGCACTCTGTTGGAGGTTCGCCAAGAAGTGAATCGGGCTATGGAAACCAAGCGGGCTGCGGGGGAGTTAAAGGGTAGCCTTGACGCCGATGTTGAGCTGTATGCGTCTTCCGAGCTCGCAGCTATGTTGAAATCGCTCGGGGACGAGCTTCGCTTTGTTCTTATTACCTCTGAGGCAACGGTGTTTTCCATTGCAGATGCCCCGGAGGAATCTCTGGAGGGAGAGAACCCTGACCTGCGGGTCCGGGTAGTCCTGTCTTCGGCTGATAAATGTGAACGCTGCTGGCATCGGCGAGTTGATGTGGGGGCACACGCAGCCCACCCAACCCTGTGTGGGCGGTGTGTCACCAACGTTGAGGGTGATGGAGAAGTCCGGCGTTATGCCTGAGGGCGCAGGTTTACTCTCTCGTCAGGCCTTGTGGGCCTACGCATTGGCATTGGGAGTGATTGTCCTTGACCAGTGGACGAAAAACCTGGCGTCGTCACATCTCAGCTATCGATCTCCGGTTGAGCTCGCGGTCTGGTTTGACCTGACCTTGGCGCACAATACGGGGGCCGCTTTCAGTTTTTTGGCCGGAGCGGGGGGGTGGCAGCGCTGGTTTTTTACCGCGGTTGCCGCAATCGTCAGCCTCGTCATTATTGTGTGGGTATCGCGACTGCCGCGACAGCGTTTGGGGTTGTGTCTTGCTTTGGGCCTGGTGCTTGGTGGTGGGCTCGGGAACCTGATTGATCGGCTGACCCTTGGTTATGTGGTTGATTTTATATCGCTCCATTACCGCGATTGGTATTGGCCGGCGTTCAATATTGCCGACTCAACCATAACCCTCGGCGCTGTCTTTTTGGTGATCGACAGTTTTCGAACCGACAGTGCTCGGTAATACAGTCTCTACAGGCAGTGAAATGAATGATTTGGTAATCAGTGAAAACACGCGGGTGACGCTTAATTTTGCGCTAAGTCTCGAAGATGGATCGATGGTTGATTCAAATCTGGAGCAAGCCGCCGTTACCTTTTCGGTTGGCGATGGGTCCTTGCTACCTGGCTTTGAGCGCGCCTTATTTGGTCTTAAAGCAGGGGATGAAGCGGAATTCACGATTCCCCCTGAGCAGGGTTTCGGTCAGCCAAACGAGCACAATATTCAGGTAGTTAAGCGGGACCAGTTTGAGCCTGACATTACACTGGAAGTCGGCATGATGTTCTCCTTCGCCGATGCGGCCGGTGGAGAGCTGCCCGGCGTGGTCACGGATTTCGATGAGTCCGAGGTCACTGTTGACTTCAATCACCCGCTAGCGGGACGAACGTTGGGCTTCCATGTGGTGATACACGACGTTGAGGCAGCTGAGTTACACTAGGCCGGCTTGGTCAAAGGACTTTGTCTCAATGGCTGTGATAAAGATGCATAATTCGTGGACGTAATACTGGCGAATCCCCGCGGCTTTTGCGCCGGCGTTGACCGTGCGATTGATATTGTCAACCGCGCCCTTGAGGTGTTTGGTCAACCGATTTATGTGCGGCACGAAGTAGTTCACAATAAATTTGTGGTAGACGACTTGCGTGACCGTGGCGCGATTTTTGTCGAGGAACTCAATGAAGTTCCTGACGACGCCATTGTGATTTTCAGTGCCCACGGCGTATCCAAGGCCGTACAGCATGAGGCCTCCAGCCGTGGCCTGCGGGTATTTGACGCGACTTGCCCCCTGGTCACCAAGGTGCACGTAGAGGTGGCGGCATTCAGCGGCGCGGGGCGCGAATGTATTTTGATCGGGCATGAGGGTCACCCCGAGGTGGAGGGGACTATGGGTCAATACGACACCTCGGCGGGTGGACAGATCTACCTGGTGGAAGATGAACAGCAGGCTGCATCGCTGCAGGTGAAAGACCCGGATAATCTTGCTTACGTCACCCAAACCACGCTCTCTGTTGACGACACAGCCAAGGTCATCGATGCTTTGCGAGAACGATTCCCCAACATTGCGGGCCCTCGGAAAGACGATATTTGCTACGCGACGCAGAATCGTCAGGATGCAGTCAAGATGCTGGCAGAAAAAGCCGATGTGGTGTTGGTTGTGGGGTCTCCCAATAGCTCGAATTCTAATCGGCTTCGGGAGCTCGCGGAGCGATGTGGTGCCAGTGCCTATTTGATTGACGATGCCAGTAAGATAGACCCGGCGTGGATCTCCAAGGGGCGCTCCGTTGGTGTGACAGCCGGCGCGTCGGCGCCAGAGCTTTTGGTTGAGGGCGTCGTGGACGCTCTTCGTGATGCGGGGGCCGATGTCGTCAATTCTCTCGATGGCCGCCCTGAAAACATTACCTTTTCCCTCCCCAAAGAACTGCGAATTCCAGCCAAAAATCTCTAGTGGTAGCGGGGGATTGATCCCGCCCGTTTCAGCGCTGGAGACAGGGCTGCCGGCCTGACAGGCTACTCCGATGACAGCGATATACTCTCTGAAACTGGCCAGTGCGCGGGTCTGACCGGTCTGGCGTATGGCTCGGTGATTTGTGCCCACGCCCTGTAAATCTCAGAGGTGTCACCCTATTGGAGCTTCTGGTGGTGCTTGCTATTTTTGCCACGCTGCTCACTGTTGGAGCGCCCAGCTTTGCTGGCAAAGTGAGCGAGTGGCGCAGTCGAGCCCAAGCACTGCGACTTCTCTCGGCAATCAATCTTGCCCGCTCGCGGGCCATCGGGCATGACAGCACGGTGACGCTCTGTCCCGGACATCCCGCGACCAAATCCTGTAGCGGTCTTTACTCGGATGGGTTTTATCTCACTGATGGGGTGGGGGGTGTTATGCAGCACTACCCCCCTAGACAGCAAATCGCTGTCTGGAACAGCGCGGGCACTCGCGAGGAGGGTAGGTCCTTGAGCTGGCGGGGCGACGGGTGGGGCAGTCGGAATATGAGTTGGCTCTTTTGTCCCGTGGGAGGCGGGACGCACTGGTCGGTGGTGGTCAACCGTCTGGGTCGCCCACGCGTGGTGCAGGACTGGGGAGTGTGTCCGCCTTAGTCGTCCAAGCCAAGTTTTTTCAGTCAATAGTTTCAACGGCGGAAGATGATACCGGGTAGTTCTGCGGTTGTGCTCTCAGTCCAGCGATGCGTCACCAGTGCCTAGCCCAGAGTTTGTCTGCCGGTTTCTGGGAGATAGCCTTTGAGGTCTGTATCAACAACGTTCAGTTGATCCTCGTCAACTCTGCTGTTTACGCTGATCTTGTCGCTGCTGTCCTCGATGGGCTACTGATGATGGAGGCAAGTCTAAATCCATGATGTCAGATTCATCTGTCATGGTAAGACTGTATCGATGCTAATCCTGTTCTGTTTTTATCTTCGTTGGATGGCACGCGCCAAGCGTCACAGCGAGTACAATGTGACAGGGTGCTGCCAGTGTCGTAGGGCGGCGGGTTGGTATGCCAACTAGGAAATGTCACATGCAAATAGTCATGGCTCAAATCAACACCCTCGTTGGGGATTGGTCGGGGAATAAGGAGAAGGTTCTTGCCGTCTGCCGAGAGACCTCAGCCCTCAACCCAGAGGCGATTGTGGTATTTCCCGAGTTGACCCTGACTGGCTATCCACCTGAGGACCTGCTTCTGCGGCCCAGTGTAGGAGAGCACACAGGCTTGACGCTTGCCGAGTTGTGCACCTCGCTACCGCCAACGCTTCATGTGATTGTCGGCTATCCGCGATTATCCTCTGGCGGTTTATATAACGCGGCAGGCGTTATTCACCAGGGCCAACTCATTGCGGAGTATTACAAACACTGTCTCCCCAATTATCAGGTATTCGACGAGAAACGATACTTTACTGCCGGTCACGAACCCTGTGTGGTAGACATTTTAGGGATCCCCATAGGGATGACGATTTGTGAGGACATATGGGATCCAATCCCGGCCAGGCGAGCTGCTGCTGCGGGAGCGCAGGTGCTGATCAACCTCAATGCCTCGCCATTTCATCAGGGTAAGCGCCAGGAGCGACAATCATTGGTTGCAGATCGGGCCCGTGAAAATAAGCTGGCGATTATTTACGTCAATCAGGTTGGCGCTCAGGATGAGCTCGTTTTTGATGGTGGCTCCTTTGCGGTGAACGCCTCCGGCGAAGTGGCCGCGGTGGCTCCTGACTTTGTCGAGAGCGCCCTCAGTGTCGAGGTGGAAAACCGAGTTACTCCGACCATAATGCCGCAATCCCTGCCGAGCCCATTGGACGACTTGGCTGCAGTGTGGCAGGCGCTGGTGGTGGGAGTCAGGGACTATGTCAATAAAAATGGCTTTCCTGGTGTCGTTCTGGGTTTGTCGGGAGGCATCGATTCCGCCGTGACTCTCGCGGTGGCAGTGGATGCGCTGGGGCCGGAGCGGGTGCAAGCTATCATGATGCCCTTTCGTTACACCGCCTCAATGTCACTTGAGGATGCGGAGGCTCAGGCTACCACGCTGGGCGTGACCTATTCGGTCATTTCAATTGAGCCTCTTTATGACGCCTTTGTTGGGTCACTCGCTCCCGAATTTGAGGGTCTGCCTGCGAACATTACCGAGGAAAATCTTCAGGCCCGATGCCGCGGCGTGCTGCTGATGTCAGTGTCAAACAAGAAAAACGCTTTGGTATTGACCACCGGTAACAAAAGTGAGCTGGCGGTTGGCTATTCCACGCTTTACGGGGATATGGCGGGGGGCTTTGACGTCCTCAAAGATTGCCCGAAAATGCTGGTATACGCGCTAGCCAACTACCGAAATACCCTTGGGGCATGTATCCCTGAGCGCGTGATAACCAGGCCGCCCTCAGCCGAACTGGCTCCTGATCAAAAAGACGAAGACAGCTTGCCTCCTTACGATATTTTGGATGCCATTATTGAGCACTACGTTGAACAAGACCGATCTGTCGCCGATATCATCGCGCTTGGGTTCTCTGAGGAGGATGTAAGGCGAGTTGTTCGTCTTGTCGATCTCAACGAGTACAAGAGGCGACAGGCGCCGGTTGGTGTCCGCATTACCCAGCGGGGCTTTGGCCGTGACCGACGTTACCCCATTACCTGGGCGTGGCGTCAATCCTAGAGCGAGCGGGGACGACGCTAGCTTTTGGGTCGGTAGTTAAACTGGGGTGGTTTGGGGGGATCAAACAGGCCAAACGTCATCTTGTTGACGAACGACCGGTGAAGTCCGTCTAGGTCATAGACACTGCGAAATTGCCCGTTCTGATCCAGCAGGGGATGAGCCGGATGGTTCTCCCGCAATACGTCTATCGAATCAACTGCCAAGTCATCAAGGCCCAACAAGAGATAAGCTTGAGCCATGATAGCGAGTCCGTCAGCGACTGAGGGCGTCTGCTGCATGTGCTCGACGACATAGCGGCCTCGATTGAGTGCTGCCATGTAAGCCCCGCGTCTGAAGTAGTAGTTGGCGACGTGAATTTCATGGCGGGCAATCATGTTACGCATATGAACCATTCGCGCCCGGGCATCCGGGGCGTAAGCGCTGTCGGGGAAACGGGCCAGGAGCTGGGCGAATTCAGCGAATGCCTGTTTGATGTGAGAAATATCCCGTTTGGTATCGTCTGTTGGCACGAACTTGGAGAGAAAGTCACCTTCCATGTCGAAGGATGCAAGACCCTTCATGTAGTAGGCATAGTCAACACTGGGGTGCTGGGGATGGAGGCGGATGAATCGGTCGGCCGCTTCGATGCTTGCCTCGAATTCATAAGCGCCGTAGTGCGCATAGACGAGCTCTAGCTGTGCCTGCTCGGCATACCTCCCAAAGGGATATCGACTCTCCAGTAGCTGAAGGGTGCGAATGGCCATATCGAAATTCTCGTTTTCCAGGTGCCTTTGGGCATCAAAATAAATTTGCTGCTCACCGGAATCTGCTATTTCAATGTCATCGCCACCAAACCAGGAACAGGCTGATATCATGGCTAGTAACATCAAGGTGCTGATGAGGCGTGCTGGTTTTGACAGAAACATGCTGGCGGGCGTCGATAGAGTCAAAGGTGGAATTTCCCTGCGGACCTGTGTCTGACGGCATTGTAACGCGAAGCGGTCGCTGGCCAACAGCCCGCGGAGGCATTGATAAGGGCATGACGGATTGACTGATTCTTCCGATATGGTGTCACTGGACGCCCAGATACCTGCTGAAATGCATGGAATCCGCTCAGCT
>Ga0181581_10003617_pt1 | contig 12101 bp, 10 predicted proteins | sample 071ome_22_FD_132433 | JGI IMG/M metagenome (GOLD analysis project Ga0181581, IMG submission 132433) | Coastal salt marsh microbial communities from the Groves Creek Marsh, Skidaway Island, Georgia - 071404AT metaG (megahit assembly) | ecosystem: Environmental > Aquatic > Marine > Intertidal... | reverse complement strand
CAAGAACAGGTGCATCCGATGCACCGATCGTTTCGTCGAAGGTGGCGTCGGAGAGGGTGGTGACGGCTCCAGCCATGAGGAAAGTCCTTTCGCAGACGTGCGCCGGACCGTAGTCCGAGAACGATGTACTGAGGGTAACCCGCAACTGGATCAGAAATTCCCGACGGCCTCGTGGCGGTGCTGCACTTGTCGTGCAGTGTTCTTGCTGCACTAGTCGTGCAGGGCCTCCAGAAATCGCTCGGCCTCGAGTGCGCCTTGACAACCGGATCCAGCTGCAGTGATCGCTTGGCGGTAGTAGTCGTCAGTGACATCACCAACGGCAAAGACGCCGTCGACATCGGTTGCCGTGCGACCAGGACGCGTCTCGAGATACCCGTTGTCCTTCATGGCCAACTGTCCTCGGTAGAGATCGGTACCCGGTCGGTGCCCGATCGCGATGAACAGACCGGTCACCGGAAGTTCATGAGCCTCGCCGGTTTCCACGTTCTCGACCATGACGCCGGCGAGCTTGCCGTCGCCGAGATACTCCGTGACCACGGTGTTCCACATGAACTCGATCTTGGGATTGTTGAAGGCCCGGTCCTGCATGATCTTCGATGCACGGAGCTCGTCGCGCCGATGAATGATCGTGACCTTGCTGGCAAATCGGCTCAGAAAGGTTGCTTCCTCGAGCGCCGAGTCGCCACCACCGACCACGGCAATCTCCTGATCACGGAAGAAGAACCCGTCACATGTCGCACAGGTGGACAGGCCATGACCCACCAACTCGGTCTCGTTGGGGAGATCGAGCATGATCGACTGTGCACCGGTCGCAATGATGAGCGCGTTGGCGTGGTAGGTCGGCTCGTCGGCGGTGGGTTCGCCGATCCAGACCCCGAACGGCCTGTTGGAGAGGTCGACCCTCGAGACCTTGACGGTCTGGATCTCAGCCCCGAACCGCTCCGCTTGCATGCGAAAGTTCATCATCAATTCGGGCCCCATGATCCCGTCGGGGAATCCCGGGAAGTTTTCGACGTCGGTGGTGAGCATCAGTTGGCCGCCAGGTTGATCACTCGTGCTGGATGGCTCGCCCTCGAGCACGAGGGGTGAGAGGTTGGCACGGGCTGTGTAGATCGCGGCCGTCAGACCAGCCGGACCGGAACCGATGATGATGATGTCGCGCAGATCGGTCATGGAGATTCCTCGCGTCGGAAGGTGCGGGATGACGCTACCCGGGGCTCGGGTCGCGTCGGGAACAGGTGGTGCACTCGCTCAACCGAACACGCCGTAGCAGATGATGACCACGACGAAGACGAGGTCGATGATCGCAGCGAAGACCAGAGGTCGGGACGTGGCCCGACGAGAGAGCCAAGCCCCGATACCGAGGACACAGAAGATGATGCCGGTGAACCCGTGTGCGGCCCAGGTCGCGTCGCCGACACCGGCCCCGATCGGGAGGTAGGCGTCGAAGATACGCACGAGCACGATGATGGCCATCAGCAGTACAGCGATCGCCAGGGCGGAGATCACCAATCCGAAGACGACGATTCGCAAGGCGAGCACGGCGTTGTCGGTTGTCAGCGCCTTGATGCGATCGACGGTGTCGACGACTCGGTCCGTCAGCGCAGCAGGATCGAGCCATGGCGAATCTGGTGCACCAGTGGCCGCCGCCGCACCGTTGGATGCACCATCGGTGGTGCCATCGTCTGTCGACATGACGCCGAGCCTACCGGTGTCAGGGGCGGTCGATCCCGGGCACGTCGAGCATCTCGACAACATCGCACGCCTCGTCGACGACAAGAACGACAACCAGCGAACCGAAACCGACACCGGTGGCCACCGCAACCTGCCGAGGAACGCCAGCGATCACGACGGGAGCCGTTTCGACTGCGAGCACCCCGTCGGGCAACTGCCCGAGGAGAACGTCGACCGCCGGGCTGCACAGGTCACCGAACGGGTCGGCCGGTGGGGGAGTGAAACGGTCTCCGGCCGCTGCGAGCAGTTCAGCCAACTGGTCGCCGAGCTCTTCGAGATCTGCGACCGCCCCCAGATCGTCGGGAAGGGCGGCGACGTTCTGGAGCGGATCGGCCTCGTCGGCGGCATCATCCGACCCGTCGGCGCTGCCCATTTCGGCAGCCGTTGCCATGTCGTCGCCGGCCTCCTCGTCGTTGCTGTCGGCGAGACTGGCGCCTGCGTCGGCGGAGTCACCGAGCGGGGCCGAGAGGGCTTCAGCGGTTGCGCTGTCGGCTTCAGCGGCCCCGCTGTCGGCATCACCCTGACTCATGGTGTCGAAGCTGGCATTCGCTGTTGTGGCCTCGGTGTCGTTGTCGAGTGTGCCCTGTATCGCAGCGACACCGACGGCGAGAAAGACGAGGGCGGCAGCAACGGCAAGGATGCGATTTCGCCGTTGCAGCCGCTCCACTCGGAGGATGTCGAGATCAGCTACCCGAGGGGTCGTGGTGGACTCGGCAATCGCTGCGGTGCGGACTCGGTCGAGATCGGGAGTGGGGATCGTGATCGGCGACTGGACGAGGTCGATGACAGCGCGGTGTTGCTCCACCCGAGCGATCAGTTCAGCGTCCGATTCGACGCGCGCGACCTCGCTGTCGGTGGCTTCGCCATCGAGATAACGGGTGAGCAACTCGTCGAGGAAATCAGGATCGTCGGTCATTGTCATGGGTTCTGACGTTGGTCGAGGTCGGGTTGGTTCCCGGTTTCAGGACTGATTGCCATGATGTCGGCGAGTCGGCCCCGCCCGCGGGCGATCCGGGAGCGCACCGTTCCAGGTGCGAGTTGGAGGACCTCGGCGATCTCGGCGTAGTCGAGTCCGGCGATGTCTCGGAGGACGATTGGCGCCCGGAACTCCTCGGGAAGGCCGGCGAGGGCAAGGTCGACATCGATTCGAGCGCTGACCGTCTCGCCGGGATCGCGGGGGCGACGGCTGCCGATGTAAGTGTCGTCGGCGTGTTCGAACTCGGGTAGGCCAGGTTCGGCTCGTCGTCCGCGTCGACGCAACTCATCCAGACAGGCGTTGGTGGCGACGCGATAGGACCATGTCGTGAACGCCGCACGTCCGTCGAACGAGGCGAGCCCCTTGACGATTGCGATGAGGGCCTCTTGTGTTGCGTCGAGCGCGTCGGCGTCGTTGCCGGCGAGGCGGCGGCATACCCGGTAGATCCGTTCCTGATGCTTGCGGAGGAGCCGATCGAGGGCGCGCTGGTCACCTCGTTGGGCGGCGTTGATCAGGCGGGCATCCTCTGGATCTGGAGCGATGCCGAAACGTTAGTCCGCAGGGGCCGATGGCCGACCCTAGGCCTTCACCATGAACGAAAAGCCGATGACTCGTGGGCCGCCATGGGTACCGACGACGGGGCCGATCACTTCGACTCGGGCGGTGTCGACGTCGGTGATCTCGCTGAGCATGGCGACGAAGTCTTCGATGTCGGGTGCTTGGCCGTGCATGATCGCAAGCTCTTCGATCTCGCCGAACTCGTGCAACTTGTCCCGGAGCCATGCGAGCGACTTCTTGCGGGTCCGCTGCTTGCCGGCCTCCTCCACTTCACCGGACGAGATGTCGATGATCGGTTTGATCGACAACATGGACCCGAGCAGCGCTTGTGCGTTCCCGATCCGGCCACCCTTTTGCAGGTTCTCGAGCGTGTCCAGCGCGCCGAAGACGTGGGTGCGTTCTGCTGCTGACTCCGCGATCGCAACGACCTCGTCCGCTGAGGCTCCCTGGGCTGCTGCTCGGGCTGCAGCGAGGACGATGCCACCCTGACCGGCCGTGACCGATTTGGAATCGACCACTCGGATGTCACCGTCGACGGTTTCGGCAGCGGTGATGGCGGATTGCATCGTGGCGGAAACAGCTGCACTCAGATTGATGCACACGACGGCGCTGGCGCCGGCGTCGAGATGCCGCTGGAACGCAGCTGCGAAGGCCCCCGGAGAGGGCGCAGCCGTCTCCGGGAGGGTCTCGGAGTCGGCAAGCAAGCTGTAGAACTGCTCGACCGTGAGTTGCTCGCGGTCGACGTATTCGTCATCGCCGAAGCGAATGCTCAACGGCACGATCTCGATCGAGAGTTGCTCGACTTCCTCTCCACGAAGGTCACAGGCTGAATCGGTCACGATACGAACGGTCATGAGGTGCTCTCGGGGTTGTTGTTGGTGGATGGGGCGGCTTCGGGTTCGGGTCGGGGTGAGGTGGTCGGAACCGACACCGAGCCCGCACGGTGGTCGACGCTAGCAGCGCGGCGATTTCGGCGGACGCGGAGGATGGTCCGCGCCCACCAGGTGAGCAGGATGCTGAGGGAGACGATCGACACGATGAGACCGAGACCGGAGATCGCCGTCGACCGAACGTCGACCGACCCGGTGGCAAGGTCGAGCACCCCGTCGGGTGACGTCACCGACACCAGGATCCGAGCGTCACCGGAACTGACCGACTCCACCGGGATGAGGATCTCCGTCTGTCCGGGACGCAGGGTGAGCGTCAGCTCGGCACCGCCGACCAGCCTGAGCTTTTCGCTCGTGAGTCTGACGATCACATTGATCGGGACCGGCTGCTCGTTGCGGATCACGAGCGGTAGGTCGGCTCGTCGGGTCGCAAGCGTGACCCGCTCGGACTCCAACACCGCAAAGTTGGCGGTGCCGTCCACGACGGTCGAGAACACCGCATCGGTGTAGGTGCGCCGCGAGATGTCGTCGAGCTCGGCCGCCATCGACGCCGCAAGCCCGATTTGGAGCGGCACGATCGGGCCGTCTGCAGGGGCGACCATTTCCACATACGAGCCCAGCGTCGATTCGGTGAGTCGGATGTCGCTTGCGCCGGCGCTCACATCGCTCGGCTCTTCGGTGAGCAGGTCGACTCGCAGAAGACCGCCGAATGCGTCACGGGCGGGGGGTCGGTCGAGCAGTTCTTCGACGGTCGCTGTGCCGAGTCGATCGGTGGTGGCCACCAACTGCATCAGTGAGTCGAGGAAGCCAGCTGCGATGGTGTCCAGATCGACGACGATCCCTCGGTCGGTACCGATGCTACGGGCCTCCAGAAGCATCGTCATGAAGTGCTGCATGGCGACAAGTTCCGGGTCGTTGCCGGTGAGCGTCCGTTCCAATTCCCGATCGATCGGTATGACGGTGAAGGCAACGCCGTTGGCATCGCTGGTCTGGACCGGTCGTCGATGAGTTCGCTCGAGGTCGATGCGGCTGAGCTGCTCTGGTTCGACGATGCCGGCCGTGATCCCGGCACTTCTGAGCAGTTCGAGGGTCGCTGGTCCCGCTGTGGGGTCGAGTCGTTGGAGTTCGTCGGCGGTTCGGCCGAGGAACGTGTCGATCGTGGTTCGCCCCTCGGCGTACTGGCTGAAGACACGATCGGTCTCGCCCGCTCGTCGCCACCCTTCCTCGTCGATGTCGACCCACGAACGCGTGTCGAGCGAATGGCCCTCGAGGACCCGACGGATCCGGTCGATTGCGCTGCGACCGCCCGCAACCCTCGGATCGGCGAGAGCGGACAGGGTCTCCGGGTTGAGCTGGACAAGCACCGGGCCAGGCGCCTCGTCGACAGCCGCTTCGACGCGAGCGACGACCATCGCAGGGTCGATGTCGATCGATCCGTCAGCTCGATGGGCAAGTGGTGAGCGCGCATCGGCAACGAACGCGAAGTCGATCGACGCACCACGAGTGTCGTCCTCGACGATGACGCCGGTCACGAGGGTGTCGATCACGCCGTCCCCGTCGACGAGGTCGATGACGATCAGGAGAACGCCGGGGTCTCGACGGATCAAGAGGCCGACTTCCTCATCCGGCACGGTGACGGAGACGATGCCGTCGGATCCACGTGCCAGGTCGTCGAGTTGCTGCACCGTGAACAAACTGAGTGCGTCCTCGACCGGCGGATTCACGAATGCCTCGGTGAGCTCGTCGGGGTCGTTGTACGGACCGTGAATCCGGATTTCGAGCTGTCGATCTTCGGTGATGCTCGGCAACTGGAGGTCGATGGTGACCGGTTTGTCATCGACGTAGATCGTTTGTCCGACAAGGTCGAGTCGGTTGACGAACTGCCCGTCTGCGGCAGGTGCGAGAAGTACGACACTTGCGAGCGCCACCGTGAGGCTCGTCATGATGACGGCGCCCGGTCGTGCTGCGCCGAGAAGGAGGTAGCGACAGTTGGCGATGCGGGGCACGTGCACCATGGTCACAGATCTCGTCGCAAGACGGTCAGCTGGTGGCCTGCCGGAACGAAGCCGACCCGCTCGTAGAGGCCCAGCGCAGCCAGGTTGGCCTCCTGGGTGTTGACCCAGCACAGCGTGGCGTGTCGCCGGCGGAGCCAATGGAGTGCATCGGCCACCAGTGCCACGCCGAAGCCCTCACCTTGGCGGGAGGGGTCGACGGCAAGGCGCTGCAGGTACCCCTGGGTTCCGGAGCGGCCCGTCACCGCATACCCGAACACTGCGGGACCGCGGACCACGCGGACCTGAGCGGTCGAGGTGGCGTGGATCGAGTCGAGCAGGCCGGCGAGGTCGAGTTGCCAGAATGGGTCGAACGTCTTGGCATCGACAGCGAGAATCGCCGGACGGTCACGGCGTCGGGCTCGACGCAGGCGGGTGTCGTTCTGGGGCCGATCCGGGATGGCGCGAAGGTCGTGACGCAGGAGGTGGAGGCGCTCGTGCTCGGTGAACCCGTCCGCTTGCAGGACGTCGCGCTCCGAGGGTCCGACGGCCGACGTCACGACCGAGCGGAAGCCGTTCTCGTGCAGTTGACGACGGATCCCGGCGAGCGCCGATGGGGTGAGCGTGGTGGCACCGCTGAGGGGGATGAGATAGGCGAGATCGGAGCTGCCGCGCCAGCCCCCGACGCGAACGCGGGCGCCATCAACCCTGAGTGCATACATCCCCATTCGGCGTCTCACGATACGCGCTGGAACCTGAGGGGTACGCTCCGGCATGTGCTGCTGTTGCTGAGTGACGAACGATGTCTCGAACATGTGGCGGGCCGGAGCCACCCCGAGCGGCCGGATCGTCTCCGGGCGGCGATGGAGGGTATTGCTCGGTCCGGTGTCGTCGATGCGCTCGAACGGAGCGCACCTCGCACGATCACCGATGCCGAGATCCTACGAGTCCACGATCAGGCATTGCTCGAACACATTGCGTCGGTCGACGCAGCCGGTGGGGGGCGACTTGATCCCGACACAGTCATGAACCAATCGAGTCTGGCTGCCGCTCGACTTGCTGCCGGCGCTGTGGTGACCGCGGTGGAACGGCTGGCCCAACCGGAGACCGAGCTCGACGCCGCCTTCTGCGTGGTCCGACCCCCGGGGCATCACGCAACCGCAACACAGTCGATGGGCTTCTGCTTGTTCAACAGCGTGGCGATTGCCGCCGCCGCGCTGGCCGACGCCGGGGAGAAGGTTGCGATCGTCGACTTCGATGCTCACCACGGCAACGGCACCCAGGACATCTTCTACGACGACCCTCGGGTGCTTTTTGCGTCGATTCATCAGTCGCCGCTGTACCCGGGGACAGGCATGTTGACCGATCGGGGGCGTGGTGCAGCGGTTGGCAAGACGATCAACATTCCGATCCCACCGAACACCACCGGTGATGTGGTTCGTCGGGCCCTCGACGAGATCATCGTGCCGGCCATCGAAGCTCACGGCACGACGTGGTTGTTCCTGTCGGCCGGCTTTGACGGGCACCGTGCCGATCCGATCACCGAACTCGGCTACTCGTCGGCCGACATGGCCGACTTCGTGCGCACGCTGGTTCCGTTGGTGGCCCGCGGTCGCAGCGTGACGGTGCTCGAGGGTGGCTACGACCTCCAAGCGATCACCGATTGTTCGGCTGCAGTCGCAGCCCAGTTGGTAGGCGAACAGTTGCGTCCGGAAGCGGCGACCAGCGGCGGGCCCGGCGGCGAGGTCGTCGATGCGGCGCTGCTGCTGGCCGCTGGATCGTGACCCTTCCGTCGGATTCGCAACTTGCGCTGGCGCTCGAGGCGGCGCGCCCGATCCATGAGGCATTCGCAGCGGCAGGACACCGGCTCTTCCTCGTCGGTGGCATCGTGCGAGACGACTTGGCCGGTCGTGATCGAGCCGACGTCGACTACGACGTGACCACCGACGCCCACCCCGACGTCATCAAGGCGCTCATCGCTCCCTTCGCCGAGGCTGTCTGGGCCCAGGGAGAGACGTACGGAACGATCGGGGCAAAGATCGGCGGCCGGGACTTCGAGATCACCACCCATCGGGCCGATGCGTACGACCCGTCGTCACGGAAACCGGTGGTCGCCTTTGGCGACAACATCGCCGACGATTTGGCGCGCCGCGACTTCACGATGAATGCGATGGCGGTCGATTGTGCCGACGGCGAGCTCATCGATCCATTCGGTGGTGCTGACGACCTTGCGGCAGGGTTGCTTCGGACACCCTTGGCTCCTGCTGTGTCGTTCTCCGACGACCCGCTCCGGATGTTGCGGGCGGCACGGTTCGTGGCGACGTTCGGCGTTCGAGCGGTGCCCGAACTGGTGGATGCCGTCCACGACATGGGTGAGCGGATGGTGATCGTGTCGGTGGAGCGAGTGCGTGACGAGTTGACCAAGTTGCTGTTGCTGCCAGACCCGACGCCGGGTTTCGTCTTTCTTCGTGAAACCGGGCTGCTTCGACACGTCCTTCCCGGCATGGCTGCCGCCGACATCGATGTGGTTGTCGCTGCGGCGCGTGCGGCACGAACCGAACCTCGCGCCAACGCTCGCTGGGCTGCACTCCTGTTGGATCTGTCACCAGACGGTCGTCTCACCGAGTTCGCCCGTCTCAAGCCCAGTGGTGCTCTGCTGTCGGCGGTCACATGGCTTGGATCAGCCGATCAGTGGTTGGACGTCGCCTACCCGTCGGATCGACCGTCGCTTCGCCGCGCAGCAGCGGCCACGCCCACCGATGATCCACTCGAGGAGTTCCTCACCTTTGTCACTGCTGTGCGTTCGGCCGGTCAGACGTCGACCGATATCGACCGTGCCCGCTCAGAACTCGCTGCGCTCCGGGTGCTGGAGCCCGATCTCGATTCGCCAGGACTGCCGATCGACGGCCGGGCGGTCGCAGCGATCTTGGGGGTGGAGCCCGGCCCGTTGGTAGGGCGGGCGATCGCACGGCTGCGCGAGTATCGCTTCGATCACGGACCGTTCGCTGCCGAGGTCGCCGCCGAACTGCTTCGTTCCGACGAGAGGTGAAGGCAACGACGATCTCGACGGAGCCTCGACATGTGCTCAGCTGCCGAGGCGACGTCCTCGGGCCAGAAGTGTCGCCGGGGTCGGACCGCCGGCGTGGCGTTCCAGCAGCACGTCGACGGCGAAGTTGCTGCGACTCATTGCAGTGACGAGTCCTTCGGCAGTGTGGACGTGACGTTCGCCGATTTTTTCGTCGGTTCGCCATGAGCGCACGGTGCGAGTCGGATCGATCGGATCGGCGCACAGCGCGGCCGGGTGGGGGAGTGCGACGATGAGGTGGGCGTTCGGCCGCAGTACCCGGTGGACCTGGCGAAACACTCGATCGAGGTCATCGATCAGGGAGAGGGCCCATACCGACACGGCGATGTCGATCTGATCAGCGCGGATGAACGCGAGTTCGGCGGGGCCAGCTTCGTGGAACTCGACGGCGACCGACGACTGCTGGGCAAGGGCTCGGGCGGCGAAGAGTTGTCCGGGATCGGCGTCGGTCGCAATGACCCGTGCACCGCGTGCGGCAAGACCGACGGCGGTGTGGCCGCCGCCACAACCGAGGTCGAGAATCCGTCTACCGCGAGCATCGCCGATCAACCGTCGGTCGACGTCGTCATCGAGACCGGGACCGAACTCGACATAGTCGAGCGGTCGGTTGCTCGGGGTTCGTGGGTCGTAGCCGGACATGTCCGGTCAGTCTGGCCGCACTGACGGATCAGATGAGGGAGGGGTACTGTCCTTGGGATGGTTGCTCGAACGAAGATCGGCCTGCAGGAAGCTGGTAGCAGCGGTGGTGTCGACTACCGCCTGGCCCGTGAGGCCATCCTGGCGGCCTGGCGCGAGGGTTCGCTGTCGCGCGAGCAGATCTGTGACAGCCAGCGTGAACTGCAACGAAATGCGGAGTTTTGCGGCACACCGGTGGGTCGTTCCTGCCCCGTCTGCGAGGCGCAGACACTCGTCGAGGTCACCTACGTCTTCGGTCCGCGACTGCCCAAGAGTGGCCGCTGTGTCACCTCCGACCGGGAGATGGATCGCCTTGCCGCCCGGAAGTCGGTGAGCCAGGGCTATGTGGTCGAGGTGTGCACCGACTGCCGTTGGAACCATCTCACCGAAAGCCGCGCCATCGGCGGCGCGTGATCGGCACCACCGGACGAGTTCTCGCTCACGGAAGCTCGAGGATCGTGACCTCACCGGTGTCGCCGTTGACCTCGATCGTGGCGCCGTCGACGATCTTCTTGGTGGCGTCGGTCGCAGACACGACACAGGGGATACCGAGTTCGCGGCTCACGATGATGGCGTGGCTGAGGGCGGCACCGACATCGACGACGACGCCGCCGGCCGGAACGAAGAGTGGGGTCCATGCCGGGTCCGTGTGCGGGGCCACCAGAATGTCGCCGGGACTCAGCCCACTGGGGTCAGCAGCGTCGAGCACGACCCGAGCGGTTCCCCGGTAGGTACCGGGGCAGCCGGGAAGACCGTGGATCACGTCGCCAGCTGCAGCAGCTCGGACCGGTGTTGCATCGGCCCGACTGGGCCATTCGGTGTTGGGGACAGGTTCACCGTTGATGATGAACGGTGGCTCGATACTGAGCAGCCAGTCGTAGTGAGCTCGACGCTCGGACACGAGTAGCTTGCTTTCCGCCAGCGCACCCGTGGTGAGCGCTTCCACCTCGTCGCCGAACAAGAAATTGATGTCGGTCACCTGATCGAGATGTCCTCGTTCGACCGCCCGTCGACCCAGTTCACGAACCGCAAGCCGAACTTCACCGATGACACGGATGATGTTGGTCTTCGATCGCTCACGGCCGGGAAGGAAGGTTCCGGCAGACGCCACCGCGGCGATGAACTGCCCATGCGCTTCCGGATCAGCTTCCACCATCGCGGCGATTTCGTCAGCCAGGGCTTGGCGTTCGGCCGCCCGTTTGGCGTTTTCGTGACGCGGGTCCTCGTCGTCTGCCTGCAACCGCATCTTGTCGATGATGGTGAGCACCAGGTCGGGATCGGTCTCCCACACCTCGGATGCGATGTCCCACTCGTTTTGACCTCGCGATCCGAACTCGGCGAGGAACGCATCGAGCGCCTCGGTGAATGCAACCGCGCCGGGATCAGCCGTGAGTCGAGCATGCAATCCGGCGGGACCAGCATCGAAGATCGCGGTGAGGTGGGCGTCTGCGGCGACCGTACGAGAGAGGTCCCACATGGCGTACGACGGTGCGGCCGAGTCGACACCGCCGACACCGGCCATGATCCGCATCGCCGCCTCCGGCCGCCCGACGGCGGCCGTCACCGCCGCAAGGACGCCGGGAGCGATCGACGCTGCCGCGCTCTGATTGATGTGCATGTTGAAAAGCCGACGGATGACCGGGCGCAGCGAGTGGGCGTAGTCGAGTAGTTCGGCGTCGCTCATCGCCGCGTAGTCGGGTCGCTCGGAACGGATCGTGCGAGTTTCGAGTCGCTGTTCCTCGAGTTCACTCTGGTCCATCGTGCCCATCACCCAGCCGAGCCAGCCGCCGGTGACCTCGGTGGTGTGGGGATTGTGGTGCCACTCCTCAGGCTCGTACGGGGGCACGTCGGGGTGGTCGCCGAAGTAGGCCAGATCCATGTCGGCGTAGGTCATTCCCGGTGCCCGCTCGGCCCAGATCCGGTTGAAACTGGCGCACAGATAGGCGTACCCGCCGAAGTTGGCCACCACCTCGGTGAGGTCGGGATCAGGGTCGAATTCGTGCTCTTGGAATCCGAGGCGGTCGATTGCGCAGTCCCGCCAACCAGCGATCACCCCTCGATGCGCCCAAACGAAGTCCCATCCGACCGGTGATGGCGGTAGCGGCAGGACGTCTCCGACGTTGGCTCGGGTCCAGAACGGAACGTGGGGGCGATACGGGGCATCTTCAATCCAACGCATGGTGTACTGGTTTAGT
>Ga0181581_10003610_pt1 | contig 12120 bp, 8 predicted proteins | sample 071ome_22_FD_132433 | JGI IMG/M metagenome (GOLD analysis project Ga0181581, IMG submission 132433) | Coastal salt marsh microbial communities from the Groves Creek Marsh, Skidaway Island, Georgia - 071404AT metaG (megahit assembly) | ecosystem: Environmental > Aquatic > Marine > Intertidal zone... | reverse complement strand
TGTGATCCGAGCGTGGGTGACGACAACGACGATTTACGAGCCGCGCTCGCCGAAGCCGAGGCGAGTCGAGACGCGCTTCGAGCCAAGGTGGATGAACTGTCGAGCACGGTCGCGCGCTTGAATGAAAGTTTGAACACGTTTACCGAGACGAAACCGCGACAAGAGGAAGAACGCGAGCGACTTGAGAACGAGACGCGCGCGTTGACGCAGAAATTGGCTGAAAAAGAAGAGCGACTCAGCGAGCTCGAGGGGCGCCTGTCGTCTTCAGAGAAAAATCTCGAGACGCTGGCCGAGGAGTTATCGTCCAGCGAGGATAAGCTTCGGCGCGCTTTAGCGCGCGCGGAGGATGCGGTGGAGTCCTCGTCGGAGGAAGAGGCAAAATTCGCGCGAAAACTCGCCGAGATGCAGACAGAGCTGGAGTCGAGCAAACGCCGCGCCGTCGAGGCGGCGACGGCTTCAGCCGAGGCGAAGACGGCGCGCGACGACGCCCTCGAGGATTTGCGTCGCGCGCAGGTCGAGGCGTCGAAGGAAGCACAAAGACTCACGGAGGCCCACGCCGCCGCCGCGCTCGAATCGAACGCCGAAGTGCATCGTCTCGAGGGCGAACACGCCAAACTCGTGTTGCAACTCAAACACGCCGAAGCGACGATTTCCGAGTACATCGTCGTTTCCACCGCGCAATTGGATTCTGTGGTGAACGAACAGCGCGCGGCGTTCGAGTTGGAGGCAAAATCGCTTCGAGAACAGCTTCAAGGTAACACCACGCGCGTCGCACAGCTTCAAGAGGAGCTCACGGTGTCGCTCGAGCGATACGCGCACGCGAAGGAAGAGCTGGGCGTTCTCGAGGCGGATTCGAGCGCGACGCAGGAACTGTGCATGAAAGAGGTGCAGCGCGTGACGGAAGAGTTGGCGGTGAGAAACGCGGCGCTTGAAAAGGCGCAACGCGAGCTCATCGAGCTCGAATCACAGATGGCCCGATACGAGAATCAAACGTCGACTTTGACATCCGGGGAGGACGTCTCGTCGACCGAGGCCATCGAACGCGACGCGCGACTTCTTCAAGAAGCGAACGACAAACTTCAGCAAGATCTCGACGGTGCGCAGAAGGAAAAAGAGGAAATCTCCTCCAAACTCGCGTCGGCCGAGGAAGAGCGCGCGTTGCGTCACGAAGAGTCCCTCAAGTTTCAGGCGGCGGCGGTCGCCGCCGAACGCGCCAAGAGCGAGGCAGAGAGCAAACGCGCCGCGCTCGAGGAAGAGATTGCGCGCATACAATCGGAGGTCGAAAAGGCTCAAACGCTTCGCACCGAGGCCGAGCGCGCCAAGGCCGAGGCGGAGGAGCGTCGCATTTTGGCGTTGCGCGCGGTGGAGGAAGAGCAAAAGCTCGCGGAGCGCGCTCGAGAAGAGGCGCGCAAGGCGGACGCCGCGGAAATGCAACGTTTGAAGGAGGAGGCCGAAGAAGCGAAGGCTGCTTTGAGTCGCGCTCAAGCGGAGCATGCCGAACGATTGAAACAAATCCAAGCCGAGGAAGCGGAGAGCGAAGCGATCGAACGAGCGCGTCTGGAAGAGGAGAGACGCAGAGCCGAAGAAGAGGAGCGGCGCCGCATCGAGGCAGCAAAGGAGGCGTTGCGGCTCGCCGAGGAGAAAGAACGCGAAGAGGAGCGTCAACACATCGCGGCCGAGGAAGAACGGCTGCGTATAAAGCAAGTGGAAGACGCCGAACGCGAGCGTGTCGAACGAGAACGTCGCGAAGCTGAGGAAGCGGAGCGCCGCCGCCTCGTCGCCGAGGAGGAAGAGCGCCAACGAATCTTGATGGAGGCTGAAAAGGAACGACAACGTCTCGCGGCTGAAGAGGAACAGCGAAGACGAGATGCGGAAATAGCCGAATCTAGACGCATCGAGGCCGAAAAGGAACAGGCACGTCTTCAGGCTGAGGCGGTCAAGGCGAAGAAACACGCGCGCGCCGAAAAGCATGCGCAAAAACTCTTGAGGGCGGCTCGAAAGGCTTACAAGGTCGCCGAAGAGGCGCACGCGCGCGCCAAACAACTGCAAGACTCCGCTGCGCTCGTTGAGGGAGCTGAGCGCGAAGAGATGATTGCGCGCGCGAACGCCGCTGTTGCTGAAGCCAACGAGGCTCAAGAAAAGTGGGACTCCACGTACGCGTCGGCCAAGGAAGCCATGAAAGCGCTCGAAACAACCACAAATTAGTGTAACAATAACGTCTATTCATCTAGCCACGACTTTTTTCTTGTTCGCGAATCGTATCGGTGATCCGTTCGACACGCGTCGTTCCTCTTTGACTTTTCGCTCGCGGTTCCGTCGCACCAGTTGGCGAAGCGCTAGACTCTTCTCGCGCCAAGGCGTCGTCGTGCGCGTCGGTTCGGCGCGCGCGTTCCCGTCGTGCACGTATCCGACGCCGAGAAATTTTGCGAGCGCTGTTCCGCGCCAGCGCGCGGCAAAAGAGTCGAATCGTCTATCACAGAACGACATGAGACGAGGAGTGAGGTTCGCTCGCGTTGACTCGATCGCACGACTATGATTTCTACGTTACAACGACGACAAGTTGTCGTCCTTAAAATGTCCCCCACGTCCCTCCACATCCGTGGTACTGATTAAATCTGTACACGCACATCATGAGCGCGGCGTACAACCCGTCGACGAGAAACAATTCTCTCCAAGTGTACGTTCTCGCCTTGGACCGCCCCGCAAACGTCCCCGCCCGGTGTTTGCTGAGACACCACCACGAAAAACTATTCGCGCTCAGAATCTCCCCTCGAAAGAAATCGGAAGAGTTGGTGTAATAAAACTTGAGCGTGATGGCGAACCCGATGACGTACGTCAACTGCGGTAGGACGACGTCGCTCGTCACCACGCGTTCCCCGCACCTCGCGCGTCTCGCCACAAACTTTGAATCCGCCACCCACTCGAAAACCATCGCGAACAGCGCGCTCCACGCCCACCACACCACGCACGTCTGATGCACGTTCCACATGCACCTCGGAAACACGAACGTGCCCGCGAGCGTCACCGCCGGCGTCATTCCCGCCGCGAACCGCGCCGCCTTGAGCGCTCGATGTGGCTCGGCCCGCGTCGCGCGCAGCGTCCCCCACACGCACGACGCCACCGTACCCGCGACACCGACGAAATACGCCGCACCCACGATGTTCGGCACGAGTTCCATGTACCCACACAGCGATATATTCGCCGTTCGCATCCCCGTCGCCACCGCGCACAGCGGATACAGCTGTCCCGTCGCCAACAGACACGCCTCGCCGTGTTCCAACCACGGCCGATCTCGCTTATCGTACGACACCCCCAACTGCGTCGCGCACAACCGTTCGGCGACGCTCAAATCTCTCTCATCGTCGTCCACCGCCGACGTCGATCCTCGCGGCGCCTCGACGTCGTCCCCATCACGAGCCGATGGGCGCGCGTCATCGTTTCCTCGCCGCGCCGACGGTCGCGTCCGTCGTCCACCGGCGTCGACCGATTCGTCGACCGATGCGTCGACACTCATCGTCACCATCGATCCCTCGTCGCGTCGCGTCGCGTCGCGTCGCGTCGTCGCGTCGTCGTCACCGCGCGCGCGCGCGCATTCGCGCACCATCATCGTCGTGGGGCGCACCAGACCCCTATACTCCTTGAGTCACGAATCGTCAACATACACCACCTCCACATACACGTACACGTACCCATACTACGACACCGCATACACTATACAAACCCACAAATGACCAACCCACAAACCCACACCTATGCACCCAATATATATCCACACATGGGTTTCACACCAATCCGAATACGTAACCATACCCGTACACATTCGGACATCTGGAACCGAGCAAATCGCCCCTAGGTCGCGCCGACGGGACGGGACGACAGAGCGCCTCTCGCGACGACGACGACGACGATGGGGCCGCTGGGATTCCTGAAGAATCTCGTCGGCGGTGGGAAGCACAAACACGATCGCGACTCCACCGTGGAGACGCCGCCGCCGACGACGACGCCGCGCGAGGATGACGTCGTGGCCGAGGTGGCGCAAAAAGCGTCCCCGAGCGAGCCGGGGACGAAGTCGTCGGCGCCGGTGAAGGCGGTGCCGGAGGTGACGACGACGGAGACGACGGTCGAGGTGACGAACACAGAAGACGCGCCGGAGCCGGTGTCGGCGCTCCCGGATTTACCGCCGTTGACGACGACGGGGTCGTGGGCGGATTTCGACGAGGAGGAGACGCGCGTCGAAAACCCGCTCGTCGACGAGGCGAGACGCGCGGAGGAGGAGGCGGCGAAGCGCGAGGCGGAGGAGGAAGAGGCGAGACGGAAGAAGAAGGAAGAGGACGAGGCGAAGGCGAAGGCGAAGATGGAGGCGGAGGTGAAGAATGTGTTGCAGAGTCAAGGCATCGACGACATGTTGGCGGAACTTCCGAGCGACGACGACGAGGAGGACGCCGAGGAGACGAAGGACGACGCGGCGGCTGCGATCAAGGCGCGGGCGAAACCAAAGGCGAAGGAGAGCGAAAAAGTACTCTCTAAGAAGGAAAAGGCGCGTTTGGAGGCGGAGGAGTTTGAGAACGCGCTCAAGGAGCTCGGTTTGGATGATAAAATCGACAACGAGGCGAGCGATCCCGCCAAAGCCGAGGCGAGAAGACGGAAAAAGGCGGCTCGAGAGGCGCGCGAAAAGGCTGAGGCTGAGGCTAAGGCGAGAGGTGAGGTCCAATCGGAAGAAACCACGGCAAAGGAGAAAGATTCCGCCCCCGTCGAGCTCGTCGATCCGGCGGAGGCTCGCGCCAAGTTAGCCAAAGCCGCGGCGGCGAAGAAGAAGAAAAAAGTCACCGGTTCCGCCGCCGTCGTCGCCAAGGCTGCGGCGCAATCTTCCAAGAAGAAGAAGGGCGCCAAGGACAAGTCGAAATTCAACGAGTTGGCGTCTTAGATGCACAAAAAACCGAGACGAGACGAGTTGACACATTTCTTTTAATATATACAACATTTCCTCCGAGACGCTGTAGCGACTGACGCCGCCCGCGCTCTCTCTCACTCAAACTCGAGCTCGCGAAGCGAGCGCACCTCATCGTCGCTCAATATTCTCCACGCCCCTTCCGGAAGATCCGCGATGTCGATGTCCCCGATTTGCACGCGAAATAGATCCACCACTCGAAGACCGAATTTTTCGCACACGCGTCTAATTTGTCTATTCCTCCCCTCGCGAAGGTTAAACTCGAGCGTTCTCGACCCCCGACCGAGTCTCCGAACGTTCATCGGCAACAGCTCCACCCCATCTAATTGCACGCGACCATTGAGCGAACGCATGTGTGATTCTCGCACGTCCGCATCCGTCGTGACGACGTATCTCTTCGTCACGCCGTTGCCGCCGATGACGCTTCGCGCCAACGCCCCGTCCTCGGTTAAAATCAACAACCCTCGACTCTCTTTATCCAACCGTCCGCACACGTTAAACCTCGACGGATCGCTCGTCGCGCGCTTTAAATCCTCCATCGGCACCTCTCGCATCGCTCGCATCCACGCGTTTCTCGGTTCCACGCACGCGCTCGCCGGCGTCTCGTCCCCCGTCGGCAGGTTGCTCACCAACCCCGGCGGTTTGTGCACCGCCAGCGTCAACTTTGATCGCAACCATCTCGCGCCCTCGCCCGTGATTTCGATCGTGGACGTCACCGGAGACGCTCTGTGTCCCTGTTCCGTGATCACTTTCCCATTCACGCGCACGCGACCGTCCGCTATGAGTCGTTCCGCCTCGCGGCGGCTGCAGTCGCCGCGGCGGGACAGAATTTTACTCACGCGCTCCGTCTCCTCCTCCTCGGCGTCGGCGCCGTCGAAAGGGTCGTTCGAGCGCGAGGTAAATCCACGATTCATCGCGCGCTCGTACGGATTGGAATCCGTGCGACCCGCGGTGCGATGACGCTCGGCGCCGAATCCGCGCTCGGGGCGGCGGTTGACCGTCGGTCGGCGCTCGCGCGCGCGCTCGCCCTCGGCGCCGTCGCCGCTCGACGCGCGCGCGCGAGAGATGGACGAACGTCTCGCGACGACGCATCTCGAGGCGCGCCGCGCGACGAGGGCGGAGGCGAACGCGCGCGCAGGCATGGTGGGGAGAAACGCGCACGGCGAGCAATGAGCTCGACACTCGACGACGCGTCGACGTCGACGTCGACGCGAGAGACCGCGAGCGAACGCGACGCGACTCGACGGTGCGCACCGAGTGTCGTCAAACATGGCGACGATCGGGGCGGTGACGACGGCGACGGCGATGGGCGCGCGATGGGCGCGCGGGGCTGGTGTCGGACGCGATCTTCATCGGCGTGCGCGCGCGCCCGCGCGCGCCACGCGAATCGTTTCCGCGGGTCGCGCGCGCGCGGTGACGACGACGGTGTCGTCATCGACGACCGCGCGCGGCGCGCGCGCGACGACGGCGACGTCGACGGACGACGCGCGCGAGGATGCTGACGCGTCGACGACGTCGTGGTGGGCGCGCGCGGGACGCGCCGCGGGAACCACCGCCTTGGCGCTCGCGGTGGCGTTCGCGACGACGATGGGTACGCCAGACGCAGCGCTCGCGGCGAGAAGCGGCGGACGCATGGGCGGTGGAAGCTTTAGATCGAGCTCGATGTCGTCGTTCCGAGCGCCGCGCGCGTCGTCGTCGTTCGGGTCGTCGTCGTACTCGGCGCCGAGCGTCGGCGCCCCGATCGCGCGCACGTCCTCCTTCATGATCGGACCTGGGTTCGGGTACGGTTTCGGCATGGGACCGGGGTTGTACTTTGGCGGTGGTGGTTTTTTCAACTTTATCCTCCTCGCGATGACGATGATGTTCGTGTCCAACGCGTTGCGCAACTTGACCGGGGGCGCCGGATTCGGCGACGGGCTCACCGCGGGTGGAGATTCCATCAGCGTGGTGAAGATTCAGGTCGGTTTGCTCGGAACCGCGCGATCGTTGCAGAGAGATCTCGAACGCATCGCGGATAAGGCGGACACGTCGTCGTCCGAGGGGTTGCACTACGTCCTCGAGGAGACGGCGCTCGCGCTGTTGCGCAACCCGGAATACTGCGTCTACGGCTACGCCACGTCCAAGGTGTGTCGAGGTCCCGAACAGGCGGAAGAAACCTTTAACGATTTCTCCATCGACGAGCGCGGGAAATTTGAACAAGAAACGCTCGTCAACGTTAACGCGCGTAAAAAATCCGTCGCCGTCGGCGTCGATCCCGACGCCGACACCAACGATTACATCCTCGTCACCATTCTCGCCGCCGCCGACGGCGGTCTCAAAATGCCAGACATCACCGACGCCACCGATCTCAAGACGGCGCTCAAGCGTCTCGCCGCAGTTCGCATCGAGGCTTTACAAGCCGTCGAGGTGCTCTGGACGCCGCAAGAGGACGGCGACGTCCTCACCCAAACCGAACTCTTACGCGACTACCCCATCCTCGTCAATCTCTAGAGTTAGCAGCGCGCGCCTCGATCTCAAGACAGACGACGCATCAACCATCATCCATTCGCTTTCTTTTCCGTTCCACACCCTCTCCATCGATCGATCCTCGACGTTCCCCCGCCTCGTCCCGGTCGCGCGCCCGCTTCATACGATAAACCGAACCGTCGGCCCGACCAACGGTCACTTTCCATCATCATCGTCCCCACACGCGCGCGCGCGACCGACTCGCGACGCCCGCGACGCTCGCACGAGACGCACAAAAACGTCTCCGATCGCCATGTCCTCCCCGTCGTCGCGGTCGTCCCCTCTCCGCGACGTCATCACCCCGCACGAGGCGGCGTCTCGACGCGCGCGAGACCTCGCGACCCATCTTCGCGACGCCGTCGCGCGGTGTGAAGCGCGCGCGTGGTCGACCGGTCGTCTCGACGAGGGCGCGGACGCCATCGAATTACGTCTTCTCGCTCGCGTGCACGCGTGCGTGGAGACGATGTCGCATCGGTTGTGCGCCATGGTGCGCGCGCTCGAGGCGGATGGGCGCGAGGAGCGGTCGGAACTCAGAGGGTTGAGCGAGTCGTTGGAGCGCGCGCGTCGAGAGGCGTTCGCGGCGACGGTTCGGGCGTTGGAGGGGGTGAACGAGGAGCGTGAGGTGTGTCGCGCGTGTGTGGTGTTTTTGGAGATGCCGGGAGATCGAGCGATGGCGATGGGTGACGACGAAAGAGACGTTCGAGTCGTCGAAAGAGACGTCGCGGAGAGTCCGTTGCGGGCGGCGAGACGCGAGGCGGAACGCGCGTTCGCGCCGAGCGGGACGAGTGGTGGAGCGGTGGTGAAACCGATGACGACGGCGGTGGTGCAGCCGACGATGCTCGTGGATGATGAGTCGATGAGTGATGCGGATTGCGCGAAGATGTTTGATAAGTTTAACGCGTACTCGCAGCCGGAGACGCCGATGTATCAAAACTCGTACGAGGCGCGCGCGTTTCAAGAGAGTGAGGTGAAATCGAACCGGGTGATGGATTCGCCGGGCGGTGGGATCAGTGAAGACAGCGCGTACGGATCGCCGGAGCACCGCGGTAAGGCGATGCGTGGGAAGGTGTCACAGGCGGGGGGCGGATTGGGAGGATTGGCGTCCTTCGCGCTCGGCACGGCGTTAGCTGTGTTGGCGACGATGGGGCTCAACACGACGCGTGGCGACGCGTTGAAGCGAGCGGCGATCGCTCGAGCGAAAGATGCGGGCAGGGGTATGAAGACGATGGCGCGAAAGACGTCGTCGGCGGTTAAGGATGCAGTGGACAAGAAGACGACGCGCGACGCCGAGGCGTCGGCGCAGCCGGCGCCGCGCACGTACGAAATCCGACACACGAGACGCGTGGGGGAGAACGAAGAGGTCGCCTCCACGATCGATCGATACGGTCGCGAAAACGTGAGCGGTATGACTCGCGCGCGCGTGCAAAACTACCGTTGGAAGCCGAGCGTCGTCATCGGCCACGGGTGAGTCTCGCTCTCTTCCCGCTCTCGCTCTTCGTCTCGCGCACAGACGGAGATCCGTGTACAAGTTTCCCTTCGCCGGCGGCGAAGTAAATCTCTCATTATTAATATTACAACACTCGATGAGTCAGACATCGCGCGAATCACCGCGAATCACTCGTCATCCTATCTAAACAAATCAATGGTGTCCTCGCGAGAATAAAACTTTATTTCGCTTGCGTCGCATCAACCCATCCTTCGCGTCGATCACCGCCGCCGCCTCCCTGAGATGTTCCGGTCGAATCTCCTCGTACTCATTCAACCCTTTCGCCCGCATGACGTCCCTCGCCGTCTCCACCATCTCCCCCACGAACATTTTCGATATCCCCGCCAATATGATCAAACCGTTCGGGTTGAGCGTCACCCCCGTCGCCGCCTTGAACAACCGCCGCAGCATCGGTTTACTCAGATTCGATCGTCTGTAACACTCATACCGCTCCATCTGCGACGGCGTGAACGTCTTCAAAAGTTCGAGCATGCGCGCTCGATCGGCGTCGCGCTGCGCCTCCACCGCCGCGTCGTCGTCCCGGTGTCTGTGGTCGAGATCTTCGCCGTCGATCATCTCCTCCTCTCGCGCCGTCTCGTCGTCCCCGTCCGCGCTCGGACCTCCCTGGGCGTTCGATTTCGCACCGTCACCACCGTCACCGGCGGCCGTTTTCCCGCCTCGTTTCGCTCGTTTCGCCTGCGCGAGGGCGTCGACGCCGTCCCGACGGGAATTCTCGAGGTCAGTCGATGTTCGGTCGCGTTCGCGCGTCGTGCGTTCGCGCGCGCGCGCGCATCGGGTCGCGGTCGACGAGGTGGACGCACCGGCGCATCTTTCGCGTCGGCCTCGTCTTTGGCCTTGCGTTTCGGGGGCATGACGCGACGGGACGCGCGGGACGATGCGGATTCGATGAGAGGAATCTTTCAGGGAAAAGGAAAAAGGCGTTTTTTCGTAGTAGTATTACTCACGCGTCGAGACGATCACTTGGCGACGACTTGGAAGGCGTTATCGTCGGATTCGGAATCACTTCCCTCGTCCTCCTCCTCGTCGTCGTCGTCGTTCGCGTTCGAGGGCGCGGTGGTTTCGGCGGAGGCGTCGACGCGTCGACGTTTCGCGTCGGCGTCTTCGCGCGAGTCGGCGTCTTCGTCCGAGTCGCGAGGGGCGTCGCCTCTGGCCTCGTCCGAATCGTCGAACGAGTACTCCATATCGTCGTTGCCGCCGCCTTCACCGTCGTCGTCGTCGTCGTCGTCGTCGTCTTCGGATCCGGATTCACGTCCGACGAAATCTTCGTCGTCTTCATCGCTGTCGTCGTCGTCTTCGGCGTCGCCCGCGGCGTCGGCGGCGACATTCGTCGGCGCGTCGTCCGCGCTCGTACACTTCTTGGCCAGGTACCTGCTCACGTGTTCGAGCTCCTCGCGCGAGATGTTGGAGAATTCAATAGTCGCGCCGTTCTCGGGCGTCATGGACAAATCAAACGTGCTCGAACCGGAATTTTCGGCGCGAAGCACGCGCAAATCTTCTAAATCGTCAAAGTGTACGTACAGCGCGGGACTGGGACCGAACGCCACGCCCTCCTCGAGAAAGAACAAATGTCCAGAGTTGAACCCTTTGGTCGCCTGGACGTGTCCTAACCCCTTCGCCCCCGCGAACACTCTCGCGGGATCCGTCGTCCCGCACGCGTCGGCGCCGTACGCGCGTTCGAGCGCTCGATAAAACGTCCACGCCGCGTGTTCTCTCTCGTCCCGCCCCGCGTCCTCCATCGCGCCTCCACGCGTACCCTCCATCACCAACGCATCCTTGGCCCGAAACGTCGCGCACAGCGTCTTCAATCGACTCTTCCCGTGTTCGACGCCCTCGCCTCGTAAACCGACGACGACGAAACTCGTGCGATTCGCATCCCCGGTTTCCAACACCAACACCCGTCGCACGCTCTTCGCCTCGACGACGATCTGCGCCCCCTTGGCGTTCTCGAGCACTAAATCATCGTTCGGCATGACGTGCGCGTCGAATTTACCTCGAGGCGCGTTAAAGCTCACCCCTCGCGCCGTCGTCGTCGCGTCTCGCGCCTCCACGCGGGACATCACCTTTTCCAACGTCGACGCCCCGTGCGTCGCCCGCGCGCTCGCCGCTCGAAACGCCGTCGCCTCGCGACGACGATCGCTCAGCGCGTCCGCGATCGGGACGAGCGCCGCCGCGATCCCTCGCACCGCGGCGGTCGTCGATTCATCCCCGCCCTCGGGACAGGCGTCTCTGAGTCTCTGTACCACCAAACGCCACGCCGGTTCCTCGTCGTTCGCCACGCGCGCGCACAAGACATCGAGCGCGTTCATGATACGGTGGCGTTCGCCACCGTCGCGTTCGAACGCGCGACGATGAATGACGACGTCCAGTCATCGTCGTCGTCTCGTCGTCTCGTCGCGTCTGTCGCCGTTTTAAAAAACAAACCGCGCGCGCGCGCCTCGCCGAGTGACACACGATAAACTACAGCAGTGTACATTACAAACGCCTCAGCGCATCTCGCGTCGACCATTCGATAAGAAATTCTTCACGAACGCGCTCTTCTCCACCTCGGACGTAGTCTCCGCGCACTTCGCGTTGACGAAGCGCGCGATCAAGTGATGGCGTTGATAGTGATGCGCCTCGAGCGCGACGAGTTCCTCGCGTCCACGCATCACCGCCTGATCCAACGCCCCAGACCAATCATCGCGTGGTAACGTCCGCATGATATCTTCCCCTTTCGCACGAATCATCCCCTTGAGCGCGCGTCGAACGTCGTCTCGCGTCGTCACCTCCTCCAGGGCGTAATTTGACAAAACCCACGGAATCTCTCGACAGGCGTCTCGATACAATCGACGTCCGCGCGTCAACGCCTCGTCGATCGACGTCGACGGACGATCGGACGACGGACGAGGGGTTGATAAAATATCGCTCGGTCCGTTCGCGCGCGTCACCGCGTTCGCGCTCGCGGTGACGCCGCGGGAGAGACGATGACGATGGGCGACGACGTCGCGCGCGGTCGTCGCGCGGGCGAGACGGCGCGCCGAGGGCCACATGATGGATGACGCGGTGCGCGCGCGCGGGGTGACGCGGGGTGCGACGCGGGAGGGAAAAAAGACGTCGCGCGCGCGGTCGCGTCGACGCGTCGATCGGACGCGCGAACGGGCGTCGCGGTGTGTGGGACGCG
>Ga0181581_10003608_pt1 | contig 12122 bp, 8 predicted proteins | sample 071ome_22_FD_132433 | JGI IMG/M metagenome (GOLD analysis project Ga0181581, IMG submission 132433) | Coastal salt marsh microbial communities from the Groves Creek Marsh, Skidaway Island, Georgia - 071404AT metaG (megahit assembly) | ecosystem: Environmental > Aquatic > Marine > Intertidal zone... | reverse complement strand
CCCTCATGATCTACCCACTGGCGGCTGGCGATGCTTCTTATTCGTGCGATATCTTCCTCTTTCATGCGCTCACCACCGACATTGCATTTTTTTAGGAAGGCGATATCATCACGCAGCTGCTGTTGCTCTGCCTCATAGTCTTGCTTAAGCGCATCACGCTTGCTGCCATCGGCCTGCAAGTCTTCATAATAGCGTATTGTGCTGTCGCGCAACAACAACTCAAAGCGTGTTTCAATTAAGCCAATCTTGTCAAAAATAGTTTCGAGCTTTTTACCTTTATCGACGACATGCACGGGCGTGGTAATTTTTCCACAATCATGCAGCATGCTGGCAATTTTTAATTCGTAACGATCCTTGTCTGTTAATTGAAAGGTTGCCATGGGGCCGTCTTCTTCCTGATGGGTTGCCTCGGCGAGCATTAACGTCAGCTCCGGAACGCGCATACAATGGCCACCGGTGTAGGGCGATTTTTCATCAATGGCGGTATTAATGAGATTAATTAAAGCTTCAAATAATTCATTTAACTGATTGATTAATAATCGATTTCTTAATGAAATAGCAGCCTGAGATGCGAGTGATTTGGCAATATCTTGAAAGAAAGCGCTGAACGTAATGGTCTCTTTTTTTTCGTTCAGTGCATTGATAAATTGCAACACTCCGAGGATTTTTCCTTCGTGATCGATTAGTGGTATCGCTAATACCGACTGTGTGCGATAGCCCATCATTTCATCAAAACGCTTGGCCCCGGAAAAATCAAACCCCTCTACTGTATAAGCATCGTCAATCACCACCGTTTCTTTAGTATTGGCAGCGTAAGCAGCGACGGCTTTGTGATTCGGTTGACCATCAACCGTGAGGGGTAAATCCATCATTTTGCTCGTATCGATGGCAGGATTATGCTTGCCTCCCATTGCAATCTTTAGGCTATGGTTACGTACCATGGTGAAGCGTAAGGTATTTTCTGGCGTTAGGCGATAGAGCGTACCACCGTCGGCTTGAATGAGATTCTGACTGAGCTCAAGAATCAGCTCCAACAGAGTCTCTATGTCCGGTTCCGTGGACAGCCGTGAACCCATATCAATAATTTTTTGCAGCATCTCTTGCTGGTCAGTCAGCGCCATAGATTATCCTTCATGGAAATTTACATCATCATTTCATTACCAAATATGAAAACCAATTAATTATTTTAGTGTACTATAATTTTTTAACCCTTAAATCTTATTTAAGGATACATTCATACAGCGAATGAGGAAACCTGATGAAGCTGATATCAGCCATTCGGACAAAGTACCAAAAAAAATCAAGCCGCCTTTATTTGGGGTTTGCTGTGACTCTTTTATTTATCCTTCACACGCTACAAATTATCACTATTCCAGGCATGCAATTAATCGACAATCAATTGTATGATGCCAAAGTTCGTTATTCTGCACACGGCATTGTTGACCCCCGTATTGTAGTGCTGGATATCGATGAGAAGAGTTTGGGTGAATTTGGTCGCTGGCCTTGGAATCGGGCACTCATGGCAACAATCAATGATAAGTTGTTTGATGAGCATGAAATTTCGGTATTGGGCTACGATATTGTTTGGGCCGAGCCAGATCCCTTAAATTTTGATTCTGTCGCACAAGTCTGGGCAGAAGTTCTGCCTGAGGTACAACCCGGTGATCCGTTGTATGAGGCAATTATCCAACGCGACCCAGACCAGCGCTTTGCTGATTCGATGCAAGGTCGCAACATTGTCTTGTCAATGTATTTTAATAATGAAGAGGGTGCGGTGAAGGCGAATGTTTTGCCGCCACCAGCGCTGACGCAAGAACAATTACCTGACAGTGCACACTCCATATCAAAGTGGGATGCTTATACAGGAAATTTAGCGCGCATTACTCAGTCAGCGTCAATGGCAGGGCACTTTAACCCGTTGGTGGATGAAGACGGTATCATTCGACGTTTACCGTTACTGCTTGAGTACGAGGGCAATTATTACCAAGGTCTAAGCATTGCAATGACGCGTATGGTGATTGGTGGCCCGCCAGTACAACCCATAATTATTGAACAAGAGGGCGGCTATCAAGCACTTGAGGGTATTCAAATTGGCCCTTTCCAAATTCCAATGCAAGAGGATGCATCAGCTTACGTGCCTTACCGTGGCCCGGAAAAAAGTTATGAGTACGTCTCAGTGACGGATTTATTGAATGATCGTATCGCACCCAAGTCGCTACAAAATAAACTGATTATTATGGGATCCTCAGCACCCGGCTTAAGAGACCACCGAGCGACACCGATGGGCGCTGTCTACCCGGGTATCGAAGTGCATGCCAATATGATTTCCGGTATCTTGGATAAAACTATCATGGAGTCACCGGCTTATACGATTGCATTGGCATTTTTACAAATCGCCTTTTTCGGCATACTCATTACGGCTTTATTACCTATTTTGGGGGCTGTGGCAGCGTCCCTTACGACCTTGATATTTTTAGGCGTACTGGTGGCGATCAACATGTACTTTTGGCGCTTGCAATTGGTTGTGCCGATGGGCGCGCCACTCATGTCAGTCTTTATGATTTACATTGGCAATTTAGGCATTGGCTATTTTGTCGAAGGCCGACTGCAACGTCAAATGTCGGGCTTGTTTGGCCAATACGTGCCAGCACCATTAGTAAAAAAAATGGCAGAAAATCCGGATCAATATGGTATGCAAGGCCAAGAGTCAGATTTGACCGTGCTCTTTAGTGATATTCGCGGTTTTACCGGCATTTCAGAAAAACTCACGCCAGAAGAGTTGACGTCCTATATTAATGAATACTTTAATACCATGACTAAAATTATTATGGATCAGTCCGGTACATTAGATAAATACATTGGTGATGCCATCATGGCATTTTGGGGCGCACCTATCGCTTCAGATAGACACGCTTATGAGGCAGTTAAGGCAACCTTTGCCATCCGGCAAGCCGCCAACGAATTGGCAGCGAGTTTTAAAGCACGCGGACTCCCTGATTTTAATATCGGTATCGGTTTAAACTCAGGCAAGATGCGTGTTGGTGACATGGGATCAAATTTACGACGTTCGTATACCGTGATGGGGGACCCCGTGAATCTCGGTTCACGCCTTGAGGGTTTAACCAAACCTTACGGTGTTGCAGTTTTGGTCAGCGAATATGTTGCAGAGCGCGCACCGGAATTTATTTATCGTGAAATTGATAAGGTTCGTGTCAAAGGCAAAGCAACTGTGGTGGCAATTTTTGAGCCAGTGGCGGAAAAAAATGTGGCAGCCAAAGCGGATATTGCAGAAATCCATGCATGGTCAGAAGCGCTTCAGAGTTACTTTAAACAACAATGGGCATCGTTTGAAAAACAACTTGCCCAGCTCAGAAAAACGTATGGTGATAGAGTCTTGTATGACCTCTATGAAAGCCGTGTGCAGCAATTCAAACTTACGCCGCCTACGAAAAATTGGGATGGTGTAACTAATTTTGAAACAAAGTAAAGGTGATGTAAAAAACTCAATATGCAATTTTTAGAGGATGACAATAAAGCTTTATTGGCACTAGAAAAATTATTCCTTAAGCTAAAGCAGCAACCACACTCACTGCAACAAACCTTTGATCAATTAGTTCAGGACCATATCACGTCCGCTGAAAAAAGTGCAACACAAGATTTACGTGATGCAGCGGCACAAATTATTCAAGTCATGGAAGAAGATCACCTTAAAAAGATTGCGCATCAAACATTGCCGAACTACCATAATATTGAACATACGCAAGAGGTGCTTATTGCCTTAGGCATCCTGCTGTCCGAAGAAAAAAAGCTACGGGCTCCAGCTTGGAAAGTATTTTCAGGGCGGGAGACTTGCTTATTGCTTGTCGCCACTTTAAGCCATGATTTTTTACATCCCGGTGGCGTAAATAGGACGGCTAGAGAATTTGAGCTGCTGGCAGTTAATGCCGCGAGCACTATTCTGAAGGCATATAAATTATCGAGTAAGGAATTAAGCTGGTTTAGAGAGTTAATTTTAGCGACAGATTTTGAGCATGTTAAAACATTACACCAGCATTATCAAAAAAATAGCTCGACACCATCGACACTAACACAGGCACAAATTTTACTTACCGAAGCAGATATTTTAGCCAGTGTATTGCCGCATCATGGCGTTCAGCTGGCAACGCGTTTGGTTGCGGAATTTAAAAAAGTGGGCGTGCCAAATGCTGCTGCGATGGCGACGCCAGCAGGGCGTCAACGTTTCCTTGAGAAAGTATCATTCAGTTCACCTCATGCACAATCACTGGGTTTAATTTTATAATATTTTACTTAAGAATATTATCTTAAATTACTAATTTTAAACAATAATTTTTTGACCATGTTGTGCAGCTAGAGCAATTAAAGCGGCCCGATCAGGGCTTGTCCAATTGACGTTATTATGAAAGTCAGCAAACATGTTCGAGGCTTTTGCCGTGGATGTGATGATAAGCATCGCACCACCTGCTTCACCAAACTTAAACCAATGTGGTGTCTCTGCTGCTACTGAGAAGAAATCACCCGCCTGCGCAACACCTGTATCAGGACCAATGCCGTAATTAATCGATCCATCGATGACAAAGAAGGATTCTTGCCATTGATGGTAATGAGGCCCTGGACCGGTGTCTTTTGGCCCTGTTGCATGAAAAATTTCATGATCATTAGCATCATTCGCCTTTTTTAAAAGCTGAATTTTAAAGCCACCCAAATCAAAAATTTGCTGCATACCGACCTCTGTTTTTGTATTAGAATAGTCGAATTATGCTTACAAGTTCAACATTTTTCAATATAAATTCCGTGGTCAAATTACCTCTCATCATATTTACGGCTTTGTTATATTTGTCTTTTGGCGAGTTTACTTTTTTTCTCGAAAAAACAAATTTAGTGGTGGCTGGAATGTTTATTCCAGAAGGGATTTCATTGGCGATGGGCTTATTGTATGGCCCTTGGATGGCACTCGGTGTATTGATTGGACAGTTTTTGCTCGCTGCTTTAAATGATACGCCTTACTTAACAAGTGTTTTGTTGGGCATGTCGAATGCATTGTGCCTACTGTTGGCACTTTCAATTTACCGAAAATATAGAATTAATTTTTCATTTGATTCATTCTCAGATTATGCCCACCTTGTTCTAGTCTCTATTTTTGTACAACAGGCTTTATCGGCATTGCTGGGCCATTTCATCCTATTTTGTACCGGTGAAATCCTTGCGACTCAAGTATCATCGAGCGTGTTGTCATGGTGGACAGCTAATGCACTAGCGTGTTTTTTGATTACGCCTTTAATCTTAATTTTTGCCTCTAAAAGTGAGTCTATTTTTGCTTACCCAGGGAAATTATGGGTTGCCCCTGCTTTGATTTTAGTGCTTGTCTTTCTCAGGTTTGATTTTTTAGACACGAACCTAGTTGATTTTCCAGTTTTTCCATTCCTATTACCTCTGCTGGCGTGGATAGCTTTTACTAGGGCATTTGGTTTGTTGTTATTGACCACTGTGATCGGTTATAGTGGGATTGAGTATGCCACTGCCTTTGGCATTGGCCCGCTTGATGCATTTGGCGAGCTTGCATTTGTTGGACTAAATTTTATTTCATTTGGTATTTTACTGCCCATCATGTTTGCATGTATTTTGTTCAAGGAAAAAGATAAGTATGAAAAACAAATTACGGAGTTAGCAAATAAACAAAAAATACGTGCTGATAACCGTGAAAAACAATTGCTCGGCACTCTAAATGCACTCTCAAAGGCACGCGATAATGAGACGGGAAATCATATTATACGAACGCAAAATTATGTCTTACTGTTAGCCCGACAGCTAAAAAAGAATGGCCATTATAATGAGCTTTTATCGCCAATATTCATGCACAATTTATTTCAAGCAGCACCGTTACATGACATTGGTAAGGTTGGAATTCCCGACGATATTTTATTATTCCCCGGCCCCTTGTCCGCAGAGAAATGGAAGATTATGCAAACCCATGCAATGATTGGTGAAGAAATTCTTGGTTCCGTTATTAAATCTGAAGGCAATATAACGGATACCATGGTGATTGCTAAAAATATTGCAGGGGGCCATCACGAGAAATGGGATGGCACAGGTTACCCGCGAGGAGTCAAGGGTAAGAAAATTCCGCTTGCTGCACGCATTATGGCGTTGGCTGACATGTATGACGCATTAGTTAGTTCACGGGTCTATAAAAAGGCATGGACACATGCGGAGGCAGTGGCTGAAATTAAAAAATTATCGGGCTCACATTTTGATCCTAAAATTGTTAAGGCCTTTTTACAGATAAAAGACACATTTAAAAATATTAATAAAAAATATCAAGATTAGTAAAGTTAATTTATGACAACACTTTTTGACAAGTACGGCATATAGTCTCCAAAATAAAATGGAAAAAGTAAAAATAATTAAATAGGTTATACTGATTATAAAATGAGGATTTACCATGACATTTAATCGCCTTTCCCTGCTCGCTGTCGCTACATTGTTTAGTTTTAATGTTTGGGCCTATGGCAGTAATTATGATGCAGCACAATTTGAACAATCGATAGCGCAAAAGAAAACTATCTTAATCCATGTTCATGCACCCTGGTGTTCGACATGTCGCGCGCAAGATATGATTTTGGACGAATTAGTGAAGACCCGTGCTTATTCCGATGTGATTATTATGCAAGTAAATTATGATGACCAAAAAGATTTATTAAAAAAATTCCAAACGAAATATCAAAGCACACTCATTCTATTCAAAGATGGCAAAGAGGTTGACCGTATTACAGCAAAACGAAATGTGAGCGCGATCAAAGCTTTGTTGGATAAATCTATCTAGATCGTACGAATCTTGACTAACCCAAGACAAAACAGAAAGCAGACGCTTGATGTGGTGCTTGAATTAACAAATGTTGGTCGCTTATTAAGTCAACAGCCTAATTTAGGGCGGCTTCTCGAGACCATACTGACAACCTCACAAAAACTGTTAAATGCTGATGGCGCAACGTTGTATCGACTTCGCAATGACCAGTTTTTGACATTCAGTTTATTGCGCAACACATCACTAGCCGTTTTTATGGGCGGTGAAGGTCAAGAGCCAATTGCTTTACCGGACATTGCATTAACCTTGGACGGTCAAGCAAACCATAAAAGCGTTGTTTCGCACGCTGCCTTAACAAAAAAAACTGTCAATATCGAAGATGCTTATCATGCCAGCGATTTTGATTTTTCACAGACAAAACTGTTTGATAAAAAAACGGGTTTTCGAACACAATCAGTGTTAGCCATCCCTATTTTAAATCATCAAGAACAAGTCATCGCCGTCATGCAGTTTATTAATACCATGGCTGATGGCGTGATCCAAAGCTTTTCTCCTGCTCAGCAGAATATTGCCGAAGCATTAGCCTCGCAAGCTGGTATTGCCATTCAGAATCGGCTGCTTATTGACCAATTGTCTCAAGATTTAGCAAAAGAAATGAACGAGGCGACACAATACATCAATAGCTTACTACCATCGCCGATTGATGGCGCTGTTGCAACCTCGTGGCAGTATATCCCTTCTTCAGGTTTGGGCGGCGATGCATTTGGCTACCATTGGATTGATGATGAGCATTTTGCGATTTATTTACTGGATGTTTGTGGCCATGGGGTTGGCTCTGCGCTGATGTCTGTTTCCGCCATGAATGTATTGCGAGCACAATCGTTAAAATCGGTTGATTTTTTGCGGCCCGCCTCAGTTTTACATGCACTTAATAATATCTTTTTAATGGAACGCCATCATAATAAATTTTTTACACTTTGGTATGGTGTTTACAATAAAAACAAGCACCAGCTGCGCTACTCGAGCGCAGGGCATCCTCCGGCATATTTGCTTTCGGGTGAAAGTTTAGCGAAAATAAGCCTAACGTCATTGCATACGCCAAATATTGCTATTGGTTACATGCAAGACTTTGAGTTTGAAGAAGTTACACTACCGCTCAATCAATTTGCCAAATTGTATGTCTTCAGCGATGGTGTGTTTGAAATTGAAAAAAGTAATGGGGATATGCTGTCACTAGCAGAATTTTATCAGCACATGCAGCAGTTCAATGATCCAACGGCTATGCAATCAGCGCAAATACTCCGTAGTATGGAGACGCTGAAAAATAATGATGAGCCCTTTGAGGATGATTATTCTTTTTTAGAAGTCATGTTGCGTAAATAAGATTTCTATTTATTCTTTAAACTAGTTTAAACTATGAGAATTATAAAAACATGCGATTAGGAAAAATATGGCAGATGAAAATATAGTGAGGTATGAACCACACGAGAAGCCCTCACATTTTTTATCAGCTGGATTAGGACTACAGGTAACTGTCATGATTGTCACTGCCATTATGCTAACACCGTTAATTGTTGGACGTGAAGCAGGCCTCGCAGCAGGACAAATAAGTTGGCTCGTTTTTGCCGCAGTAGTGGCATGCGGACTTTCTACCTGGCTTCAAGCAAGCCGCGTTGGTATTATTGGCGGCGGTTATTGTCTTTTTGTCGGCTCCAATGTTGCCTTTATTTCTGTCGCTATTTCTGCACTGCAACTGGGAGGCACATCACTTTTATTAACCTTGGTGGCGGTTGCTTCATTAGCAACATTTATCTTTACCTCACAAATGGGACCCTTAAGAAAAGTTTTAACACCTGCCGTTGGTGGGGTTGTTTTGATGTTAATGGCACTCAATGTTGCCCCAGTGGTCTGGTCCATGTTGAAAAAAGTGCCGGCCGAATTTATTGGTGACATGTCAATGCCTTATATTTTTTTAGCAACATTAATTCCAATCATGTTGATATCTTTGTATGGCAATAAAACTTCACGTTTGTGGGCGCCGTTAGTTGGCATATTAATTGGTTCAGTTTATGCCTACCAGGTCGGCTTAATCGATTTGTCGCGGGTGGCAGCAGCTAACTGGATTGGCTTGCCAGAAAATCATTGGCCAGGTTTTCAATTTGACTTTGGTGAAGGTTTTTGGGCGCTTCTACCAGCCTTTGTGCTCATTACTTTTGTTGGCTGTATTGAAACCTATGCCGACGGTATTGCTGTGCAAAAACATTCTTACCGTAAACCACGTCCGATTAATTTCCGTGCTATTCAAGGTGCAATTAATGCAGATGGAGTAGGTAGTTTTATTGCGGGTATCTTAGGTTCAGTACCCAATACCGTTTACTCGATGAGTATTGGTGTGATGGAAATAACACGCGTTGCAGCAGTAAGAGTGGGCTTTTATGGTGGCTTGTTTATGGTGTTATTTGCCTTATCACCTAAGTTAATTGCTTTGATCAGCGTCATACCGAGCCCTGTTGCTGCGGGCTATATATTGGTTATCATTGTTTTACTGTTTGGCCACGGTTTGCAAATGGTGAACGAGACAAAATTATCATTCGAAGCAATCCTTGCGGTATGTTTTGGTTTTTTTGCTGGGACCGGTTTTCAAGGCGGTTATTTATTTAATGAAACATTCCCTGAAGGCATGCAAATCTTTCTATCAAATGGGACGACCTCTGGCGGGATAACCGCCGTACTTATTATGTTTTTATTTACGTTAAAAAAACGTGCCAAAAATAAAATTTCTGTTCCTTTGCAGATGGATAGTTTGACTTCAATTAATGCATTAATTAGTCAATTTTCTGAAAAAAATCAATGGCAAAAAAATTGGCAAAATAAATTAATGCTTATTGCAGAAGAGGGCCTAAGCTTCCTAATTCAAAATCAAGAAAAAAGTAAAAATGCAGAAAAAAACACTGTACATATTCGCCTCTATCAAGAAGGAAATGAGGTGGAAATTGAGTTTATTTCGGCGCCAACCGGTGTTAATGCCGAATCCGTTCAGGCAGCCTTGAAAGATATTGGTGAAGATGATTATGAAAGTAAATTATCTTTAAAATTACTTTACGGCTTAACAAGCGACATTAAACATCTGCAATATCATGGTATTGACTATCTCTTTTTGAAGGTGAATCCAAGTTCGATTAAAACTTAATGCTTTCTCAGCAATGAGAAATTAGTGAAAATTTCCTACGACCAGTAAGCTAAAAATCACTATAATGAAAAGCTTTCAGTGATTTCACTGAAATTTTTTTTGCCAGGCTTATGATTTTTTTAAGAAGAAGAATTTTATTTAATCGATTTGATTTGAAGTGGACTATTATCGCTTCACTACTTATCCATTGGTCATTGTTTAATTTTTTACACATTGAACAGCAAGCACCCTTATTAAAAAAATTAGACATTGAATTAATAATGGAAATTGTTAAACCGAAACCAAAAATTGAACCACCGCCACCGAAGCCGGTAGTCAAACAACCACCACCGCCACCGAAGCCGGTAGTCAAACAACCACCACCGCCACCGAAGCCGACGATAAAAGATCCTGAACCCCTTGTTGAGCCAGTCTCGTTACCAACTGAGGATACGATTCCAATTGAAAAACCTGAAATTGTTGAAGAAGCCGTGCTGAATAAAACAGATCCAGTAGTTGAGGCTAAGATGATTGAGGATTATGCAACCTTACTTGCTGCGCATATAAGCCAATTCAAACGCTATCCTAGAATTGCCCAACGGCGCGGTTGGGAAGGAGATGTAATGATCGAAATTCGCATGGATAGTAAAGGTAGTATCCTTACTATCAGTTTATTAGAAAAAAGCCAATATCAGGTCTTGGATGATGAAGCCATTAAAATGATTGAACGAGCCAAACCTTTTCCAGCCCCACAAAAATCTATTAGTGATACCTTTACCGTTTTTGTCCCAGTCAAATTTGGGTTGAAATAAGCACTCACTCCATGCAATCCATGTTCGTAATAAAAAAATAAACACCTTTTGCGCTATCGACTCAGGTATATCACTACTTGCCCTACAAAAAATAGGCAATTAAGTGAGGTGGGAATTCATATTCAGGCGATGATGAGGAAGAAAAAAAGAGTGCGAAATTCCATTTAAAATTTATGAATTTCGGCATATTTATTTTAAGCTATGAACTTCCGTTTATGGTATCAATTCTTTAAGGTAATTACTTCCAGTTGTCACGTAATGTGACGGTTCTATTCATGATGATATTTTTGCTAGATGAGTCCAGATCACAAATAAAATATCCGTGACGTTCAAATTGAAATTGATCCATTGGTTTGATGTTAACTAAGTTTTCTTCCAGATAAACTGAGATGCTGGTCAATGAACTTTCATTAATATCATCAAGGTAGGATGCAGAATTCGCCCCGGGATGTTCGACTTTAAATAGACGATCATAAAGATTGACCTTCGCCTCAACGGCATGTTTGCATGAGACCCAATGAATATTGCCTTTTACTTTCACGCTATCTGCTCCAGCGCTACCTGATTTGGTGTCTGGCAGGTATTCGCAATAGACCGTTGTCACTTGACCATTTTGATCGACATCATAGCTAGTACAATTAACCACATAGCCGTAACGTAAGCGTACCTGATTGCCAGGGTACAAACGGAAATATTTTTTTTCGGGTTCAATCATAAAGTCTTGCCGCTCAATCCAAAGCTCGCGCGTTAATTTGATGACGCGTTTGCCCCGTGATTCATCTTGTGGGTGATTGGGGGCAAAACAATCTTCGACCTGATCCTCGGCGTAATTACTAATCACCAATTTAATAGGGTCGAGTACTGCCACACGGCGTTCACAGCTGGTATTTAATACCTCACGCATGGCATCTTCCAGGGTCACGTAATCAATCCAAGAATCCGCTTTTGATACCCCAATACGATCAGTAAATAATTTGAAGCCTGCAGGTGTGTAACCGCGGCGTTTTGCCCCCACCAGTGTAGGCATGCGAGGATCATCCCAGCCACTAACATGTTGATTTGCAACCAACTCAATTAAGCGTCGTTTGGATAGCACCACATAGGTTAAATTCAGACGCGCAAACTCATGTTGTTTCGGTAATGGATCAGTAAGCAGACCATTACTTTTTAGTTTCATCAGCAACCAATCATAAAAAGGACGTTGATCTTCAAATTCGAGGGTACAAATGGAATGGGTAATCCCTTCCAAGGCATCTTCAATCGGATGCGCAAAGGTATACATGGGGTAGATACACCAATCATTTCCAGTCCGATGGTG
>Ga0181581_10003603_pt1 | contig 12128 bp, 13 predicted proteins | sample 071ome_22_FD_132433 | JGI IMG/M metagenome (GOLD analysis project Ga0181581, IMG submission 132433) | Coastal salt marsh microbial communities from the Groves Creek Marsh, Skidaway Island, Georgia - 071404AT metaG (megahit assembly) | ecosystem: Environmental > Aquatic > Marine > Intertidal... | reverse complement strand
TGCACGACCTCTTAGCTTGCTGCTAGGGGTAGAAGAGAAGGCTCCTATCTTACCATGTTTCGTATAGGTTTGAGGAAATGTGGATGGGTTTGCTGCAGAAAGAATGTGATCAGTTACTTCGAGCAACCTAGACAAAAGCCTTTGGTTTTGAGTAACTTTTCGACGAACATTTGAGATCAAAGAATTTATTTCCTCAATGATACTCTCAAACATAGGTTGAGTGACATCAGGTAAATGAGGCAACAGTTCGCTCAATGAAGACTGCTCAGACCTACCAAAATTTCTGGCAAGGTGAGAAACAAAGCCTTGTCGGCGTTTTTGCAAAATCTGGCTCGCTTCCATCTGTGCCTGAACGGACTGATTGATTTCCACCAAGCTATCAGGTTTACGATTTAAGATCGATTGTTGCTGAGCATTCAGAAGTCCAATGAGCCCACCATACTCTTGAAGCTCAGTACGCAGCATCTCAAGAAGCTCTTCCCAGTTGTTTCCCGCAATCGTGCTCTGTGTTAAATTAACCACAATTATTTAGACTCAAGGTTTTCAGATTCAAGTTTACTAGAATCTTGGTTTGAAGAGAGCTGTTGTTGTAAGATTGAAGACACCCCAAAACCACCCCCCTGAGCTATGCTTTCGGATAAGGCATCTGTGAAAAAGTGACGATACAACCGGTGCCCCTCACTGTTTTCATTAAAAACACCCTTAAACATGGGCTTAAGTGCATCGTTCAGAAACTGCTTAACCAAAACAGATTCAAATTGTTCAGTAACGAACTTAGTTTTTTCGGATTCAGACTTATTTTTTGCATGAACCACCTCCATGAGCAAAGAAGAGTCTAAGCTCACACTGTTACTGGAAATTTTACTGGATTCCATAAAAACTTAATTAATGACAAGCTCTGCCTGCAAAGCTCCGGCATTTTTGATTGATTGAAAAATTGAGGTCATTTCCCGGGTGGTCAGCCCTAATTTATTTAAAGCAGTGGCTAATTCATTAACAGTGGTCGCCCCTGCTGGGTCCAACTCGTCTATAGACTCAAACCTGCCAACTTCTTCAATTAGTTCAGCATTTTCTCCCTGTATTACTTCAGTAGCTCCTCTTGAAAAAGGCAAAGGTTGGCTAACTCCTGTGGTTGGGTTTAAGAAAATAGTGACATTACTGCTACTCACGGCAACTGGGGAAATCCGAACATTTTGAGTCGCTACGATGGTACCGGTCCTTTCGTTGATAATAATCTTAGCAGGAACATTGGGACGAACATCTACCTCCCCTATTGCGGCAATGAAGTTTGTTGTTTGACCCATAAATTCTAGGGGAACCCGAACATTGACCACACCACCGTCTACTGCGAGAGAAGAACCTGGGTAGAAATTGTTAATTGCATCAGCCATTTTTACAGCGGTGAGGTTGTCTGGAGATCGAAGTAAAAGATCGATAGAATCTTTATTGAGTGCATCCGAAGGGATCTCCTTTTCAACCAAGGCTCCATTTGTAACCATTCCTACAGTAGGATGATTCACCTGCACATTCCCCCCCCCATTACCAGCAGTCAAACCTCCTATAGAAACTGGTCCTTGGGAAACTGCGTAGACTTGACCATCCGCACCCATTAAAGGGGTTTGTAAAAGGATTCCTCCCTGTAAAGAATCTGCATTTCCGATAGAAGAAACTGTGACATCCAATTTTGTGCCCTCCTTGGCAAAAGGCCCTATTTCCGCAGTGATCATAACCGCTGCTATATTTCGGGACTTATCTGCTTTATCTGCACGAATCCCAAGAGATTCAAGCGCATTAAGAATCCCTAATTCAGTGTACTCAATCCTAGAATCGCCCTGTCCATTCAAACCGGTAACAATGCCATAACCAAACAACTGGTTGCTTCGAAAACCTCTCACATCCGTGAGATCCTTGATACTCGCACCCAAAGCGAAAACAGGCACAAATGGGAAAAGAAGAATAAGGAATCGAATCAACATAGGTTTTAAAAGGGGTTGATAGCGGAAGACAACTTTTGATACCAAGACTCCTTCTGGGCATCATTTAAACTTCCCTTGGAAACAAATTCTATTTGAGCATCTGCTATGTATTGGGAAGAAACGATATTTCGATAACGCAAACCATCTTTGAAACCAAACCCAATATCTTCCTGCCTAACCATACCCTTTAACACAGCGTAGTAGCTTTCACCCGAAAATGTGACCATTCTTGCACCTTCTAAAACAAGAACGCCGTTAGGCAAAACATCGATCACCATTACACTAACCCGACCCTTAAGATCTTGGGTATTGGCAATCGAACCGCCACCCTGGTTGCTACTTTGTGCTTCAATTTGTGTGCCGGGCAGTCCACCATTGTGAGTGCCCAGTTTACTGTTCGCGTAGAGAAATTGAGTGACTGCACTTTCAACTTCTAATTGGCGGTTCCGAACCGAATTTTGTGATGCGGCAAGGGATGAACTTTCTGCGACATCAATGGTAATTAGATCACCAACGCTGTAGGCTCTTTTCCCACCAAACATTCCCCTTTGAGTATTACTACTTTTTGTCCAAAGGGATGTTGCCTGAACCGCTAAAGGAAAAACAACGGCTAAAACTAGTGATAAAATTAAGGCTTTCATTGAAAATGATTAAAGAGGTACTTTTACACTGTTTTCACTGAGCACTTTAGCGTGAAATTCTTTGTCCGAGGAAAGGTTGCGCACCTTGACCAATGAATCTAAATGACCATCTTCAAGGGCCAAACCTTTCATAGTTACATAAATGCCTTTTCCTGAAGCATAGACATCTATAACCTGTCCTTTTTTGATTAAGTTGGCCTTGGCAAGGTTATTCCATTTAAGGGGAGTATTAGGAAGCAGATTAGTATCCAACTCATAGGAGGATAAATTTGTGGAGCTAGGAACAGAGTTTGCATGATGCTTTAAAACATCCACTCTTTGCAGTTTAAAATCAGATGACTTGGGTTGGCTTCCACGATAAATTGAACGAGCAGTAAAATATACATCTTTGAACTGGGAAACCCGAACTGGGTAAGAATAAACTCCCATTTCTTTGCCGGATTCCCATAAACTGAAGCGAATAAATGAACTAGAAACAAGTTCATCGGGCGAAACATCAATTATCTTGAGAATGACTTCACTTGTTACCTCAACTGGTTGCCACTCGGTAGACAATTGAGCAATAATATCTCCAGATACTTGGAAGCGATACTTAATCGCATCTGAAAGCATTTTTTGAATAGTAAAAGAATCAATCAGCTTTTGAACCCTTGCCCGATCTACAAATCTTGGTTTTGAGAGAGAAAAAGAATCACGAAGCAAAGCATTTGTTTGTTCTGTGATCCTTACATTACCCTGGTTAACCTGAACAGGGCTCAAAAACCTTTCAACCCCACCGAAGCAAAAGAGGGGGAGGAGAAAAAAGCTAAAAAGTGGAAAAGCCGAGTTCAATTAACGTTTAAGTTGATTAACTCTTGAGAGCATGTCATCGGAAGTCTGGATGGACTTCGAATTAACTTCATAAGCACGCTGAGCGATAATCATATTTACCATTTCTTCAACAACATTTACATTGGACATCTCCAAGTAACCTTGTTGCAAAACACCAAAGCCGTTTTCTCCAGGAGCGCCAATCTCAGGTGGGCCGCTCGCCTCCGTCTCAATCACTAGATTTCCTCCTAGTGATTTCAAACCGGAGGGGTTAGGAAACCGGACTAACTCCAGTTGGCCGATTATTTGAGTGCCATCTGCAGTCTCAATGGATACTTCGCCTGTGGGTGAGATAAATACATTGGTCACCTCCGGATCTATTTGCAAACCAGCGGCAAGAGGCAAGGCATCAGCAGTGGTAAGTTGCCCATCAGGTCCAATTTTGAACGCACCATCTCTGGTATATGCCTCCGTACCGTCCGGTCTTTCAACCTGAAAAAAACCACCTCCATCAATGGCTACATCCATTTTCTCATTGGTTTGGGTAAGTTGACCCTGTGTGTATATTTTTGCGGTAGATACGACCTTGGTACCATTACCCATCTCAACTCCGGTAGGGATCACATTGCCAGCACCGGTTTGCCCACCAGACTGGCGAGGGTTTTGATAAAGCAGGTCTTGGAATTCTATCTTGTTTTTCTTATACCCTGTTGTGTTAACATTGGCTATGTTGTTGGAAATAACATTAAGGTTAAGTTGTTGAGCCTGCATGCCAGTGGCACCTGAATAGAGTGATAGATTCATAATTTTTAGGAGGTTTGGCCGAGAGCACCAATAGCTTTGCCAATGTTTTCGTCAAAAGACTGGATCATTTTTTGGTTCGCTTCATGTGCCCTAGAAACTTCGATTAAACCAATCATTTCCTCAATCGCAGACACATTACTACTTTCCAAAAATCCTTGTAACACCTTGAAGTTTTGAGGTTGGGCATTTTCAGGTTCCAAACCTTCGTCTTTGGAGATAAACCCTCCACCAACTTTCTGGAGTTGGGTTAACGGGTCTTCAAATACAAAGACACCCAAATTACCTACGAGCTGTTCGCCCTGAAATATCTGACCTTCTTCATCAATCAGAGGGTCAGGTTGCCCAGGGGTTAAGGTAATAGAGTTTCCTCCTTCGTCAGAAAATTCATGCCCCATGCTGTTGACAAGGGTACCCTCAGAATTTGAATAAAACTGACCATCCCGGGTATAAACCTTATCTCCATTGGCGTTAATCAGGGCAAAAAAACCTTCGCCACTGATTGCCAAATCGAGTGGATTCGATGTCTCTTTCAGTTCACCTGCATTGTAATCCACTTGGTTTTTCATAACGGGAAACGAACCGGGCATTTCATTCCTTAACCTCCCGTGAGTGGACCTAGCAATTTCTCCACCCTCCACACCTTCAAAAGAAACAGCAACTTTCTTAAAGCCTGCTACATGACTTGCAGCAATGTTATTAGCTATAACATTTTGATACTGCTCTAGCCCTCTTAATGCAGAGGCATTTTCATATAAAGATAAATTCACGCATCATGAAAAGCATTTCTCATGCCATTAGATGCAACGAGGTAGTAAATTTTAGATCACACCGATTGGTTTGAAAAAAGATCAATAAACACAATCGATTTCAAGCAATCGACCATCTTCCAAGTGTATTACGATGGTGGTTGGTTTACCTTCTTCAGATACAACTTCTACTTTGGGACATCCCTCTTCCTCATAAATAACTTCTTTTTGGGCAAGGTTTGCGTCTGGTTTGTCTGGTTGTATTGGTTCAGCTGGAGTGTTTTGAGCGTCCAGTAGACCTTTAAAAGAGGAATCCCCATTAGGTTCCTCTTTGAATCCTCTACCTTTTAAATAACTTTCCATAATAAAAAAGAAAAACTTATCGGTACCGAGCAAGGTCTTCTTTGCTGATGTCCAAGGCTAAACTAATCTCGACCCTACGATTTTTATCCGGACGGTTCGGGTACCTTATCCTATTTGGTTTGGTTGCTCCATGCCCAGTCATCCTTTCGAGTTTACCCTCAAGTTCACCGGCAGAATAGTGTCCAAGTGCATTGTTAATTTCAACCGCTTGGTACAAGGAAAGCTCCCATTCAGCCAATTCGTGGTTTTTTACTTTCTCTTCCAAATTCATGGAGTGGGAATCAATTCGATAGGCCAAAACATGCTGAGAAAGCAACCAAGACATTCGTTGCATAACTTTTCTGCCATGAGCAGACAACTTTGAAGAAGTGGATTCGAAAATAGGTTTATCGTCTCCATGGTAAAGAGTAACTTTCAAACCATCTGAAGTGACTTCCAACTGGATAGTGGAATCATCAATTTCATGAAGTTTTAACCGTTGATACCAATCCTGGGCAATTCGATGAAGCACATCAATATCGATGGATGTGGTGTCATCTGTATTACGCATAGTAGTGTCCGACCGACCAACAATCTGATCAACCATACTTCCCGGACGGGCATCTTTTTGCTCTACCGGTGTAGACTTGGGCACGCCCGCTTTGTAAGGATCCCTAAAAAAACGAGTCGTTGCGATAATAACTTCCTCATCTTGAGACAGAATCCATAACACAAGAAAGAGGGACATCATTCCAGTAACAAAGTCGGCATAAGCCACCTTCCATGCACCGCCATGAGCATAGAAAATTTTTCTTTTCTTGGATGGGTAAGTAAACATGTAAGAAGGAGAAGTTAGATGCACCTATGCACCCTTGGCCGCGTCTTTACATTTTTCTTCGAGTTCGTCTGCTGTGGGTTGGATTTGTTTATCCAAAGAACGACGACCTATCTCCACAGCCATGATGGGACTGAGCCCAGTAGCAAAACCAGAAACAGATCGTTCAACTATACGGTAATACAACATTTCTTGCCCCTGATTGAGTTGAACAAGCCTACCTAACGGCACACCGATTCCATAAGCCAAGAAAATACCCAAGAAAGTTCCACTCAGAGCAGCCGCGACTTTGTACCCGACAGATTCAGGGTCCTCGAGGTTGGACATCGTATTGATGATGCCTAATACAGCCGCAACAATTCCAACGCCTGGCAACGCATCTGAAATCATTTCGATCGCTTTGATCGATCGGCTTGCTTCCGCCTCACGACTACTCAGTTCGGACTTAAGAATGCCTCCGATCTCACCCGGTTTGCATCGTCCATCAACAATGGGACGAAGAGAATTACACAAAAACTCAACAAGACCTTTGTCATTTAAAAAAGAAGGGTATTTGGTAAAGATCGTGCTGTTATTTGGATCGCTAACATGCTCATCCAGTGCTGGTGTACCCTTTCTTCTTCCAAGCATAAAAAGTTCGTAAAGCAATACAAGCAGGTCAATAAACTTGGATTGGCTACTGATTCCTCCCTTGAACGCTTTGAGCACATCATTTTTAAGTCCAACCAAGACACTTTTAGGACTCGATACCACCAGGATACCTAAACCAATCCCACAAATAATCATGATTTCACCGGCATGAATAAGAGTAACGGGGTTTCCTCCAGCAACAGCAAAACCGCCGATACAAGAGACAAAGACAATTATGATTCCTATAGTTAAGAGCATTGTAGTTTTAAGTTTTTACTCGGATGTTTGGAATTTTGCACGAAGAGAAATGATGGAGTGGGATAAGATTTGACTAATCCTACCTTCTGAAAGGTTAAAGAGGTGAGCGATTTCAGACAACCTCAATTCCTCAATATAATACAACATCAATATTTTCTGGTTTTGTGGAGGTAGCTCTTTGATTTTTTCCCTTAAATGGGTAACTTTTTCCTTCCGCTCCATATTGTCAAAAGCGGTTGGCTCAGTCGGATCATAGAGAGTTTCACTGAGCGAATCTGAATAGCTTTCTGAATCAGAGTTAGTTGAGGAAGACTCAAAAGGAACAAAAACAACGGGTTGCGTTTGTTTGAGTAATTTTTGGTATTCTCCTGATGAGATTTTTAACTCCCGGCATATTTCTTCGGGTGTTGGAGGTCTTTTTAAAGTAAGCTCGAGCTCAAGAATTGTGGATTGAAGGGATTTGGCTTTGGCACGATTTGCCCGTGGCAAGTGATCAATTCTTCTCAGTTCATCGAGCAATCCACCCTTAATTCTCAAGGTGGCATAATTACCAAAGGACTTTCCTTTTGACGGGTCAAATCGATTGACCGCAAGAATAAGAGACCTTACCCCAATCCCATACATATCCTCCGTTTCATAGTTTTCTGGAAAATGAAAGCGCATGCGATTGACAATGGACTTAACTAAAGGCAGGTAATCCACAATCCATTGATCACGGGTTTTGTCAGAAGACATCGCGGTGCGATAATTTTCGGCTGCTTGCTCAAACCTTTTCCCCTCACTCTCTTCGCTATGAAAAGCTCTGGAAACTGCGGTGCTCACTGATTCAAGGATTGGCTGAGTTCAGGTTGAGGTTTCTTTTGGGAAGATGCCTCAATGTTCGCTTTCATTGCGGATTTAATGGCTTCACGGTTTTTACGATCCACCGGTTGAGGAGCAGGCAAAACCTGAGGTTTGGACATTTTGTTGGGTTCGTTTTCTTTACTGAATTGAACTTTCTTTAATGCCGACATTAGAAGCATTCTCCAGGAGAGTGAGAAAAACAAGGAACCAATCGAACCATAGAGTAAGCTCCTCAGTGGGTCATGGTACAAAAAAAGAGAGAAGCTAAAAAAGAAAACAAAGCCAACAAAACCGCTCAGGAAGAAGAAATATTTAGCATCATCATTCATATTCTAGACCCGCTGATAAGATGAAAATGATTGGGTGTATAAGTTCTCAGGAAATGATTTGGCAATCATTTGATTGAGCACATTGGAAGAAAAGTCACCGGTTATATTCTGACCAGTGGAAATACAATAGGGAGACAGGGCAGAATCAAAAATAATCGGCCACAGCTTCGATGCATTGGAGAGCTCATCAAAATGTGTGATTGCAAGATGGGTAGAATCTAAATTGCTACCTATCCTCACACATTTGGACAAAACTTTTGAATCATAGGCACCGTTGACAACTAAAATACGTGAATCCACTCCCAATGAGGCCAAGGATGCTTTGATCTTAGACCACTCAGCTGCATCGCTTAAAGAAATCCCCGGGATATCGATAAATAAGGGTGACTGCAGGGTAGCTTCGGGAACCTTGGACTCCTCTCTGTAAAGAGTTACACCTATAACTTCGCAAAATATTCTCAGGGAATCATCTGGGTTAGGAACACCATTTTCCAGTTTAAGCACCATTGGGACTTTTTTCTTAATAAAAACCTCATGAGCGAGCATTTTACAAAGCATGGTTGTTTTCCCTGCACCTGGTGATCCAAGAAGGGCAATTTTGCTACCGGTGGGTACCTGAGGGAGAGCTTTAAAACGGTCGGATAAACATTGGGTGACTTGTCTTAAAACATCCGCTAAGGATAAATCAGTTAAATCACCAATTTCTGGCCAAGACTTAATCTGAGAAACCAAAAGTTCGTCAAAACCAGCTTTGGACAAAATCTGTAGGGCGTCCCGTGGCAATTCATTTGAAAGATCGGGAGGACTAGCTGGGAGAGCTCGTTCTTCGTTGCCGGAAGGAAGGTTGCCCACATTAGGAGATGTTGCCCGTTCAGTAACCTCATCGACTTTTTTTTCGGTGGCGGGAGTTTCCTCAGTTGATTGTTCGGAAATTGGATTAGGAGGAGGCACCTCGGCAATTACTTCTAATTTAGGTGAAGAAATAAAGCGCTTCAATCCCTCCCCTCCTATTTGACGAACAGAAACCACCCGGGCATTTTCGCCTAGTTTATCGCGTATCATTCTCACCGCCTCCTCCGCTGAGCGAACAACTAATCGGTATTTCTTAGGCTTGGAGCTACTCTCTGTTACACTATCTTCTTCTGCGATCATCTTAATTGACCAATTGCGGTTCAGTTAATGCAAGATCCGGATTTTTTTCTGCTTCACCGGATGAGGAAGGGAAATTTTCTGGAATCGAAAATTGAGGTAGGGTAATCGAAGCAAATGGTTCAACCATGGTTTCAGGTGGAATTTCCTGGTAAGCAAATATTGAAAGTTGAGGATAACTGGGCTCCAAAAACCTTCTCAGCGCGAGCCGAAGATCAGATGTGGTAACCATACATGGGCTCAGCCCCTGGTCTGACATTTCTTCGATTTTAGGAACAATTTCGGAGATTAGGCCTTGGGTGAGGTCTGCATCCATTGCCAGCCCCACATCGAATTGGCTTTTCTTGACCCGCTGAACCAATATTTGCTCAAGCTTTGGATCTAAAGTCATGGAGACAAGCTTGTTGGGCTCGACCTCAAACTCTTTGACAAAGTACATCCCTAGGCGCTTTCGAGCTTGCTCGGACAAATCATCTGGATTCTTGGTGATTGGTGCCATGTCCGCAATTGTCTCAAGGACAAGAGTGAGGTTTTTAATGGGTATTCTTTCACGGAGAAGATTTTGTAAAGTCCTTTGAATAATACCCACACTCACCAAATCAGGTAAGAGTTCACTCACAAGAGTGGGGTTATTGTCCTTGAGTAAATCAACGAGTTTCTGTGTACCCTCCCGTTCCAAAATCATGAAAGCAGATTTTTTAAGGATATCAGAGAGATGGGTAACTAAAACAGAGGACGAATCCACAACAGTAAACCCTTCGACTTCCGCTTTTCTTTTATCTTTTTCAGTAACCCACAAGGCTTTGATTCCGAAAACTGGCTCAATGGTTGCAACTCCATCAATCTTGTCTTCATTCCCTCCTCCCATGTTCATGGCCAAGAACCGATCTGGCATAACCGAAGAACGAGCAATTTCTTTTCCCCGCAGCAAGAATCTGTACTCATTGGGCTCAAGTTCTATGTTATCCCTCACTCCAATCGTGGGTAAAAGCATGCCCATTTCTTTTGCGAAATTGGTTCGGGCACCGGTAATTCGGTCGAGCAGGTCCCCACCCTTTCCTTTATCCGCCAAAACGAGCAAGCCATACCCCATTTCCAAACCAAAAACCTCTTGCTCGATGGCTTTTTCCATAGAAGAATTGCTGCTAGGGATGGCTTCCGCGGATGGTGCCGGTGCTCCTGATTGTGGGCTTGCTGCAACCTGACGACCTGCCTCTCCAGATGGGTGTTCTGAGCTTGAGGTGAGTTCTTCCATCTCCGATACCCCGGAAGCTTTGTTCTTGAGAAAGTAAGCGAGACTAAAGCAGGAAATGGATAACAAGAAAAATGGCCAAAATGTTTCGGATAAGAAAATAGAAAATAGCAGGAGTAAAAAGCCAGATATAGCAATTGCTCGTGGATAAATTGTTAATTGCTTGCCTACAAACTCTCCTAAGTTTGCTTCGTCTGAAGACCGGGTGACAAGGATGCCAGCCGCAATGGAGATAATAATGGCAGGGATTTGAGAAACCAAACCATCACCAATCGACAAGACCGTGTAGGACTGCAGTGCCTCTGCCATCGACAACTCTCTTTGGAAGTAACCAATTAGGATGCCACCGATTATGTTCACCACAGTTATAAAAATCCCGGCAACTGCATCTCCGCGGACAAATTTACTCGCACCGTCCATGGCACCGTAAAAGTCTGCATCTTTCTGAATTTTGGCTCTTTTCTCCAACGCCTGGGCTTCAGTTATGATCCCGGCATTCATTTCAGCATCTATAGACATTTGCTTTCCCGGCATGGCATCCAAAGTAAAACGAGCGGTAACCTCAGCTATCCGGCCTGCACCCTTGGTGATTACAACAAAATTGATGATCACTAAGATGAAAAAGATTACAGCGCCCACGACATAATTGCCTCCCACCACAAAAGTACCAAAGGATTGGATGACAGAACCAGCATCCCCGTCCAATAAAATAAGCCTCGTTGAAGCAACATTGAGACCAAGGCGATAGAGCGTAACTGCTAGTAAAATTGTGGGGAAAACCGAAAATTCAGGAGGCTCTTTAACATAAACAACCGTGAGTAAAATTAACAGGGATATGGCTATGCTGAAAACTAAAAATATGCTCAGTAAATCCTTGTGGATTGGAATAACCAAAAGAAATACTGCCGCAAAGAGACCGAAAATAAAACCCAGATCGGAGTTCCCCTTAAACCGAGCGAAAAATGGATAAAATTTTCGGATCGTATCCATTAGGCGAAACGAGATTGGAGACTGCCTTTGGAAAGCAACCTTCTCGCTTTCAGTCGGTGAAAATAGTAGGAATTCTTTTTGTAAACCTCAGCTAAAATTTTCGCAACTACTTGGTAAAGTTGGATAGGAATAGGCTGCCCCACTACTCCCAAAGCATATAGCATTTGAGCAACAGGTTTATCTTCCACCATCGGAACTTCAAATTCCTTTGCGATTAACTTAATTCTTCTGGCTAACATATCATGACCTTTGGCAACCACCACTGGAGCATTATCCGTGCCTTTTTCATATTTTAATGCGACCGCATAGTGGGTTGGGTTGGTCACTACCACATCAGCAGTAGATACATCCTCTAGGTTTTGCCCCATAGCCATCTCCATCGCTTTTTTTCTTTGTGCAGACTTCACTTCATCCGAAACCTCCTTACTTTTTCTCTCTTCCTTGACCTCCTGCTTGGTCATTTTCATCTCATCGGTGTGTTCCTTTTTTTTGATAATGAAATTAATGATCGCAACCACGAGGA
>Ga0181581_10003601_pt1 | contig 12131 bp, 6 predicted proteins | sample 071ome_22_FD_132433 | JGI IMG/M metagenome (GOLD analysis project Ga0181581, IMG submission 132433) | Coastal salt marsh microbial communities from the Groves Creek Marsh, Skidaway Island, Georgia - 071404AT metaG (megahit assembly) | ecosystem: Environmental > Aquatic > Marine > Intertidal zone... | reverse complement strand
GATCACAGGTCTATGTAAAACTTCATCGACTTTAAAGATCAATGAGTTAGATGCTTTTGGAAGCGCCGATTCGAGTTCTCGAACCTTTTCTCGGATTCGATCAATTGAAAATGTCTTTGTTGCAATTTCTAAACCTAAGTCTTCGATCTTTTCTAGTCGTGCCAATTCCTCTGCTGGATCGACCTTAGGAACATCGACAGGAGACGGATTACTTGCAGGAGTAGATTTTGAACCGGCACCAATACGGTCAGATTTTGGAACAACTGCATCCCGGGTAGTTGGCGCTTTTGCCTGCACTACCGCTGCTACGCTTGCATTAATAGACACCGAATCTTCTGACATAATGTGTCTCCCAACATTTCAATCCAATCGTCTAATCGGTCTACGGTCAAGAAACTTTAATTATTTTTGTTGTTGAAAGGCAATGCCTCTAAAGACTGCTTCAGATAGTCTTTTGTCGAATTCATTTGATCAATGGCTGTTTCCATCGCAGTAAATTGAGCGAGATAGCGTTCATATATCTGACTCATCCGGCGATCTAAATCAGCAAGGTCCTCTTCGTAGTCATCGATTTTGTCGGACAACGAACTACTATACGTCATCAGAGTTCCATCGGACGCCATCATGTCAGTAAGTGTTTGGATCGCATCACCCGCAATACCTCGATTTGCATCACCATAAATCGTCTGATTCTCAGTGTCAGCCGATAGCGCACTGATGATGTCATCAAAATTATCTGCAAGGGCAGCCGTAAGATCATCCTCGTCAATCTCAAGATCTCCATAGCGATCAAAACGGATGCCCATATCACTCAGATAGGTAATGTTGTCGGTCGCTGTGGACGATTCCGCCGTGAATAGCTGTGATACGCGCTCCGTGATCATTCTGAAACCCGTGTCCCCGGAAAATACTCCTCCCAGTTCTTCAGTCGAGTCGGCATTCATCAACATCCTGAAGGTCGCCTTGGTTTCATTGTATGTCTCCACCAATGATCGGAGCTTAGCCTCAACGCCTTCCTTATTTTGCTCTACAGAGATAATCGATGTTCCAGCAGTGGCATCGCTCAAAGTCAGAGTCACACCATCGATGGCATCAGTGATCGTGTTTGAAGTTCGCTCAATTGCCACCCCGTTCACGACGAGCTCCGAGTTACTGGCCGTGGACACCCGCGTTGTCATCGCAAGCTGAGTTCCCGTACTCGACGTATTCGTCACACTGAACGCGTTATCTGCGCCTAACTGACCAGAAAACAGGATTTTATAAGGATCTGAAGCGGCACCTGTATCAACGAGGCTCGCATCAATCCCGAGATCAGTCGCATTCATGGCATCAACGATGCCTTGCGGGGTTGTGTCAGAGACGCTAATTGTGGTGGTGACGCCATCGATCGTCACGTCCATCGTGAACGCTGTTCCACCATTAAGTTCTGTATCAGTTCCGGCATAACCAACCGCAGACGTCCAGCGATCTGGGGTGGCCACTGATGTCACTATCAGCTCATTAATTCCAGGTTCTACATCCGTAGTAGCAGCGACCGAATAGGCCGGACTCCCGTCGAGCGACAGAGCCGCATTCACGTTGATAGTGTACTCCGCAAAATCTGACACATCATTCAAACTAGAGAACGCAGTCGATAAATTGCCAAGTGCCGACAAAACCGTCCCATATGCCGAGATTTGGCTTTGAGACTGTTCAATCTTTTTGTTAAGGGAGCTCTCTTTAGGAGCGCGTTCAGCATCGACCAGTGCCTGAACCAATGCCTTGCTGTCGATATCCGAGCCCGCACCCAGTGCTCCGAGGAAGTCAACTTCAACCATTCATTACGACCATTCTTCCATCACTCGGTTATCGGATCCTATTGTAATAACTTGAGCACTGACTGCGAGGCTTGGTTCGCCTGCGCGAGCATCGCGACCGAGGCCTCTTGTAAAATCTGAGCTCGCGCTAATCGTGTCGACTCCTGCGCAAAATCAGCATCCATAACTCGCGACATCGACGCAGAAGTATTTTCTGAGATATTCATCAAATTCGAGATTGTCGACTCAAGACGATTGGCAACCGCACCAAGACCACCCCGAACACTTGCTAATGTCTCAAGCGCAGCATCAACGACTGTCATCGCTAGCTTCGCTGTTTCTCGCGTCGAAATATCGATCTGAGAAACGTATCGAACCTCTTCCGTTTTGTGTGTTCCACCGCCAATCGCCGTCAATGAACCTGTGAATCCCAGTTCAACAAGATCGTCACCAGCTAGCGCTACCGTGCTTGATGCGTCAGCAGGGCCGCCAGTCACAACGAAATTGAACGTATCCGCCCCACGGCTATATGTTGCTGCGAGATCCAGTCCAGCAGACGCAAGCTGAGTATTGAGTTCCGTAACTACGTCATCCATTGAAGTGAAGGTTAAGCCTTCTGTATTAGATGCCTCACCAGTCGCTGTAACTGGGCCACCGAACGCTTGATCGACCGAAGTACCACTAAACGACACGGTATAATCGCCCGCAGGAACGAATTGCATGCTGTAGGTGCCATCGGCGTTAGCGGTTGAGGTAAATGTATACCCCTCATCGACAAAGTTAGAGTTCCCTGCGGCCTCTAAAAGATTCATAAAGGCTGCAAATGAGACTGAAGAGTCACTCGACTCGAGAGTCAGAGCCTTGTTCACGATCGAACCAGTTTCGTTATCCATCACTTCGATTGTGATCGTATTATCAGAAGACAAATCGATTCCATCAGAATATGCGCCAGCACTAACAGAGCTTCGATATGCTGCCTCCCCAAGAGGTGAGCCAGTAACCGCAGCTACTCGCACTGGATTTGCAGAAGAAAGGGCGGAACCACCCGAGGCATATACCCCAGCGGTAACGTTTGTGACCTCCAGCGAACCAGAAACAAAATCTCCGTACAAGTCAATCTGGTAACCATTCGAGTTTGCGAATGAAAGACCAAAGGAGTCATCCGCCGTACTCTGAACCGACGTTACGGTTACACGATTAGCTAGCTGAGTACTCCCATCAATCGCGGCCTGAACGGCTGTCGCGATTTCAGCCATCGTGAAGTAAGTACCATCAGGTATCGTTAGATTGGTTGGAGACTCCTCGTTAATTGAGACAGTCAACGTCTGATTCGACCCGTTAATCACCAGTGGATCAATTCCAAATGGTTTGACGTATGCCCCATCGTTAGCGCCGGTCCCGACTGCTATGTTGTGATCAGCGTCGTTCCCATTAGCAATAATTGCAGCATTCGCCGTAGAGCCAAGCACCAGCGTACCACCACTTCCTGATTCAGTCGCTTGACCGGCGGTCAGAACAGTTCCAGTCTGGTCCGAGTTAACGACAGTTCCTGTCAAGGTTTCGGCTAATCCATCATTTGCTCCAGTTCCGCTATGCTCTGCAAAGACAAGCGTTCCGGCTCCACCAGCAACATCAAGCTGAATGAGACCCTCGTTGGTCACCGATACGGTGACCGCATTGTCTCCGGTAAAGTAGGCGTTTGCGTCAATCGTGGCCTGCATTGCTGCCACGAAATCCGCCGAGTCAACTGTTCCGCCCGTGCTATACCCCAAGTCAGTGAGGGCCTGGGCCATATCAAAATCTTCGGCACCGCCACTGTTGACGTTCAATGAAAACTGAGTGGTTGCATCACCAACATCGTCGCCGGTCCCCACTGTGATGGTACCGAGCGTCAGTTTATTGTCCGCAAATGATGATGATGACCCCGCCCCCATATCCGGAGTCGTTGAAACTGTCTGGATATTCAGACCACTTGAACCAAAGAACGCCGAGGTACCAACTTCTATACTGTGCCCATCAGCGCTTGCGAAGGTTAATCCCCAGTCACTATTTGAGTCCTGAGTAGCCGTGACAATAATTGGCCAATCCCCAGTTTGTGTGAAGGGCGATGAATCAATTCCGGCTTGCACCGCAGTCGCTAGATCTTCCATCGAGTAATACGAACCATCAGCAACCGTAATCGTGGTCTCTGCACCGCCATTGATGGCCAAGGTAAACGTCTGGTTAGCATTACCCGATGACACCGTTACGCCATTATTGGGAGACGTGCCGGTAGCATTAATCCCGAGTGGACTAACCTGAGTAGCAATTGTACCGTCGTCTGAAATCAGTGTATTTACTGTGGAGCCCAAAATCAGGGTGCCACCACTAGATACAGACTCGGTCGCACCACCATCACCAAGCGTGGTGGCTACAATCACGTTTCCATCCGCACGGTTTGTGTCATCCAGACGAACCGTACCGGTCAGGGTATCAGCGAGACCATTTGTCGTTGCCGCTGCTGGCGTCGAATGTTCTGCAAACACAATCGATCCGACACCACCAGCTACCGCGAGCTGAATTTGGCCCGTGGCTGTAATGGAGACGGTGACAGCATTATCACCGGTATAATAAGAGTTATTCGAAATTGTTGTCTGCATCGCAGAAGCAAAATCAGCGGCTGTAACAGTCTCGCCCGTGCTGTAACCTAAGTCGGTGAGTGCTTGGGCCATATCAAAATCATTTGCGCCGCCACCGTTAATGTTTAACGAGAACTGAGTCGTTTCGTCACCGACATCATCTCCAGCGCCTACCGTAATAGTGCCAAGTGTCAATCCTGAATAACGCATTGCGCCAATTTGCTCAGCACTTGAACCCTGAGACTGGGGTGTTGCTTCAAAAGTAAATGACAGCTCAGCGCTCTGAGCAGGTTCGGCCTCTGCGGGAGGTGGAGCCGCGAGAGTAATTGTTTCAGTTACCCCGTTAACGGTCACATCAAATGAACGGTCCTGGTACAAAGCAGGGTCACTCTCAACTCCAATGACTTCGAGAGAGGCCCGTGTCCCCTGGAGAATAGTATTAAGGGAGTCGTCCGAAGAAATTAGAAATGATGCAGGTGCGTCAATGGTAATTGAGCCACCAATCACGGCCGCAGTTTTCCCGTAAGCACCCGTCAACTCGGCACTTCCATCTTCGTTGAAGTCCAAGGATGAATCACCAGAGGTCACATATCCCTGAACTCGGATATCATAGCCATCATCTTGAACCATCTTGACGTACTCAACACCGTCATCATCGACCTCAATCGTGGCTGAGATGTTGTGTTCCGAATAGCCGCGATTAATTTCAGCGGCCAAACTCGCAGCCTGGGATCCAGCTGTGGCACCAACGGTTATAGTGTCCTCAATGTCTGGGGTTGAACTTGATGAGATTTTAAAAGAGAAAGACCCAGTCCCGTCGATGTAGACGTTACTTTCTGTATAAGCTGTTGAGTTGATTTGGGCTCCAGCTTCATTTAATTTGTCCGAGATTGTTCTGGCGTCATCTCCTTGATTAACCGAGACAGTCCGCGGAACTTCGTTCCCTACCTGAATCACCAGAGTCTGTTGTTCTACTCCGTTGTCTACCGCATTGAGAGTCGATCCGGACGTGACCAATCCCACATTTTTCACCGTGGATTGGGTAAAAGCGCCTATACGCTCGGGCCGGATATCCCCGATGTTGACAGTGATTTCCTCATTATTTGATTGGCCAATTTGAAAGTCTGTTCCGACAAATGATCCATTCAGAAGCAGCCCACCGTTAAATCGTGTTGTGTTCGCGATCCGCGCGAGTTCTTCCTGCAACTGGACCACTTCTTTGTTCAAATTGACTCGGTCAGAATTTGAAGGCGCACCACCAGCAGACTGAATTGATAGCTCCCTGATCCTCTGTAAAATTGCAGTTGTCTCTTGCAGAGCACCCTCAGCTGTCTGCACCAGAGAAATTGCGTCATTGGCGTTTCTTACAGCCTGATTGAGCCCTGAAACCTGAGATTCCATGCGAGCGGCGATCGCAAGACCGGCGGCATCATCGATAGCGCTGTTGATCCGCTTACCGGTTGCCAGTCGCTCCATTGCGCTTGCCATCTCATTCTGGGACTGCATCGTCGCTCGCTGAGCATTCAAAGCCGAAACATTTGTATTGACTGTAAGAGCCATGAGTCTTTACTCCTCATTTGCCGACAGTGACCCCTGTCACGTCGGAAAAAATCTTCCTCAGTCCAATGCATGCGATATTTATGCCAACTGTTATAATGGATGATAGAAAAAGCCGAAAGGACTGAAAATTAAAGGTTCTAAGCAGACTGACCAGGCACGCCCCCATGAAACCTCTTGGTGAAATTAAATTGGCAAACACCGTTGCCGATTTTCTGACAGTAGGCGGAAATTTGTTGCCGAAGGCTATCGAATGTAATCGAAAAGTGACAGCTGCGAAATCTTAGCAAACGATGACTGGGCAGCCTCGAGTGCCATCATTTTAGCCTGCAGTTCTGTGATCGCAGACGCGTAGTCCAGATCCTCTTTCCCAGCTAAAGTCGCCTCAAGTTGCGCCTTGATGTCGTCATTCACGGACAGTTCATTATCGATCGAGTTCATCTCCGCACCGATATCCGCCAATGAAAGTGTGGTGATATCGATCATCTGATCCAAGTGATCAAGTTTTGCCTGTATTTGGTCTTGAGTACCCGAACGAAGAAGTGATGAAACCTCTTGTAGGGCCTCAAAAAACTCAATACGCTCCGGTAGCGGTGGCGTGGGTTTTTGCACCATTTTGATGTTCGCGGATTGGTCATTGATATTGGTGCGCTCAATCGCATTAAAACTAACAACCCCAACATTCTCCCGAAGCGGTTGGATTTGAAGTTCGGCGGGCTCTGTCGTCGTCACTTGAAAACTCACTGATTGTGAAAACAGACCTGACGATTCTGCCGCTGCCTTTAGTTCAGAAAGAACCGCCTCTGGAGTCGTCGGCGACAAACCACCTTCGTCGCCCGTGATGTGATACGTCATCGACCGAGACCCTATCGAAAGAGAGAGTGTGTCACCGCGCTCCATGGTCCCTGATAGGGACGCCACTGTGATCGCTGTCTCTGAATCAGTCACAGCCAGTGCTTCAATATCGTCGGTAACAGTTAACCCATTCGTCGTACCAGCAGAAACGGTTCGCGCAATCCCATCAACTGCTGTTACATGGAGTCTCCCGTCAACGACCTGCGCTTCTATATTTTGAACCTGGCCTAAACCACTAGCCGCATTAAGGCTGTAAGCCAGTCGTCCAGGGACGGCGTCAACGTCATCTCCAGGGCGTACCTCATAACTAAAAGGCTGGCCGTCAATCTGCAAGCTGTAACTATCTCCGGGCTCTAGTGTCCCCCCAAGGGCAAGTTCATAAATTGCTGGAATGGGATCTAAAAATTGCCCTGAGAGAACCGGCTTGAAAACATCCAGTCCATTTCGCCCGATCGAAGAACGTCGATTCGAAGTATAATCAATGTTAGAACGATAATTATCACCCTGATACCGAATAATCCCGCTCTCATCCTCGGAATAGGGTTCAGTCGATACCCGCGACCCTCCGAACAGAAAATTACCGTTAGCATCGGTTCCATTCGCAAGATTCTTAATCTCAGCGGTTAGCTCATCGAGTTCAAGAGCGATCACTTCTCGATCTCTTCCCGTCATGGTTCCGTTTGATCCTTGAAGAGTCAGTTGCTTCATCTTGATCAGAACATCCTTAGCTCCGTCAAGATAGCTTTCCTCGATTCTCAATCGATCATTCACCGAATTGAGCGAATTTTTGTAGGCGTCAAGTTGCCCTATCGTCGACTTAATCCGACTAATATTGACTGCTAATTCCGGGGAATCGGAGGGTCTCACGAGTTCCTTGCCAGTCGCCACTCGCTCTTGAATACTCGCTAAATCGCTCTGCTGTTTGGTCATCAGTTGGACACTGCGATCAAAAAGAAGAGCCGTTGAAATTGTCATAAGAACTACCTCACCTGCAACACAGCATCAAAAAGTTTCGAGGCAACCTGCATCACCTGAGCGGACGCCTGGTAGGCCTGCTGGAATCGGATTAAATCAGCGGCCTCTTTATCCAGGCTCACTCCCGATACTCGATCTCTTGCCTCAATAGCCTGCTGCCGTACAATACTCAGTGCGTCTCTTGCAATCTCAGACTGAGTGGTCACATTTCCGACATCACCCACAAATTTGAGGTAGCCTTCCGAAATCGTCTCACCACCAGAAAGCACACTCTTCGATTCGAGATCAACAAATCGAAGGATATTGGAGTTATTTCCTTGTCCATCAAAACTTCCATTCGGACCCAGGTTGTTACCGTCGACAACAAATCGATCTCCAATCGCCGCCCGATTATCGAGCTTGATATCTATCCCCTGATAATCCAGAGATAATTCCCCTTGGTAGGTTCTGTTGGCTAACACTGTGTCAGTCACCAAATCTCGAATCTGGTAGGAGTTTTCTGAATCAAAGTAAAACTCAAGCTGTCTCGCCCGGAGCTGATCAATCACGTCAGCGTCTGAGGCTAACGCATCAGCTGCGAGAGTGCTTTGACCATCACCTGTCAGAAAAACCACCAAATCTTCGTCAATATCGCCACTTAAACGAACTTGAGTATTGAAGCCTAAAAGGTTTAGGTCAGCTGGTTGGCCACCTTCACCTAATTCAAAGACAACGGCTTCGGCTGAGGATGAGGTAAGCGCTAAAGCTACACTTCCGATGTAAGTTCTACTCCCTATACCGAGCACATTTCCAGGAAGGCCTGACGCGCCTCCAAGCACGATATTCTCACCACCTAAATCGAGATTTTGAATTTGGATATCACCCAACTGATTCTGAGACGCAAAAACTCCACTCTCATCAGTCACGGCGTTTATTGAGGATACGAGATCATCGATGCTGTTGAAGGAGGACTGGGTATTAGTTGCCAAGGAAACAACACTAACTCCGTTGAGAGTCAACCCATAACCAGAATTCAACTGGACAAGATCTGAAGGAATTTCGACGATGTTAGACGCTGAGATTTCAATATCTGTCTCAGCGGTATCCAACCAATTTTTTACTTCCAAGGCAGATAACACGCCTGAGTCACTGACAACGAGAGGACCCAGATCGATCCCATTGAGCCGAAGATCGCCTGAGTCGATCAATACTCGTCCGGCACCAGAGGCATAAGCTACGTTTCGCGAAACGAGCTTGGCTAGGAATTGATCTTGGCCCGTGACCACTTGTCCAGAAGCGACGAGTTCAGAACTGATGAAGTCTCGACTCTCAACTAAATTTACTGAGAAATCAGCCGTAAATAATTCTCCATTAATTCGCTTTTTAAGAGGATTATTCGCAGCGGTCAGGTCTTCATTACTGGAATAAGTCACGAGCGATGCGATGCGACCAGCCAATTCATCTGTGACAAAGCCCAAGTCCAAATCTTCAGAAAATTGAACCCTCAGAGTCTGAGAGTCCCCATCGTAAAAATCAGACGTTGACGCGATTACCGACGAACTTGCACCGTCACCGATATAAATATCGCCACCTGAGACACTCAGGGCGCCGACGCTGGTATCAATATACCGACTGCTAAGCAGACTAAGCTGGTCATCTGCGGTCGCTGGCTCTAGCGTGAAGTCAAGTCCCCCACCTGAAAAATTCGTCCCAACTGGTGCCTCAAAAAAAAGCGTGTTGAGCGGCAAAAGTTGGGTAATAGGCTCAGCGTTTGACGAAACCCCATAAAAAATTTCAAGATTTTTGTAACCATCTTGGCCGGAAGTGTTGAGGTAATCGCTACTATAATTAGATCCAGCGCCAAAATGAGCCGAATGCTTCACTGCCTGCGCAAGGATTTCACTGTCTGCTGCAGAACCGACCAGATGCTGTCCATCCGTAGTCATGACTTGTAAGACGTTCCCAGAGCCTTGGTTTAGGTTAAGGTCGAATTCAATCTCACCTTGACCCGCCGAAATCACTGTCAATGGATGGATAACAGAGGAATCGACATCAATCGCCCTTCCAGAACCTAAATCTCCAAAATCGACCAATCCGCTATCCGTCTTTGGAATTCCGCTGAAGGTCGCGAGAGGATCAAAAATCCCATTATTTTTTGCATTGGGCGTAACGCGAAACATTGACGCGGCTGCGATTTCGATCCCATCCGTGATTGCGAGTTTCATACCTTTCGCAGCACTGAAATCCGGAATCAGTTGGAACCGATCACCTAACGCCTCGTCTCCGGTGATTTGTATCGATATATCATCGAGTACTAGCAGCCCGTTTTGATTGGCAAATACGAAAGAGCCATCAACATCGTTTGCGTACCAGCGTTGCTGGCTATCATCATAAGCCACGCTAACGGGCCGCAGTCGATAGTTTTCAGGGTCAGTCACGGAGACATTAACCTGAAAATCAGATGCTGAAGCGTCGCGCTGAACATCAAACGTGGGCTCAATTGAAAAAAATGCCCCCCCCTGCTCACCTTTTCCGTTGAGGCCAGTCGTCTGGATGTCGTTCACTTCCGTGACCAAGACTCGAGCCAACTCATTGAGCCTGCTGTCCACCGTCACCAAGGTTTTTTCATAAAAATCAGCGTAACCGGATACCTTCCCGCTAGGTATCCCGGTCAATGTCTCGGATCCTAAACGTCCTTGGAGACGATACTCAAGACGGTCTTGATCGGTTGGCAATGGGCTTACGTAGAGCTCTGATGATTGCACTCCCTCTACAATTTTTCCTTTCGTAGTCGACTCTGAAACGGAAACAGTCACCAGGCCGCGCTTGTCAAAACTTGTCCTTATCTGGACGTACTCTGATAAATCCCTCAACAACTGATCGCGTCGATCGAGAAGTTCAGGAGGTTGCGCCTGTTCAGAGCTTTGTTTCTGTAACTGCCGATTCACCTCAGCAAGCTGCGAGGAGAGAGCGTTCGCAGAGCGCACACTAACCTCTAGGGCTGACAAAGACTGCTCACCCAAATCGCTCAGCTGTTCAGACAAACTCTGAAATCTAGTCGCCAAAGCCTCGCCTTCGCGGAGCATCGAGCCTCGCAATGCCGGAGAAGCAGGCTCTGTCGATAGGGCTTTAGCCGCTGAGAAAAACTGGTTTAATGCCGTCGTGAGACCAATCTTTTCATCTCCCAGGATATCAAGCAGCCGACTCGCATACTCGGCTGAAGCTCCCTCAGATTCCAAATCTGCCGTCGCCTGTTGTAGAGAGGACTCTAAGAACCCATCGTATTGTCTGGATACACCTTTAAAATATGCGCCAGTGCCAATGTACCCATTTCCAACTTCTACAGGTTGATTCTGTTCGATCTTCGTTGTCTGCCTGCTATAGCCGTCCGTACTCAAATTCGCGATGTTGTTAGAGACGGTTGCTAAAGCCCGCTGGTATACGTTGATACCACTCGCTCCAATCTGCAGAAGGTCAGCCATTACTCAAGACCCCCAAGACCCAATCGCGAGCGATTCAACAAAAATTGCTGCGTCATCCCTTCAGGAATTGGTAATCCATCCGATTCATTGACTAGACGGAGTGGAGATGATTTTTTAGATTCCAAAGAAAAACTTTGCTGGACCTCAGAATGATTGGATTGAGTCTGTGATTGCCGAATAAAATTCTCGACCATCTGACTGAGGCCAGTTGATCGACGCCCAGCCATCGACATCGCAAACTGCTGGTCGAGCATCTGCTCAAACGTTTTCGTGCCCGATGACTCCAGAAGACCGCCCTCGGGGACCGTCGCCCGCATCGACTTCATCATCATCTGTAAGAACATCGCCTCGAACTGACTCGCCGTTTTTTCGATCGTCTTCTCATCAGTACGATCGCGGGCTGCTCGCGCTTTTAAAGCACCCAGCCCGCTAAAGTCATACGTTGTCTTGATGTCTGCTTCAGATGTCATCAGATCACCACCAGTTCGGCCCGCAGACTCCCTGATGACTTTAATGCCTCAAGGATTGCAATCAGAGAAGAAGGGGTAGCTCCGGTCTCGTTGACAGCATCGACTATATCGCGCAGATCGACTCCAGGCTGGAAGAGAAACATCTTGTTTGCCGGTTCCTCTATCGCGACGTCAGCATTTTGGAAAGCGACCGTCTCGCCTTGATCAGCAAATGGGTTCGCCTGACTCACCTCATTTGTAGCAGATACGGTAACGGTGATCGGACCGTGGGTAACAGCCGCGGCCGTGACTTTCACGTTTCTACTGATCACCACTGTTCCCGTCCGGCTGTTTACAACGATTTTTGCAGACGGTTCCCCTGGGTTAACATCCAGATTTTCCAACAGCGACAGAAAAGCG
>Ga0181581_10003575_pt1 | contig 12170 bp, 7 predicted proteins | sample 071ome_22_FD_132433 | JGI IMG/M metagenome (GOLD analysis project Ga0181581, IMG submission 132433) | Coastal salt marsh microbial communities from the Groves Creek Marsh, Skidaway Island, Georgia - 071404AT metaG (megahit assembly) | ecosystem: Environmental > Aquatic > Marine > Intertidal zone... | reverse complement strand
AATTGGCGACTGAATGTCGATCCCTGATCTAATGTGAAATTGTATGTTCCAGCTGCCATTTCTTTATACCTCCAATGTCTTAATTATACCAAAAATTTTAACCTGTTGTCAAGCATTAAATTTTCGATGTGCATTGATATTCCCTATGCTTTAGGGTATTTGTCTTTGACTGCTTTTAACTCTGTGTAAAAAGATGTTAATTTTGCTGAGTCACCAAAGACACCATCATTAATTGCATGCCAAAAAAGATCCAACTGTTCTGCTATGCTTGGATATTCAGTTTTTCTTGCTTGTGCATATGTATATGTTTTTGTTAAGTTTTTATCCAATGACATGACTTAAATCTCCATAAACTGTTATACGAAAAGTATAATCTATATATTTATCTTTTGTTAATTTAAAATTAAAAGTTCCTGCATTTGTTCCAGTAAGACTTAATGTACCATCGGCAGGTATAGTTCCAATACTTGTACCATCTACATAAACTGTTGCTCCTTCTGGAATATTTGTAATATTCATTACTTCATCTAACATCATAAAAGTTGCGGGAAGGCTAGGGCTGAACTGACCATACGCAACAATATCTGTGCCCTCCTCGTTTACATAATATAAATCAATAGGGGGCAATGTATCTACAGTAATATGTAAATGAGAAAGCCCATCTTCTGCTTGATTGTCAATTACAGTTTGAGGAGTATCATTTATAGTTCCCCAAATTATTTTTTTATCTGAATTATAAAATATATGATAGTCCATTTTTTCTCCTATACAAATGGTGAATCTGTGTTAAAAATAACATAAGCATAATAAATTGCTTGTCCTGTGTAGTTTGATGAATGTGTAGTAGAAAAATTATAATATTCTCTATAAGTTCCGCCTTCACATTGATTTTTTATTGTTAAATTAGTTGTAGTTGTTTGATAATAACAACCTTCGTCGTAATCAAGCTCCCACTCATTAAAAGGTTGCCCATTTCCTGTCCATATGAAATGATCTCTAAAATAATTTGTACCTTGTCCTGTATAATTATCGTAAATTAAAGTATCTGCATTATAAGCTTTGTATACATTTGTTGCATATGCGGGCGCTCCCCCTCCGCTAGGGGTACAGGTTGCACTATTAGATGTATAAAATCCTCCATTTGTTACAGTAACACTACTTACAGAGCCTCCGCTAAGTGTTGCTGTAGCAGCAGCAGCACTTATCTGACCAGGACCAGAAAAAGTAAGAGTTGGGGCAGTTACATATCCTGATCCCCCACTTGTTACAGATACACTAACTACAAACCATGCACTTAAAAAACTATTATAAATTAAAGTTACACTAAAAGTTGCAGCACTTGTTGGATTTCCTAATACACAATTTTCTGCATTAGTATAGGTTACTTCTACAAAAGGACGAAACCCTAATCCATGACTAAAAGTTCTTGATGCTCCTGCATTTAATATTCCCTGTCCTCTTGCTGCTACATTAAATCCTTTTACAGCAGAATTTGAATCAAATATAAGGCTAGAGGAAGTACTTGTAACATCTTGTCCACTTCTACTAACATAAAGCCCATAGTCTGAGCCTCTTTGTCCTAATAATACTCTATTTGCCATTAGAATAAACTCGTACTTGGTATTCCCTTAAATAGAAATACATTGATTGTTTGTGAGTCTACAGTTACAGTACCCGTGCCCCCAGAATAAATAGAATAAGTAGAAGCCAGAGTAGTTGAAAAAGTAGATCCAGAACTAAAAGTAGTGCTAAGAGCATCAGTTCCTTCTACTAATGCAAAAGAGGTTTCTCCTGTAGCTGTAGTTACAGAAGTACTATTATTTACTGTTGTTCCCGCTGCTTGATTTGTACTTGTTATTTGATCTAACACAATAGCGTGATCAACTTGGTCAGTGCTATCAGTAGAAAAAATTAATTCATCATCTGCACAAGTTAATACATTACTTCCTGAACGACTCACAAATAAACCATATTGTGAACCTCTTTGTCCTAATAATACTCTATTTGCCATAATTTAAGTCCATAAATTTTCCGTATTTCCTAGTGTTGGATGATTTGCTAATGTTTGAGTAGTACCACTTCCATCTAAATAGCTACTGCCCATAAATCCATAACCGCAAGGTATTCGTAATACTACAAAAGTTGTGGCATTACTTGTTCGTGAATCTGAAAATAATGCAAAAGAAGTATTACTTAATCCATTATAATTTCCATTATCATACGCCGTTTGATGAGTAAGCCAGCCAGCTTCAGGAGTTGTTACAGGAGCTATAGAACTATTTGTTAGTTTCCAAGCATCTGATTGATTATTCATCGTTGTTATATCTTCATCTTCTTCAAAATTTGTAACTTGTGAATTAAAATGTGTTGCTCTTGCATTTTGTTCAAAAATAAGATACATAGGAATATAAGTAAGAGTAGCTTTTGAACCACTTGTCCACGTTATGGTAGAAGAAGTTCCTGAAGTACTTCCTCCTGCATATATCTGTCCTGTTCTTGGTTTAGTAGAATCAAATATAAGATTTTGTGCAGCAGTTGATGTAACATCTGCACCTTCTTTTGACACTTTTAATCCATATTGACTACTTCCTAAATTTCCTAGTAATACTCTATTTGCCATTAGTCTGTAATTAAAATCCTTCCATTTGTTCCATCAATTGTTACATTTCCGATTGTTATACTTCCACCGCTTGCAACTGACATACTTCCTGTAACATTTCCAGATGTGTTAATTGTTGTTCCGTTGTTTGTTGCATTGTTTGCAGGTTTTTGAGCTCCACTAACTTGCGTAGAAAAGTCTGCACTACTTTGTGTCGCTAAAGCTCCTTGACCTGATATAGCGGCTGCTGTGCCTTGAGAAGTAATAATATCTGTATCCCCTAAAGTTGCTGATCCTGCAGCATTTTTAATATGAGTTCCTGCTCTTACATCATTACGAGTTGCTAAACTTCCCTGACCTGATATAGCGGCAGCTGTATTTTGTGAAGTAATATCTGCTCCATCAGTATAGTTTAATCCTAAAGTACTTTTATTGATTGTTTGAGCAGACCCGCCGCCTCCACTAAGAGTAAGCGTGTTTGAAGAAAAACTTAAAGATAGATTATTATTTAAAATACCTGAAGGAGCATTAGTTAAGTCTACATCTACTTGTCTTTTATTTGCTACATTACCAAGTCCAACATGAGTAGAAGTAACTCCTGAGACTGTTCCAGTAAAAGTAGGGCTTGAGAACATAGTAGTTTTACTTTCATTTGTTACATTTTGTAAAGCAAGATTTGTTTTAAATGTAGTTAAATTTGCAATATTTGAAGCAAGATCATTTAAAGGAGTAAATCCAAGTCCACTTGTTACATTTCCAGAAGTTAAACTACTATTTGCATAATCAGTATTTACTAAGTTAAGTGCTCCAAGCCCAGATGCACTTAAATCAAAAGTAGGAAATTTAATCTCAAAGAGTCCAGGAAAACTATAATCAAATTCTATATAGATTGTGGGGGCTGCCCAAGTCCAAGAAGTTCCCCCTGCTGCTTTTGTCCCAAAAGATTGCCAAATTGATTTACCCGCTGCAGGAGTAGGTACTGTAGTACTCCAACCTGTAGGAGGTAAAGAACTTCCAGAAGAAGGAGTGCTCGGTGCAGTATATCCTGTTTGTAAATAATAAATAGTTGTTGTTCCTGCTCCTTCGTCTCCATCAGCACCATCTGTTCCTTCTAGTTGAAAAGGAGTTTGCCAAGTTGTTGTTCCACTAGTTGATGTTTCTCCTTTTGAAGCCCAAATTGGATTTGCTCCTGAAGGAACACTTCCTGTATCATCATACCAACCCGTAGGAGTAGTCCCATAGGTTGTTGAACTTGGAGTAGTTGGCTGAGTTGCACTTCGTTGGAAAATAAAGTTAGCAACTGGAACAATTCCAAATTGTTTTACAGGAGTTGCCCATGATACACTTGCAGCTGTTTCTGTTGGAGCATCATTTACTAAACCAATAGATAAGTATAGATCGCTTCCAAAATTAAATATTGGGGGGTACTTTGACCATCCTGTTGGTACTGTAAGAATTCCTGTTGTTAAATCAAAACTTCCTCCACTTGGAGTTGCAGGGGCAGAACTTCCTAATGAAACTTGTTTGTAAACACTTACTTCTGCAATGGAATTACCTGTTGCTCCATCTTGTCCATCAGCTCCATCATCAGTTCTTGTAAAGGTTTGTTTTTTCAATATTGTTTGAATATTTTCTACATTTATTGAATAAATAATAGAAGCTGACGTTCCTGTCATACTACTATGATCACCAATTACTACTGGATTTCCTGTGCTAGATATACTTCCTGCTGTTATATTTGATTCTGTAGAAACAGTAACTTTAAATTCTCCTGTTGTTGGAGTTCCTGTTGTAATACCATTTAGTTCTGTTCCACCTTTAAATACTTCAATTGTTGCTCCAGATCCTGAATAACTAGAAATTGATCCATTTGAATCTGCACTAAATGTATGTGCTTCATTGTCTAATATAACAGTATAAGAATTTGTTCCTTCTTTTACACCAAAAATAGAGATTGTATCAAAAGCAACTTCTGTTGTAGATGCAGCTGCTTCAGCAACTCCTACTCTTAATGTCTTTGGAGTTGTAAAATGAGAAGAGGGAACAGTAAAACTAAAAGTATCATTATCACCTGTTCCGTCAGTATATGAAGTTTCATCAGTTATACCATCTCCTGTAAATTTAAAATAAGGATCATCAAAATTCTGAGAAGAAGCTGTAAGAGTTATTGTTCCTGAAGGATCTGGATTTGCTCCATCTTGATCATATACAATAGAATAATCTGCTGCAGTTAATCTTACAGTTTTTGAATCTGTTCCATTTGACCCACTGTTTCCTTTTACAGATTTTGAAATACTATATGTCTGATCAATAGTTACTGCATCTCCTGTTGGAGAAATGTTTGATGGAATAGAAGCTCTAAAAGTATTTACTGCTAAGTCAACAGTAAGTCCTGTAACTTCATATACACCAGTTGAACTATTTATTGTACTTGTAAGTCCACTAGTTTCTTGTCCTGCAACTTCACTAAAGGTACAACTTGTTGTTACATCTGTTGTTCCTACATAGACTTTAAATGTACCCCCCGCATCATCAAGTGCACCACTTGCTAAACTTCCATCATTATCTGCTGCTACAACATGGGCGGAATTTGTTAAAAATGCTGTGATTGCGTCTGAACCATCTTTTAATCCATAGATAGTTACTGTATCTTGTGCTTTTACATCTCCTGTTGTTCCACCATCTCTTAGTTTTACACGAACCTGTACAGTTTCATTTGGACCAGGCTCATCTGCATCTGGTAAAGTAAATGTGCTTGTTGTAGAGTTTTGGGAAGTTGCTCCATCAATTAAAAACTCATAGTAAGCAGTTCCTGTTAATTCTCCACTGCCCTGTACATCTGTTGTAAATGTAATTGTTTGTCCAGAAGGAGTTTCAGTATCATCTGTTGCACCATATGTTATTACACTTGTAGATTGTAAAAGTTTAATTGCTATTGCATCAACACCAGTTCCTCCGGCAGATCCGTCAAGAGTTACAGTAAGAGGAATTAATTCATTAAATACCTCTCCTGATGTATCAGTTGTAGTTACTTTTATAAGTTTATTTGTTGTTGCATTTGAAGCAGAACTTGCATCTACAACTGCCTGATAAGGAGAAGTAGTATCAGTAACTGTTGTACTTGCATTTGTAAATTGAACATCTGTTTGAGAACTTTGATCTGCATCTAATATAGTAAATGTTACTCCACTAGTTGGAGTTATATTTCTTAGTGTTGCTGTAAGAGTTACATCCTGTGCAGATCCAGAGGGAGTTAATACACCACTATCATTAAATTTAAGAGTAATACTTGATATATCTACATCTAACTGAGGAGAGAGTACTTTTGCTGTACCTGCTGTACCTGCTGTAATTACATCATTGAATCCACCAAAGAGTGCTTTTGATAATTGATTTTGTGTAAAGCTAGATAGTCTTCTGTGACGAATCCAATAGTAAAAAGTTCCTGCTTCACCAACTGCATCAGAGAAAGTAGTTGCATTGTCTACAACACCGATTAAAGAAGCATGTGCAGTTATTTCACCACTTGTTCCTTGTGTACTTGCTCTCCATATTTCTGTCGAATCAATTGCTTCTTTGAAATTACTTGCATTTGTCCAGTTAAGTGTAATAATACCTGGCTTTGTAGTTGTTACTGAATCAAGAGTTGGTGCTGTAGGTGGCTTAAGTGAAAAGTCGCCACCAGTTGCTGCCCTTTGTGCACTACTTGCTCTTTGAGGAGTAATAGCATATATACTATCATCATACTCTCTTGCTTTTACAGATACGTTACAATTTGGTAAGAAGTTTAAGTTTTCAATTCTAAAGAGTTTACTACTAAATCCAAATGGTTCGTATGTAAGAGCAATAACTTCACCCGCTTTTAAAAGAATACCTCGAGGCCCAACAGTAAAACTTACTTCTTTACTAAATCTACTTTGTATTAATTCTTTCTCTACTCCTATACGAGCATTATAATAACTTGTTAATCCTGTAAAAGGGAATGTTCCTGTTTTTACAATATTTCTATCTGCTTTAAGAAAATCCGAATTAAAGAAACTTACACTTCTTGATCCCCAGTTATTTGCTGGATCAGGAATACTTGCTTTGATAGTATTTTTTGAATTTCTTTGACTATTATCTACTATCGAAATACTACCAATAATATCACTTTCATCAATATAAAGTGGATTACTTTGAATTCCTTGTGATGTACTTGCAACTGGAGTAGTTACTTGAGTTTCTACATCTAATACATATTTTCCATTTGCATAAGAAAGTATACCATTAAAATGACTAAGTAAGGCATTTATATTATCAAAAATAGGTCTACTTGTATCAAATATAAAACTTGTCTGATGTCGAGTTGCCCAAGATTGTCTTTGATCTTCCCACCCTAAATATCTCCAGTATTGAACATAATCTGAATCATATAAACTATATGTAGGAATTTTTCCATCTACTGCAACTGATAAAGTGCTTGGTCCAGACCCTGATACTTTATGTAAAGTTAAAGAAGATATTAAAGTAGTACCACTTGTTACACTATCTCTGAGCCCTGCAGTATCTACTCTATAATAGGTATTATCTGTAGTATAAATTATGTCTCCAACATTATAATTTATGTAGTTATAAAAAGGTCTCATAAATTTATGTGACATTTCTGTAAATACTACTTGTGAAGACGATGAAGTAGTTGTTAATACTTTACCTGAAGCTACATGGTTTCCTGAAGAAGTACCATCATCTGTAAGTTTATATACATCTCCTGCAGTACAAGAAGCTGCACTTGCTAAATTCATAGTTACATCAGAGCGAGTATCACATAAAAGAGCAGAAGTTTTAAAACTTGCTAAGTCTATATCATTTGCTAGTATTAATCCTTTACCATACTTATCATTTGTCAAATAATCAAGAGTTTGTATTGCAGGGTTAGTAGAAGCTCTTAAGTCTCTACCTCTTCCTGTAATTGTAAAAGTATTGTCTGTATTTGGAGTAGTAATAAATGGGGCATCTAAAGTTATGAATTTATTTGTTGTATCAAATGCAATAATTTCTCTTTGTTCACCAGTTTCAATAATTGTTAGAATACATCCTACGATTTCATTTGCATCTGTTACCGCATTGACTGTAGTATTTCCAGAAAAATCATATTTTCCAGCAGGTTGTACATTTACTGTTACTGAATTATTTGCTCCATAATTAGTTCCTGGAAAGTTTAAAGTTGTACCACTTAGTGTACCCTGTAAATTTGAATATTTTACATTTAAAAGTTCTGTTGGAATATTATAAAACTCAAAGAAAGCATCACTAGTTGTTCTATCATCTGTTATATCTGGGAAAATTGTAGAAATTGTTGATGCATCACCACTAGATACTGTTGCAGAAAGTTCTCCACTTGAATCAGTTGATAAAGTTGCTGATGCAATTTCTTGTTCTGGGAAAGATTCTGCAGTGCCTACTAGATCATTATTATATGTGATCATATGCCAATAATCACTACCAGATTTTAATCTTAAATATTTTTTACTTGGTACACCATTTGTGTAACTTAAATCTGGAACTGAATCAAGTCTAAATCTATAAAAAGCAGTACCTCGTGAAGTCGTAAAGCTATACTTATCTAGTATTCTAAAAGTTCCTGATAAAGCAGACCAAGAAGAACCATCTGTAGATACTTCTACAGTTACATCGTCGCCTTCTGAAAAGTTTGTATGACTATCACTTGCTCCAAGCACAGCATCATTTTTATATGTGCCATCATAATTAAAACATTCTAATAATTTTCCTTTTACTACATATTCTATTTCTGGTACTGTTGTTTGATCTTCATCAATTTCAAATTTCATTACTGAATAAGCAGTATCTAGTAGTTTATGATCTGGACTCCAGTAACTTTCTGTGCTTGTAAAATAATCATTTTGTCGTTTAAATCCATTTGATGCAGCAATTGAATTAAGCATTACATCAGATTTTTGATTTAGTCTTCCCATATGGAAAGCAAATTTCATAGTATACGGGTGACTTATACTTGCAGTTTCTTCATGTTGTAATCCATATGAACTTGAATCTGCTGTTACAGAAGTTATACTGCTCTCACTAGCAATTGTTTCTCTTTTTCGTAATGCTGCAATTTTAGCTCTACGTACTAGTCCTCCAATACCGCCATCACCTAAATTTTCTAGTTTTTCTATTTCATCACTATAATCTGGGTAAGAAGTAGTTGTAACTAAAGCATCTCCGCTAAGAGTATCTCCTCTGTCCGCTCTTCCATAGCACTGTAACTGACTATTATCTTTATCAGTACCACTTGAAGAGTTTCTTACACTAAAGTCATTTAAATCTGTACAAATTAAAGGGGCTCCATCTATGTACATATTATAAAGACCATGTATCTCACCTTCTGCAATTGTATAGGCTACATAGACTTCTTTTGAATTATCACTTTTTGTGTCCGCAAACACAGGTACACCTTCTACTCTTTGTACACCATAAACTACAGGAATATATCTTCCTTGTAAAAATACACTTAGATCAATTTCATTATCAACTTCTTCTTGAGTTTCAACAATATATTGTTTTTTCTGACCAGTAAGTCCAGCAAATCCTCCTCTTTTCTTAGTTTTTATTTCATAGCGAGTTTCAGTAGTTTGATAAATTGCAATAGTATTTAATGAAGTTTCTGCGTGTAAAAAGCCCAAATCTGTAGCATATTCAGGTCTAAGAGCTAAAAGTGGTTGTGGTTTTCCATTTGCATCTAATGCTCTATGTAATTCATCTGTTCCTATTCTTCCGCTTGCTTGTTGGAAATCTCCCCAATGACTTGTTAAATTCCATTTTACTCTTGAAGAAGTTTCTCCTTCAGAAATATCTGTGCCAGAAATAATTCCTTTAAAAGTAAGAATACTTGTACTACCGATAGGAGTTGTTAGATTATCGGGATCAAAAAAGATTTTGTGAACAAAGACTTCACGGTTCAGAAAGGAAGGATTGGCAAGATCTGTACCTCTTTCCAGTAACGCTCCTTTCAATTCCTCTGATTCCAAAGTGAAAGTTAGTGAGGTATCATTTAAATTTACAAAATCATTATCATCGGTATCAGTGCCTGTTCGTTGTAGGGCTAATGTTTGATTATTGTTAGAAAATCCTGAAATTATAAAAATCTTTTCAGAATCACCGTCAGAAAAATTTGTTCCATTACTTTTAACAATCTTTACTTTGTCTCCCTCGATAAACCCTGCTTCAACAAAGTCTACGGTTCGCCCATCTTTGTAAGAAACTGTAGTTGCAAAAGAGCCAGAAGATAAACTTCCTGTTACAACATAAGAAAGACCAAGTGGTTCTCCGCTTAGTACTAAAGACATATTTGTTGCTCTTGCTTGTGTTGTTTCTGAATAGTTTCCTACTGAAATTAAACGATTCGCTCTATAAATCTGTGCTCCATTGCCACTGCCATCATCAAAAGAAATATCTCTTGCACCGTCTGTTAAATAAACATAACGATTTGCATTTGTACGAAATTCTCCGTCTTTTGCATCAAAAGGTCTCTCGAATTTAACTAAATGTGCATACTCAAATGGCTCATTATTAATTAAATGAGTTTCAATATTTGAATCTATAGAACGTTTTGCCATTAGGGTTGAGCCTCCTCTAATTGAAGACTAAATTGATAAAGATTATTTGTACCTAAGTTATATTCTTGTACATCTCCTCTTTGTATCACTCGAACGAGTGGATTTGTGTATGTTATTGTAGAACCACTTGTTACGCTTTTTTCAAGTGGTGGTGATATATAATATCTTCTTTCATCTGTTGTATTTAAATCTGTATCACCAGATAATTTATTTGTAGAATCATTTACTCTTATTATTTGATAAGCTTTTTTATGATTTGAGTTTGAAGAGTCACTAATTGTAAAAAGATCTCCAGGTCTTAATCCACCTGTTACACTATCATGCCCTGAAGTAATAAAATTATCTGCTCCTGCACTTTCTGCGCTTTGAAAAGATATTGTTCCGCTAGTAGAGGTTCTTGGAGATGAATACTGTGGAATTACTACAAAGAAAGGTTTTAATCTTCCTCTTTTTTCAAGAAGAAAATTATATACAGGTTCAAATTCGTCACGAGTCATTGGATTATATGATATATCAATAGACCATCTTTGTCCTACAATCGCTCTTGAAATTACTCTGCCAGAATTTGTTCTTGATATTGATACTGGTTGTTCGCTAGAAAATTTGACCGAAGCAAAACCTGGACCTGCTATTCCACTTCCTGAATTATCTCCTGCCTCTGTTATTTTGTAATTCGGATCAGGTAATCTATCTGCAAAACTACTAAATGCCATTATGTTCTACTCCCGTATGATTGAGTATCGATTGTTTCTAAAAATCTTTCTCCGTTTTCATTCGCTGCTTCGCGAATCATTCTAATAATATTTCCTCTTTGATTCATAAGAACATCTTCAACTCCTGCTGCATCAACAGCATTTATATTAAAGTTTACATTTGTTGGTTGTCCTCCAAGTGCGTAATTTGGTGTAATATCTACAGGCATTGAAGGTGAAACTATTTCAGGTCCTCGTTCTCCAACAAGTATTCCTTCCCCACCATTTGCATAGCCTCTTCGACCCATTGCTCCACCTGGTAGATTTCTTCCTGCTCCCCCGAGATCTCCGCCTGTTGTTCTTCCACCTCTTAGATACGCAAGCTCTCCACCTGTTGTTCCTCTAGCAACATCTACTGCACTAGATCTTGAACCGATTGTTAAAGCTGTATTTGGTTTAGGAGCTTCTTGTGAAGCACCTCCCTGATAACTTGTTCTAGCTATTACTGCTAGTTGTAAAGCACCTAATGCTGCATACATAGCAGCCATCGGCATACCTGCAACGGGACCTAATCCTATTGGAGGAGGAGCAAGAGCTGCCATAATACTTGCTGCTGTATTTGCAATTGTTACTGCCATTTGAACTTTTTTCTGTTGTTCAAATGCTTTTCTTGCCATAGCATCCTTTTTCTTTTCTAATGCTGCTATTTTAGCTAATGATTGTGCTGATTGTCCATCTCTTCGTTTTTCAGCTTCAATTTGTTGATCTATTGCTGCCATTTGCATTTTTGATTCTGCAGCCAATATTGAACCTACTGATTGTATTGCAGAACCTACTGCTTGTAATCCTTCTGCAGAAGTAAATCCTGCTTGTGCTATTGTTCCTATACTATCTGCTATATTTATTGCTCCAGCACTGAATTCTGCAACAAATTCTCCCTCTGGACCTAATTTTCTTAAAGAGTCTTCGAAACCTGCTAATGCTGTTTTAGCTAATCCTATTTTTTCTCTAAAAGTTATATCTGCTCCCCCAGCTCCTTCTGGATCTGTAGCTGCTGCTATAGTAGTTTTAAGACCTCCTAGAAAGTCTCCTCCTTTTGCTTCATTAATACCTTTTGCTAGCCCTTCTATTACTGCGACTGTTACTCCTTTTGAAGCATTTGCTACTGCATCGTCAACATTTTTCTTAGCATTGAATTGCGCAATTGCTAAGTTTTTTAATATTTCAGTTTCTCTTTCTGATTCTAATCCTAAAAGCTTAACTCTT
>Ga0181581_10003564_pt1 | contig 12178 bp, 8 predicted proteins | sample 071ome_22_FD_132433 | JGI IMG/M metagenome (GOLD analysis project Ga0181581, IMG submission 132433) | Coastal salt marsh microbial communities from the Groves Creek Marsh, Skidaway Island, Georgia - 071404AT metaG (megahit assembly) | ecosystem: Environmental > Aquatic > Marine > Intertidal zone... | reverse complement strand
TCGATCTTTATTTTTTATCCATGAAGAAATTGATAAGTTACTCTTTAAATTTGATTCATATGTTGAAGATTTTAAAACGTTATCCAATATGAGTGCATCAGTGAAGAAATATAAAATCATCACCAGGCCATCTGCAAGCTTAGATTCTCGAAGAATTTATGGCACTAAGTATTTCTTTATCTTATTCTTGTTTAGTTGTAACTTTTCCATATTTGTTGTTGTGTTGATAACCTTCCTCTTAAATATTCGTAAAAATTCAACAATAGGTTTTTTTAGTTAATGATAAGTCTTGCGATAATTCAGGCTCGATATAATTCATCTAGACTTCGCGGAAAGGTGATGAAAAGAATCGGAGAAAAAACAGTTCTTTCACATGTGCTTTCAAGAGCTTCAAGAATTAAAGGTATCGATAACGTTTGTTGTGCGATTTCTGAAGATAAAGAATCAGATATTATTGTAGATGAAGCAGAAAAAAACGGGGCTTTAATATACAGGGGCTCTGAAAAAGATGTTCTTGAGAGATATTATCTTGCTGCAAAATTCTTTAAAGCAGATAGAATTCTTCGAATAACCAGCGACTGCCCCTTAATTGATCCAGAAGTTTGTCAAATGGTTATTGACTTATTTGACTCAGCTGAAGTTGATTATGTAGCAAATAATATGCCACCGAGTTGGCCTCATGGACTTGATTGTGAATTCTTTTCATATGAGTGGCTAGAAGAAGCACACTTAAAAGCAAAAAAAATTCCAGAAAGAGAGCATGTAACCCCGTATATAAGAACAAATAGTAGATCAAAAAAGCTAAACTTAAGTTGCCCTACTGAGAATCTGGCAAACAATAGGTGGACCCTTGATACAGAAAGAGATCTTGAGTTTTTTGAGACACTTTTTACAGAGTTAGGTAATTCTATTGAGGTTATGGGCTGGAGGGATATTCTTGATTTTATTATAAGAGATAGATCCCTTCTTCCTAATCAAACATGGAAGAACTTAATTTGATTGACTTAGATTCAATTTATCGGCCTGTAGACTCTGAAGCCATTTTAGAAATTGGCTTAGATAACTGGCTTTATAAGAACGATTGGCCAGTTTCAGAAGTTGAATTTGCTGAATTTGTTGACTGTGTTCTTCAATCCTATAATCTTTTATGTACTAGACCAGAAACCACAATAAGAGATTTATTTTATATTGATCATCAAATAATTGTCTACCTTATCCAAATTGCTCACGCAAATCTTGTGAAGTTAAGATCTAAAAAGGTTTTATCTTTGGAAGAAAAACATTCGAGAAAATACTTTTTCCCTAAATTCGATAGAGATCTATCGAATAATATAATTCCATTAGATAGAAATTTTTTGAAGAGTTTGCATTTGCATTTTAGGAGTATATTTAAAACCCTATTTTTTAATTTTTATCTAGGGCCAATTGATTTATTCAGAGGTATTTCAAGGAAATCAAATGTCTGGTCAGTTGGGGCAGAGTCTGAACAAAAGATCGAATTCATCAAAAAAAATAGAAGTTTCTGTAGATTCTTATATGTCGAAAATATTCTTTCTTCAAACTCAGGAAATGTATCCATTAAAGAGCCGCACAAGAAAATAAAGTCATACATTAGTAGCTTCTTTCGAGATATTGAAAAAAGATATCCAGAATTTTTAAATGGCATAGATACAAAGATTCTTAAAACAGCATGGCATGACAGATTAGCAAAACTTAATCTTAATTATCAGACTATTCTTCAGCTTAAAGATTTACCTCAGGTTTTATATGTCTCAAATGTAGCATCTCCTATGCACAAATTATTCTCTTTGGCGTTATTAAGAAAAGGCGTCGAAGTAAATGGTTTTAACCATGGGAATAATATGATGCTGGTTCTTCACAAGCATATTTCCTTGACCGAACTATCTCATTTTACGAATTTTATTTGTTTTTCAAAAAAATCAGCAATCTATTTTAATAAAATTTATTTAGAGTCAAAACTTTCCAAAATAAGGCATGTTAATTTCTTATATATGGAATCAAGTTATTACAAAAAATTATTGAGCAAATCAATTCGTAAACAACCAAAAAAAATTATTAAAGAAGTTGTCTTAATGGGGTACCCTTCGCATTCTTTTAGATATCTCAGCGGGGTTTCACATTATGGCAATTTAATGGTTGATTTAGAGATTAAAATTGCTAAAAACCTAAAATCCTTAGGTTACACTGCAGTATATCAGGCCCATCCTGAAGCAGAGCCATCAACAATTAAGATCATTAGTGATTACTTCGATGACATAAGAGTTGGAAATTTTGAGAGAAATATGGATGAAGCAGATGCTTTTATATTCACCTATACAAGCACAACAACATTCCACTATTCTTTATGTTCGGACAAACATATTATATTAATTAGTCATTCTGGAGAGCGTTGGAATAAGGATTCTTTTCCATTATTGAAGAAGCGTTGTAACATTGTAACCGCTAATAATGATCATAATAATTTAGTTGAGTTCGATTTAAATGAATTTGAAAGCTCTCTTAAACACCCAATAAGTTTCACTTATGATTATGTTAATGAAATAATGATTTAATCGAATTTAGGTCTTTAAATTTAAAGTTATGGAAATTGGTCTCAAAATATATAAATTGGTAGAAAAACTTTTTCCTATTTGCAGGAGTATAACTGGGAATGGCACTAGAGAAACCCTTAGGCTCATAAATTCGCATTTAATTGATATGAAAATTATCGAGATTCCATCTGGTACAAAATGTTTTGATTGGGATGTGCCTGATGAGTGGAATATTACGGATGGCTATATTTTAGATCCAGATAATAAAAAGATTGTTGATTTTCAAGAATCAAATCTCCATGTTGTAAGTTATTCTGAACCTGTAAACCAAGAATTATCTCTTGAGGAGCTCCAAGATCATCTATATTCTTTGCCTGATCTGCCAGAAGCAATTCCATATATTACATCTTATTATAAGAAGAGGTGGGGGTTTTGCTTAAGTGAAAACTTAAGAAAATCTCTAATAAGCGGTACTTACAAGGTCAAAATTGATAGTACTTTGAAAAAAGGTTTTCTTACATATGGAGAGTTATTTATTCCTGGAAAAAGCAAAAAGGAGATACTCTTATCAACATACGTCTGTCACCCATCTATGGCTAACAATGAGCTTTCAGGGCCTTGTGTAGCAACGTACTTAGCAAAATGGTTAAAAAGTTTGAGGTATAGAAAATATAGTTATAGGTTCGTTTTTGTTCCAGAAACTATAGGGTCTATATTGTATCTATCTAGAAATATTGACCACCTTAAAAGTAATGTAGTTGCAGGATTTAATCTAACTTGTTTAGGTGATAATAGAGAATATTCTTTTCTTCCATCAAGAATGGGAGATACACTGTCTGATCAAGTTGCTAAGCATGTCCTTAAAAATAGGGTTGATAATTTTATTGAGTACTCCTTTAATGATAGAGGAAGTGATGAAAGACAGTATTGTAGTCCAGGCATAGATCTCCCAATTGCTTCTGTAATGAGAAGTAAGTATGGAGAATATCCTGAATATCACACATCACTAGACAATTTAGATTTGGTAACACCTGAAGGCTTAGAAGGGGGCTACAATATTATTAAAGCCTGTTTGGAGTGTATAGAAAATAATGAAAAACTTCAATTAACTACACTGGCTGAACCGCAACTGGGAAAGAGGGGGCTATATCCGAACTTAAGCTCTCTTAAAAGTAGATCAACGCTTGATGCGACTATGGCTCTTTTGGCCTACTGTGATGGAAATCACTCACTTCTTGATATTGCCAATAAGTGCAACTTGGATATGATGGAGCTGGTTAGTCTTGCTGAAAAGTTCAAAAAAGAGAATCTTTTAACTGAGGTTGAGTAAGTGCTAAATAAATATACTGTAAGCATTAAAACTCTCAGTAATGAAATATTATGTAGCTTACAAGATGCAGTTAAAGAAAAAGAAGATGTTCTTGTTATACACTCTTCTTTATATCGTTTAATGATTAATGAAGAGACTATAAAATGGGCATTTATTGATGCAATATCCAAAATAATAGCAAGGGGCTATACTATTGCTATCCCTTCATTCACTTTCTCTTTCACTAAATCCAAAATCTTTGATATAAATAAAACTGGCTCCGAGGTTGGTATCCTCGCAAATTGGGTTCAAACTTATATAGATTCCACAAGGACCGTCCATCCTATATATTCATTTGTTGTTGCTGGGAAGAGAGCGAATGAAATTTGTAAATGCACAAACTCATCTTGCTTTGGGGAGGACTCTACATTTGCTCTCTTAGAGAAGTTAAATGCAAGAATTTTCATGATGGGATGTACATGGAACTTTTGCACTCAGTTTCATCTTTATGAAGAAGAGAAACAGGTTCCATATAGAAAGTATAAGAATTTTGATGGGATTTACAGACAATCTAATTCAAAAGTTGAGCAAATTTCCACAAAGATGTATGTAAGGAAATTAGATGCTAATCCAATTAATAATTATGATGAGATTGTAAATGAGCTTATTTCAGAGAAACTAATTCATATTACAACACTTTTCAATATTAATGTTGAATCTGTAAATTCTAGGAAATTTGGCAAAGTCTGTAGATCTGCGTTGAATGGTAATATTTTCTCCTTTCTTGAGAATCAAGCAGAAGTTATTAGTAATCTTGAATCAATAAAAGAAAGAGAGCTTTTGCCAGAAATCCCAATAGCCATTTTGGGATCCAACAACAATAATCTTTTCGTGAAGTCTTTAGAACGAGAAATATCTAAAGTTTTGAATAACAATTGTCTTGTATTTTCTCCTGAATACGGGCAACTTTACAGCGATATTCATAAGCCTGATTCAAGAATTAATCAACTCAAGACCAAATATGCATTCTTCATAGATAGAATAGAAGATATATATAAATCAGATTTATTTGAAAGTAGTCAAAATCAACAATTCAAGAATCTTGATTTGTACATTAATACTATTCTTAAATTCGCCGAAGGTAGCTCATCTAATATTTATGTGAATAGTTTTTTTGTTTATGATTCTTTTCCAACTGGAATTATTAAATCAAACCAATTAATCAAAGAATTTATTGATTTATGTAATCAGAGACTGGCTAAAGCTTTTAAGAAATATGTAAATATTATCATTATAGATCTCCAGGTAATAAATCACAGATTTTCCTCAGGAAAGATTTCTGATCCTAGATTATGGTTTGTGGGTAGGATTCCATATAGTTCAGCATATACAGATTACTTAATTGAAAATTTTCTGAGTTTAATTCTTTCATCTGAGGGCAAATATATTAGAGCCATAGCTCTTGATTTAGACAACACACTATGGGGTGGTATTTTAGGAGAAGATGGAAAAGACCAACTAAAACTAGGTGGTGATTATCCTGGAAATAGCTTTAAACATTTTCAACAAACAATATTACATCTAAGTAAGAAATATGAAATAGTGCTTTTTCTTTTGAGCAAGAATGATAAAGAGGAAGCGATTAATACTATTAAGTCTCTAACTGATATGCATATTCAAGAGTCTGACATAACAGACCTTGAAATTAACTGGGACCAGAAGTGGGTAAATCTAGCAAAGATATCCCATCGTATTGGTATCGGATTAGAGCATATAGCTTTTGTTGACGATAATCCATTAGAGCGAGAGTTAATGAAGAGAAATTTACCAGATGTCAAAACCATAGACCTACCTAAAGATCCTGCGATGTTCTCTACAGAATTGCTATCAAATATATTTATAAGAGCCTCGATGGTCAATAACTCGAGCAATAGAGATAAACAAAGAGACTATAAGGCAAAGAAAAGTTATGATATCGAGAAATGTAAATTTAACTCGATTGAAGACTTTTTCGAATCTTTAAAAATCTCTCTCTTTTTAAATAAACTCAGTGCAGAAAATATTTCAAGATCTTCACAACTTGTCTCAAAAACAAACCAATTCAATACCACGTCTATTAGATATACAGCAAAAGAGCTTCAAGATATATCTGATTCAAAAGAAGGCAAAGTAATAGTCATAGGCTATAAAGATAAATTTAGCGAGTTTGAGAATATTGGAGTCATTATCTTAAAAAAAGATGTAGAAAATTTTCATAGTCTTGTTATAGATTTGTTTTTATTATCATGCCGATATCTTGGGCGTGAAATTGAAACAGCTATTCTTAGTTGGGTATCATTATGGGCTAGAAATAATTCATACAATAACATAGTAGGAAGGATTGTCCCTAGCAAAAGAAATGAGCCAGTTAGAAGGATATATGAGAAATTTGGATTTTTTGAGTTGAAGAGCAACTTATGGAGTTTAGATTGTAATGATAAAAATATTGAAATGCCTAATTGGATAAAATTAATAGAGAAATGAAGATTTAATTTTTATGGATAAAAAATATTTAGAAATTAAGATTGGTGATTATTTATATTTTGACAAGATTTTCTCCGAAAAGGATTTTCACGAATTCAGCAAATTGTCTAATGATAAAAACTTATTACATCATGACAAGGAATATTCAGGCAGGACAGGTTTCTCTGAACCAATTCTTCCAGTCCACTTAACTTCACTACCATTGTCTTCAATTGTAGGTATGGGATTCCCTGGCAAAGAAGCACTTTATCTGGAAAGCAATATCAAAGCTCTAAAACCAGTTTTCTACGGAGATAAATTAACATACTCAGCCAGGATAACGCATAAGATTGATGCCAAAAGGGCATTAAAAATTAAAGTAATAGCATTTAAAGGTATTCAGGTTGTCCTTAACGCAGATATAGTTGCAAAAGTTAGAGAAGATAATGGCGTGACAAATTCTTTTTGCCAAGATGATTATGAAATAAGAAATGACAAAAGTAAAAAAATATTCGTAATTGGGGCTTCTGGCGAGATAGGGTCAGCTTTATGTATTCAGTTAATCAAAAATGGCTATGATCTAGTAATCAACTACAGAAATAAAAATGAATCTATTGAGAAAATTGAACAGACCTCTATCTCTTTTGGCAGAGAACTTAATCAACTTGTTGGGTCTCTGTCAGACCTAAAAGTACTTAAGAAAATCGGTCATTTTTTAGATAGAGATTCTGATTTAACAAATATTATTTATTGTGCCTCTCCTCCAGTAAATGCTAATCTATCTGAACAAATGGCAATTAATTTTATTGGTTTAAAATCTTTGGCAAATTCATCAATTCCGAATATGTTAAGGAAGCAATCTGGCCATTTTATATATATTGGCTCAAGTGCTATTGAGCATAATCCAGAAGGATGGGATGATTATGTTGCTTCAAAAGCTGCAGCCACAAATTACCTTTATGGACTCAATAAACGTTACGGGAAATATAATTTAAAATTTTCTACTTTTTCACCCGCATATGTTAAAACAAAATTTTCTAAAGGTCTTTTCGACAATGACGAACCATATCTGATTCCTCAACAAGTTGCCGAATCTATAATAAATTTTTTCCAAAGTACCGATAATTTTAGTCCTTACGTAAGCATGAACACATATGGAACAAAGTTCGGTTCGTATGGCTTTAATTACAAAAATCAAGAAACCAGTTCCTTAGACAATACAGATGATGCTGAGAAGTTACTTGATTCAGATCAATATGAAACTTTAGACCAAAAAATAAGATATTTTTTTGGTCTGGGCGAGGACTATGACATTAATTCAATACTTGATCTAAAGCTTGTTCCAAATTGGGACTCTATGAAGCATATTGAATTTATCCTCTATCTGGAAAAAGAATTTGGTAAAAATTTTTCATCTACACACCTTGACGATACTCTGAGTATTGGTCAGATAAGAAAAATTATTTTTGAAGATTAACTCTACTTATTCAGAACATTAATGAAAAAATTTATTTTCTTTGTAAAGTCTTTTAATGACATTGATCATATTACCCCTTTAGTAGATTATATTTGTGGATCTACTGAATATGAGGCAGAATTATTTTGTAATGTTTGTAGTTACAATTTTGCAGAAAATCACAATATAAAATATCTCAAGAGAGTTTATGGACTTGAGGTTAATCCTATCTGGGGGGGGAAAGAAGCAAGTTTTGTAGAAAGAAAAATGTTTTCTTTGATTGCTTTTTTAGAATCTTTGAATGCTAGTTGGAAGAAATACCTGCCGCATACTTTCTTCATAAAGGTGGCATTGGTAAATTTCTTATATAGAAATTTACCAGGATGGAGAAACAGATTTTTTGAAAATAAAAAACCAGATATTCTGGTTTTTGATAGCACGTCACCCTCTCAGCCACAGCATCTTTACATAGTTAGAGCTGCTCAAAAGAATAACATACCTGTTTTTTGTGTTCCACACGGTTTAATTATTTACACCAATAAATATATTAACAATCATAGGAATTTAATTAAGGGCAAAAAGCTAGTTTTTTTTGATAAATACATATTTTCCGGTGAACAAACTAAATTCCTTACTGATAGAGGTGTTCAGCCTGAGAAAATTGTTGAAATTGGTAGTGCGAGATATTGTCCAGAATGGATGAAGATATATCAAGAAAAGGTGGCCCCAGAAAAATTTTCATTTTCATCATCTAAAGAAAATTTAAAGGTAGTAATTTTTTTAAGTCAAGAAATCTATAATGTAAATTCGAGACTTTTACAAGATACAATTACAGAGCTTGCTAGACTGAAATATATAGACCTAGTAATTAAACCACATACAAGAGGCATGACAAGAGCATACCTTTCAAGTATTGCTAATGGAGGGAATATAAAAATATGTGATGAAGTTTCTTCTGTGGCATTATGTGATTGGGCTGATGTAGGAATTGTTTATGGTTCAAGTATTGCTCTCCAGGTTTTGTATGCCAAAAAAATATTAATTTATCCATCATATATCGATTCTAATACTACATTATTTGCAGATCTTGGAGCGGCATGTATAGTGAGTTCTCCAGATGAGCTGGAAAGTGAGTTAGAAATGATTCATAAAAATAGATCTTATTCTCCATATGACCAAGAAAGAGTAACTGAATTCATGAATAGAATTATTTATGCAGGCAAAAAATATCGTGATGTACGAGCAGATATTTTAAAATACATGGTCAATTTCTCTGGATAGAACTTTAAGGCTTTTAAGTTGAGACAAAGAACAAAAGACCTAATGTTTATTGCGAGTTTCTTCTATAAGAACTACAGAGGAACTGCTATCAAGATTGGATTACTAACATTAATCTCTGGATTCTTTGAGAGTTTAAGCTTCTTATCATTGTTACCAATTGTCGACATAATTATCAATAATGGAAACCCAGACTCACAAATTGCGGCTACTATATTTTCTACCATTAAAAGTTTCAACTTCGATGTCTCACTTGGGTTATTGCTGTTAGCAATGGTACTTACTCTAATTTTTAAGGAAGTTATAAGAAGCTATACTTTGATTCTTGCAGGGTATACGACTGCAAGAGTCGCCAGTGATTATAGAACCGCATTAGTCAAAAATATTTTTAATGCAGATTGGTCATTTATTAATAGACTTAGAGTGGGCGCTATGGCAAATAGCATTACAACAGAGACCCATAGAGCTTCATCCCTCTTTATGTATTTCGTAAAAACATATATGTATACACTACAAATTATTATCTATCTAACACTTGCCGTTTTCATATCCATTGAAGTAACTTCTTTAGCAATTTTTACCGGTTTATTAATGTTTGTTTCTTTAAATTTCCTGATAAAAATTTCAGGGAAAGCAGGAGAAGAGCAGACAAATTCTTTTACGCTTCTTGTTTCTAGTTTTACTGATTTCATGGGCTCAATGAAAGTTTTTAAAGCCATGGGAGTTGCCTCTCTAGCTTCACAAAAAACAATCAAAGAGATTGAAAATATTAATTGCTCGCTAAGAAAGTCTACATTTAGCAGCGTTACTTTGTCTTTTTTTCAAGAGATGATTCCAATAATCATACTTATCATAGCATTATATTTGTCAGTAACGATATTAGGAGTTAGTTTTTCAAGTTTTGTTGTAGCATCAGCGTTATTCATGAGTCTTATTAGGAGAGTCACTAGTTTACAGAAGCAGCTTAATGGTGCAGCGAATCAGGAAAGTACTTTTACAAGTGTTTATAAGAACATTAACAAAGCTAGACAGAATGAAGAGCTCAATATCGGAAAGAAGAAATTTTCTATAAGAAAGCAAATTGTTTTTGAAGATGTGCTCTTTAAATATGCAAAACTAAAAAAGGTAAATATCACTATACCAGTCAATAAATTAACCGTTTTAACTGGTAAATCTGGCATTGGGAAAACATCAATAGTTGACGCTCTGGTTGGATTATCAGAAATAGATTCGGGAAATATTTATTTTGACGATTATGAAATTAAAGATATCGATATTAAGAAATTAAGGGCGAATATTGGCTATGTTGGCCAAGACATATCATTGTTGAATGACACAATTTTTAATAATATTACTTTATTCGATGACTCAATTTCTGAATCGCTTGTTAAGAAGACTCTCAAGAAGGTCGATGCATATGATTTTGTAATGTCTCTCGAGAGCGGACTATCCTACATGGTTGGGGAAAAAGGCGGTAAGTTGTCAGGCGGGCAAAAACAAAAGATTTGCATTGCTAGGGCCATTATCAGAAATCCAAAACTAATTATCTTTGATGAAATTACATCAAGTTTAGATTCTGAGTCTGATTACGAAATCTCTAGACTTGCAAAAGATTTATCAAAAAATTCCACGGTTATAAGTATTGCTCACAAGGGTAGTATGAGTAATTACGCTGATAAATTATATCTTCTCACTGAGGACGCTGTTTCTATAATATGATTTCCAAGTTAACAGCAATTTTTTCCGAATACCTAAAGAAGTTATTGAGATTCATAATCCGTCATAGGTTTTATTTTATTCTCAAGCCTCTCTTCTTTCTAGCAATAAGAAAAATATACCCTGAAAAAAGTATCGAAAATATTAGCTCCAATAAAATCAACATACTTGCCTTAAGCCCTGGAATATTTAGAGGTGATCTCGAAATATTAAGCAACTCTAATGAAGTAAATATGTACAAGATTCATCATGGATGGCAAAGACTTATTACACATGCTTTTTATCCAAAAAATACTGATGCTACTGATTATTACAGAAAATCAAAACCCAAGGATTTGATCGAAGCCCAAAATAAACTTAGGGAATTTTTGACTGTACTATTGACCTATTTATATTCGAAAATAAAAATTGATATTATCGTCATCCCAAATGTGAGATATCTTGAAGACTTAGATTGGTGTTTTGTTTCAAGAAGTTTGGGTATAAAAATTGTTCTTATGTTTAGGGAAGGACTTATTATGTTTAGACGTGGCTATGAGGGGACCCTTAATAGGCATAAAATGTTTGGGTCTTTTGAAGGAGATCATATAATTGTCCATAACCAGATTACTAGAAAAATGTTTATTGAGTCTGGATTTGCTGAGGCTCGACAAATAAGCGTGAATGGTATGTTGAGAATTGATGAGTTAATCAAGAAGGTTAATTCTGAAAAGTATCATACTAAAAACCAAATAACTTTATTTTATTTCCGGTGCGATAAAAATCCTTTTGGAAGAAGAGTATCAGGAAGTTATGTTCCACCTGGGGTTCCTTGCAAAATTTATAAAGACACAATACTTTGTTTAATAGATTTGGCAAGAAGTGATGCTTCTCTAAATGTAGTAATTAAGCCAAAGCCTAAAGATTTTGCAAATGGGGAATTAATTAAATTTCTAGAAGATAATCAAGTTTCATTGGATCAAATTCCCAATGTTAAGATCCTTCCTTATGAAAATGTTCATGATTTAATTATTGAGTCTAAAGTTATTATCGGTCTTCAGACGACGGCAATTCTCGAGGCGGCAGTTGCGAATAAGCCTATAATTTTTCCTTATTTTGATGAATTTCGGAACTCTGCTTGGAGTAAGAGATTTGGGTATAAAAAATATCTTGACCTTTTTTCTGCTGCATCATCAAAAGATGATTTAGAGAAAAAAATATTGTCATACATGAAAAAATACACAATATCAAATGAAGTTAGAAAACAGAGGAATAATTTAATCGAAAAATATTTATCCAGTCTAAGTGGTAACGCAACATCTTTATACCTTAGGTCTTTAAGGGGCGTAATTAATGATAATGAATGAGTTTAAAATTGGAAATATC